>ERZ1034871.171-NODE-171-length-39044-cov-8.026289_pt1 | contig 39044 bp, 36 predicted proteins | sample MGYA00520631_ERZ1034871 | MGnify/ENA primary metagenome ERZ1034871 (study PRJEB33766, sample SAMN09781721) | gut metagenome | biome: gut microbiome | host: Homo sapiens | place: Madagascar | study: EMG produced TPA metagenomics assembly of the PRJNA485056 data set...
ATGTTTATGGTAATGAAATGTATTATCATTAATTAGAAGGGATGTGTGAGTATTATTTACGGAGCTGAAAGGAGCGATGTAAATGAGTGTCGTCATCGTAGGTGGAAATGATTGTATGGTTTGTCGCTATAAGCGTATTTGCAAAGAGTATGATTATAAGGCAAAAGTCTTTACACAGGTACCAAGCGATTTCAAATCGAAAATCGGGTCGCCTGATCTTGTGGTGTTGTTTACCAGTACCGTGAGCCACAGTATGGTCCGTTGCGCCATCAAAGAAGCGCAGCGCAAGAACGTCGAAGTCGTCCGTTCCCATACGAGCAGTTCGAACGCGCTGAAGAACATATTAGCCGCCCGGACGGAAGAGGCCGTCTGAGGCAAGCAAAGGGGAGTTAGTCATGAAAATTGTTTCATTAGCCGATATGAAAGTCGGCCAGTCGGGCGTTGTCGATGCCTTGAAGGGACGGGGAAATATCCAGCACCGTCTCGTCGACATGGGCGTCGTCAAGGGCTCGCATATTTCAGTCTTCAAAAAGGCCCCGCTCGGAGACCCTATTGAGGTAAAAGTCAAAGGGTGCGCACTGGCACTGCGCATGAATGAAGCGGCGATGATTTCCGTCGCCGTAGAACAATAAAGGGGGTACATAGTAGTCATGGAAAATGCAGCAAAGATCAAGATTGCCCTGGCCGGCAATCCGAACTGCGGTAAAACGACGATTTTTAACAACATTACCGGCGCCAAACAGCACGTCGGCAACTATCCTGGCGTTACTGTCGAAAAGAAAGAAGGCCATCGTACCTTCAACGGCAAGGACCTGCTCTTCGTCGACCTGCCCGGCACATACAGCCTGACGGCACGGTCCCTCGATGAAGTCGTAGCCCGTAACGTCATCATCAATGAAAAACCGGACATCATCGTCAACGTCCTCGATGCGTCCAACCTGGAACGTAACTTATACCTGGCCGCACAGCTCGTCGAACTGGGCCGCCCTATGGTCATCGCCCTGAACATGATGGACATTGCCGAACGCATGGGCATCCAGATCGACCTCAAGAAGCTGGGCAAACAGCTCGGCGCCGTTGTCGTGCCCCTCGTCGGCAGCAAGAACATCGGCACGAAGGAACTGCTCGACGCCATTTCCAGTACGCAGACCCAGAACCTGGTCAATGCCAAAGTCGATTACGGCGCTGACGTCGAACCGGCGATTGCCAACCTGACCGATGCCATCGAAAAAATGGGCATCATCAAATACCCGGTCCGCTGGCTGGCCGTCAAGCTCCTGGAAAACGACTCCGACGCCATTGCCAAAGTCCGCGCTATGGAAGGGACCCAGTCTATCCTGGCCCTGGCTTCGACTCTGCGTGATTCCCTGGCCAACAAGATCGATTTGGACTTCTATTTCGCTCAATGCCGATATCAATTCGCAACTGCTGTATTTAATAAATCGATTATCAATGTCGGTTCGAGCGACCCCTTGTCCGACAAGATCGACAGCGTCCTGACCCACCGTTACTTAGGGATCCCGATTTTCCTGGCCCTCATGTGGCTCATGTTCGTCGTCGTCATCAACGTCGGCGCCTACCCGCAAGGCTGGCTCGACACGGGCTTCTCAATGCTCGGTGACTGGTGCAGCGATGTCATCGAAGATGAACAGCTCCGCTCTCTCGTCGTCGACGGCGTCATCGGCGGTGTCGGTTCCGTCCTTTCCTTCGTTCCCCTTATCGTCCTCTTGTACTTATTTATCAGCCTTCTCGAAGATACGGGTTATATGGCCCGTGCCGCCTTCCTCATCGACCGCGCTATGCGTGCCCTGGGGCTGCACGGCAAGTCCTTCATTCCTATGATCCTCGGCTTTGGCTGCAACGTACCTGGCATCATGGCCGCTCGTACACTGGACAATGAAAAAGACCGTCTGGTCACGATCCTGGCCTGCCCGTTCATGAGCTGCGGCGCCCGCCTGCCGGTATACACCTTGCTCATCGCCGCTTTCTTCGGCGCTTCCGGCCACGGTGGTACGGTCCTCTTTGGCGTATACCTTTTAGGTATCATCATTTCCGTCTGCGTCGCCCTGGTCCTCCGTCATACGACCTTTAAAGGCGAACAGGAACCGTTCGTCATGGAAATGCCGCCGTATCACATTCCGACCTTGAAAGGTGTCCTCATGCACATGTGGGAACGCACGGTCTTGTATCTCAAGAAAGCCGGTACTTTCATCCTCGGCGCATCCATCCTCGTCTGGTTCCTCACGGCTTACCCGATGGACGTCGAATATTCCCAGGACTTCGATGCCGCTAAAGATCAGGTCACGGCTGAAATGGAACAGAAACAGTCTGACATCCTCCAGTCCTACGGCCTCAGCGCTATCGAAGACAGTGCTGAATTGAATGATATGTATGAATCCATGGTCGCTGCGGCTGATGAAGCCGCTGACGAAGCCGACGAAGACGAAGCCGATACGGGCAATGCCCTGAACCCGGCTGCTGCCTTGAGCTCCGTCGAAGACCAGGTCAAGAATTCCGAAGAAGAAGAAGACAACTTGTTCATGGGCAAATACCCCCAGAGCTTCGCCGACCTGCAGGAACAGAATCCGGCCGTCTTCGCTCAGGCTCTGCCGCTCTTCGATGCCAAAGCTGATGCCGACGACGAATCGTCCAAACTCGACGACCAGCAGACGACTGAAAAACTCCAGCAGTCCTATGCTGCCCGCCTGGGCCACTTCGTAGAACCGGTCATCGCACCGCTCGGCTTCGACTGGAAGATCGGCGTAGGCCTCATCGCCTGCACGGCTGCTAAAGAAGTCATGGTTTCGACCTTAGGTACGATTTACAGCGTCGGCGGTGACGACACCCACGAATCGGGCATCGTCGCTTACCTCCGTGATGACCCGGACTTCAACCCGGCCGTCGCCCTGTCGCTCATGGTCTTCGTACTGCTCTACATGCCGTGCGTCGCTGCCATGGCCGTCATCAAACGTGAAACAGGTTCGTGGAAAATGCTCCTCGCCAGCGATGCCATGTGCCTCGTACTCTCGTACGTCCTGGCCTTTGCCACCTATCACCTGGCCCTCATGGCCGGCCTCGGCGCTTAAGACTTGAAGCAACCCCTTCCATAACGTATAATATTAGTGGCTCGTGGCTAGCCTCCCCTCATAGGCCCTTTTTGGCCCGTCAGGCGTTGACCGCAGGGAAAGGCAGGACGGCTGCCAAAACGGAGAGCCGGGCTGGAGGTGGCCCAAAGGGCCGGAGAGGTTGATTTCACAACGAATAATTGCTAATCCCGAGAGGAGGTATATCTATGAGTCCTGCAACCATTATCGTCGCTATCGTCGTCATCATCGCCGTAGCGTACTTCATCCACCATATCCGCGGCCTGTTCAACGGAACGGCCAGCTGCTGCGGCAACTGCTCAGGCAGCTGCTCATCCAGTGGAAAAACAAAAACGGGGGACGATTCCAAATTGCCTCCGTGCTGCCGGAAATAGCATAAGAAAAGGGACTGTCGCACGTGCGACAGTCCCTTTTTTGCTTTCCTCGGATTCTAGATTCATGAAATAAACGCAGTTCGCAGGCGGCCGGTCGCAGTTCGCCGCACTCCTGCGGACCGCAAAAATACACGCCCATGGCTTTGTGTGATCCCTACGATATTGGTTGGAGATTACAGTCTGCTGTGACGGCAGGAAACATGGTATAATGAAAGAAAAGTATCAGAAAGGATGAAGTCCATGATTAAACGTTGTAACCATGACTGTGATTTTTCCTGCCAGCAGTCAAAAAAAACAGAAGGTGCACGTCATCGGCGGCACCGGCGTCTTTACGCTCCTCGTGTCGGCCCAGGTGCGCAGTGAGAACGGGAAGAAACTCGACTGAAGGACATAGCATGAAATCTATTGGTTCAATAATCAAAGAGAATCTGGTGCTTTTTCTGGCAGTGGCAGCGGCGCTGGCGTCGATGACGGCCGTACCGCCTTCGTCAGCTTATGCCGGGTATATCAATATGCCTGTACTGGCGATTTTGTTCTGTCTCATGGTCGTCATCGGCGGCGTGCGGGAAAGCGGCGTCTTTTCTGCCGTGCTGGCCCGTCTCCTGCTCCGCCTGGGGACGATGCGCCAGCTGGCGGCGGTCCTGGTATTTGCCTGTTTTTTTGTCAGCATGTGGGTGACCAATGATGTGGCCCTCCTGACCTTTGTGCCTTTTTCCCTGATGGCCCTGCCCAAGGTGGCCAGTGAAGAACAGATGGCTCTCGTCATCGTCCTTCAGACGCTGGCGGCGAATCTGGGTAGTATGTGTACTCCCGTCGGCAATCCGCAGAACTTGTACCTTTATTTTTATTACGCCATGGATTTGCCATCGTTTCTGACGCTGCTCCTGCCATATACCCTGGTGTCTTTCCTGCTGCTTACGCTGTCCCTGTTCCGCTTGCCGGGGACGCCGATTCCCATTTCCGTCCGGCTGGCTGCCCGGCGGACAAGGAACCTGCCTGTCTTGGCGCCATCGCGTCGGCTCTGGCTCTTGGGCGGGATGTTTTTCCTGTCCCTGCTCACTGTGGCCCATGTCCTCGATTACCGTCTTACCTTGGCCATCGTTATCGTTGTTACGTCATTGACCCGGCCACGGTATTTCCGTTATGCCGATTATCGGCTTCTGGGCACTTTTGTGGCCTTTTTCATCCTCGTAGGCAATATGAGCCGGATGCCTGGATTCAGGGACCTGCTGACAGGGTATCTGGACGGTCATGAATTCTTCATGGCCCTTTTGGCCAGCCAGGTCATCAGCAATGTGCCGGCAGCCGTCCTCTTGGCGGGCTTTACCGATGAGGCAGCGGCCTTGCTGCTGGGAACCGATATAGGGGGATTGGGGACACTGGTTGCCTCTATGGCAAGCCTCATTTCCTATGGCATGTACGTCCGGTCCTATCCCCGGCAGCAGGGAAGGTATCTGAAACTGTTTAGCCTGCTCAACCTGGCCTATCTGCTGGTACTGGTCCTGATTGCCTGGCTGTACGGATTCGGAGTATAATAAAAATATAGAATTAGGAAAGAATAGGATAAGGAGGGATTTTCCATGAGTGTAGAATTTGAAGGAAATAAGGCGTGCATTGCGCCGGAAGGGGTATTTATCATCGGGACGTACGACGAAAAGGGTGTTCCCAATGCGATGAATGCCGCCTGGGGAGCTCAATCGGATTATGGTGAAATCACGTTCTTTTTGGCCAAACACAAGACGACGGACAACATCAAACACACCAAGGCCTTTACCGTCGCCTTTGCTACCAAGGATACTGTCGATATTGCCGATTATTTTGGCGTAGAAACGGGGAACAACGTGAATAAAATCGAAAAAGCCGCCTGCCATGTCCACAAGAGTCATCATGTCAATGCCCCGATTATCGAAGAATTCCCAGTCACCTTGGAATGTGAATGTACCAGCTATGATGACAATACGGGTATCCTTGTAGGCAAAATCGTAGCTCAGCAGGCTGATGAATCGGTCCTGACTGATGGCAAAATCGACTACGATAAATTGCAGCCCATTATTTTCGACATAGCGACTATGACCTATCGTCTAATCGGTCCCGTCGTGGGCCAAGCCTTCCATGACGGATTGAAATTGAAAGGCTGAGCTTGAGCGCCATTTCGGGATAACTAAACAAGGCCTATCGCACGTAATGGTGCGGTAGTGTCAAGATTCTTTCGCAAATTCATTTCATCCGCCAGTAAATATCGTAATCAGATATATGGATTTTCCTCGTCATTTGGCTGCTCAATTTCCATCTTGAATAGATGCTCCATGTCCATATAGCGTTTTGAGCCCCATTCCGAGGCGGCAACATGACGAAGTCTGGCACAGACGAGCATCAAAGCACTGTTGCCGTCAGGAAAGGCACCAATGGCCCGTGTACGGCGGCGTATCTCGCGATTCACCCGTTCTGTTAGGTTATTCGTGCGGATCCGGCTCCAGTGTTCTGTTGGGAAATCCATATAGGTCAAGGTTTCGCCCACGCTGTCCTCGACTTTCTTGGCTGCGGATAAAAGCTTCATTTCACGGAGCTTGGCGGCAATGGAGACCGCCTTTTTCTGTGCAGCTTCCTTGCTCTCCTGCGCGTGGATTGCCTTGAGCATTAAGGTAACCTGCTTCATCTTAGTCTTTGGCGTCACTGTGAAGACGTTCCGGTAAAAATGGACCGTGCAGCGTTGGTATTTGGCTTCAGGAAAGACTACAGGGATGCTTTCCAGCATGCCAAGGCATTTATCGCCGATAATGAGACGCACGCCTGCAAGGCCACGGCCTTTGAGCCAGGTGAAGAAGTTCAACCAGCTTTCCCTGTCTTCTTTCATGCCTTCTGCTGCTCCGAGAATCTCACGGAACCCGTCTTTATTGACGCCAATAGCGACTAAAACGGAGACATTTTAAATCTCGCCACCCCAGCAGCGCTTGAGGTAAATGCCGTCGACGTAAACATACGGATATTCCCCCGTTAAAGGACGCTGACGCCATTCCTCGATGTGCTTGTATGCCTTCTGGTTGAGATGGCTGATGGTGCCAGAGGAGACCTTTGTGCCCCAAAGCAATTCGGTGATATCTTCGACACGGTGCACGGATACGCCGGCCAGGTACATCTCAATAAGGGCTTCCTCGACAGAGCATTCACGGCGTTTATAGCGCTCGATGATGCCGGCTCAAACTGGATGCCCTTGAGCTTCGGCACGCGTAATCTGACTTCGCCGGAAGTCGTGCCAAAATTCCGCTCGTAATGACCGGAACGGTAGCCCTTACGGTCTCCCGTTCGCTCATACTTGCCAGCGCGGACGAGTTCATCCGCCTCGTGGTCGAGCAGGGCGTTCAGTGTTTCCTCTACACTGTTGCGTACAAGATCCTTTAAATTATTCTTTATAAGATCCTCATTAAGTTGTATAATATTACCAGACATGGTCTATTGCCTCCTTACGAATTTTGTGTGGTAACTTAATTGTACTAGCGGCAATAGACTATGTCTATTTTTTATGAAATTGAATTTGCGAAATATATTTTACCTTATCAATGGTGCAGGGCCTTGTTTTTATATGTGGAATAAGAGAAACATGGTATAATGAAAGAAAAATGTCAGAAAGAAGTGAAATCCATGATTAAACGGTGTAATCATGACTGTGATTTTTCTTGTCATCAGTCAGAAGACCAGAAGATGCGTGTCATCGTCGAAGAACATGAGAAATTATCGCCCAATCTTATTTTTGAGATCATCCGTCACGATGGCGAACTGGAATTGGAACGGCCGGCATGGCCTTTGATTTTGTCGGCGTTGGCGGCAGGTTTGATGATTTCTTTTTCGTTTTATTTCCGCTCCATTATCCATGTCTATGTCGGGCAGGCCCCTTGGACGGGAGCGATTACGGGCTTCGGCTATACGACGGGGTTCTTGATTGTCATTCTCGGGCGCTTGCAGCTTTTTACAGAAAATACGATCACAACGGTTATTCCTGTCTTCCGTGTCCCTTGCTGGGAAAATTTTCGGAAACTCCTGCGCTTGTGGGGCATTGTCTTCGGCGCCAATATCGTCGGTACGTTCATTGCAGCGCTTTTCATGTCCAGCCCGGTTTTTACGACGCCGGAAATTACGCAGTGCCTCCTGACCGTGTCGCATCACATCATGGCGCCTGACGCGATGGATAACATTATGCGCGGTATCCCGGCAGGTATGCTCATTGCGGCTATCGTCTGGATCATGCCTATGTCGCGGAGCTTCGCTTTCTTTACCATTTTGACCTTTACCTATTTCATTTCTATCGGTAACTTTGCCCACGTCGTCGTCGGCTCTTGTGAAGCCGCTTATGACGTCCTCATGGGTGGCTCTGATTTGTACGATTACTTCTTCCGCTTCCTCCTGCCGACAGGCTTGGGCAATATCATTGGCGGTACCGGCGTCTTCACGCTCCTCGTGTCGGCCCAGGTCCGCAGTGAAAATGGGAAGCAGCTCGATTGAGGTCATAGCATGAAATCTGTCGTTTCAGTACTCAAAGAGAATCTGGTACTTGTCCTGGCGGTAGTGGCGGCATCGGTGTCGATGCTGGCCGTACCGCCTTCGTCATCTTATGTCGGGTATATCAATGTACCCGTACTGGCTATTTTGTTCTGTCTTATGGTCGTTATCGGCGGTTTGCGGGAAAGTGGTGTCTTTGCTGCGGTACTAGCACGTCTCCTACTCCGCTTGGGAACGATGCGCCAGCTGGCGGCGGTCCTGGTCTTTGCTTGTTTTTTTGTCAGTATGTGGGTGAATAACGATGTGGCCCTCCTGACCTTTGTGCCTTTTTCCCTCATGGCCTTGCCGAAAGTGACTAGTGAGAAACAAATGGCGCTCGTCATCGTCCTCCAGACGCTGGCTGCCAATCTGGGCAGTATGTGTACGCCCGTAGGCAATCCGCAGAATCTGTATCTTTATTTCTATTACGGCATGGATCTGTCTTCGTTTCTACTTTTGCTCCTGCCTTATAGCCTGGTGTCCTTCCTGCTACTGGCGCTGTCCCTGTTCCAATTGCCTGGGACGCCGATTCCTATTTCCGTGCGGCTAGCGGCACGGCGGACACGAAATCTGCCTGTATTGGCTCCGTCGCGGCAGCTCTGGATTTTGGGCGGGATGTTTTTCCTTTCCCTGCTCGCCGTGGCGCATGTGCTCGACTATCGCCTGGCCCTGGCCTTTGTCGTGGTCGTCACGGCATTGACGCGGCCACGATATTTCCGTTATGCTGATTACCGGCTTTTGGGTACCTTTGTGGCCTTTTTTATCCTCGTAGGCAATCTGAGCCAGCTGTCTGGCTTCAGGGCCCTGTTGACGGGATATCTGGACGGTCATGAGTTCCTCATGGCCCTTTTGGCAAGCCAGGTCATCAGCAATGTGCCGGCAGCCGTTCTCTTGTCTGGGTTTACTGATGATGTGGCGGCCTTGCTGGTAGGAACCGATATCGGCGGCCTGGGGACGCTGGTTGCCTCTATGGCCAGTCTCATTTCCTATGGCATGTACGTCCGGGCCTGTCCCCGGCAGCAAGTAGGGTATCTGAAACTATTTACCCTGCTCAATCTGATTTATCTGCTGGTACTGGTCCTACTGGCCTGTCTCTGTCATCAACTGGGGCTATAACCAGGACGGCGTTGATTAACAACCGGTCCCTAATCTAAAAGTAACGAAGTATCAACTGACCAAACAACTGCCTAAACTCAAAAAGGAGAGGCTCATATCTTCCGATATCAGCTGCTAAAGCGGGCAGAATCGCATTGACGGAGAGGTCAGAATATGCTAGAATGATGCTAATTTCATCAGAACACCGCTTCTGTCACCGGACAAGAGAAATGGGGTGTCTGGGAGTTGTCGTAGGTACGGTATGGTTGCATGCTATAAGACAATTCCTGGGCACCCCTGTTTTTTTTAGGAGGAATTATCATGATTCAAATGCATATGCAGCAGGGACTTTCACAGGACGCCCGGATTATCCGGCAGGAGGTATTTGTAGAAGAACAGGGATTTCACCATGGAAAAGGAGCTGAGAGAATGGGTCTGGCCTACTGGATTCCTTTTTTCATCGTCGTCCTTGGCAACATAGGCTATCATGAGGTAGCAAAGGCGACTCCGGTGTCGGCCCCGCCTTTTCTGGCCCTCAGCGTGACTTATCTAGTCAGTTTTCTCCTGTGTGCTGCTGTTTACGTGGTGACCGGACCTTCTCTGCGGCAGGATCTGTCGGCCTTAAACTGAGCGAGTGCTGCCTGGGGACTTTAGAATCAGGGATTTTTGACCGGAATGGCCATTTATATTTGTCGTTTCACGATTGGCCAGGCTTACAACCTGATGCACCGGTGTACTATCAGTTGACTTGGTCCGAAGATAATCAGTGGTTCGGTTATGAATATTTAGGAACACAGAAACCATAAAAAAGGCGCTGTCTTCATGGGACAGCGCCTTTTTCTTAATGTCCGGCAGGTTCGGCCGTTGGCTGGAAGGTCTGGGTAGCTTCGGAAGTTTCGTTCATGGCGTCGATGCGGGCGCGGTATTCGCTGTCCGCAATATAGCGTTTGTTCTTATAGCGGCCGATGGTCAGGAAGGGAACGATGATGATGGCGATGGCTAAGTAACCGCAATAGCCGTAGCCGTATTTGATGATGTTGGTCAGGCCGGCGACGGAGACGGTCATGGAAGCGATGATGATGAATAAGGTAACGATAGCCGAACGGGTGACGGCGTTATGGCTTACTTTCTTCAGGCATTTCGTTTCCGAGAAGCGGGCCGTGAAACCGAAGACGGTTGTGACGCCTGTCGAAATGAGGCACAGCAGTAAGAAGGCGCTGTAGGCGATGGTCAGCCAGGACAGGCCCATGGCTTTGCAACTAGTCAGGGTCGGTAAGGGCGATTTGCCGTAGATGCCGGTCCAGCCTAAGAGCATGCAGACGGCTAAGGTCAGGGCGATGGCGTTCATAGCGAAGGAGAACCACATGGACGTGGCGCAATTCTTGCGGGTGACTAAGGGCGTGCCGACGACGATCATTGTCGGGATGACGACGCACTGGAAACCGGAATAGGTGAAGGCATGGAGAATGGCTGTCGGTACTTTGCTGAAGCCATTCGTGGCGAAATCCTGGGCCATGGCAGCCGTGAAGAACTGCGTCCCTTCGATGGAACCGCCCATATAGATGCCGACGGAGAAAATCATGATGACCATGGCTAAGATGGCCATGCCCATATAGGTCGTGGCCCGGCGTACCAGACCGGCGCCGAAGATGGTCAGGAAGAAGATGATGGTGCCGACGATGCCGATACCGGCGTAATAATTGAGGCCCGTCTGAGCGTTGATGGCCGAGGCAGCCCCGGAAATCGTAGCCGATACGGCCATTAAGACCATGATATAGAAGAAGGCTTCAAAGAGGTATTCAATGCCTTTGAAGGGGCTGTATAAGTTCTGGAATAATTGACGGTAACTGGTGAGATGACGGGAATTGTACATGTTCATGGCTTCCTTGATGGTCAGCGTGAACAGCAGCATAGTGATGATAGCCGTAATCGGGCCGAGCCAGCCGAGGCTGACGAAGTAGACGTTTTCCTGGTTGCCCGTAGCGAAACCACCGCCGGCGTGGGAACTGAATAAGACGGCACCGACGGAAAAACACATGCTCAGTGAAGCGGCTTTGATCGATGAAATATTAGCCATAAGATTTTCCTCCTTTTAAAACCATGGAGAGAAACGAAAACGCCCTTCGTCTCTCTGCCTGAAGCATTGAAGAGACGAAAGGCGTCATATAATCCTTCCGCGGTACCACTCTGTTTCATCCTTTGCGGATGCCCTCTCGGATACGGCTCATGGCGATATCCACGCTCTGTAACGGGAGTTCCCGTATCGGCCTACTTTATTCAGCCTTTCCGCTCGGCAATGAGTTCGGTCTAGTCCCTGTACTGCCTCACACCAGCCGGCAGCTCTCTGAAACGATAGACTCAGACGTACTATTTTGCGTCGTCGCGTTTGTGACGTTTATCAGTTGATGGTGCTATGATAGCATCATCACTTAATAAAGTCAAGGATGAAACACAATATTTTTTGAAATAAACACACTAAACGTTTAAGTTTAAGGTTTAACTGCGAAAATACGATTCGGAGCTCGTAGGGATCGCACGTGGGCGACCCGTTGGGGATTTGGATGATTCTTTTAGCAACTTGGTCGGTAAATCGTACATATCCTGGAGCGGGCGCCCCGCGTGGCGCCCCTACAGAAAAGGCGCTGTCGCATTAAGCAAAAAACGTATAATGCGATAGCCGCTTTTGCTTCAAACATCAAAGAGAATGGGGTCGCGCATATTGGTTGAAACCTTCGTGTGATAGCCCCTACGAGCCACTAGCCACGAATCACGAACCACTAGCCACTAGCCACGAACCACGAACCACTAGCCACGAACCACGAAAAAAGAGACTGTCGCATGTGCGACAGCCTCTTTTTCCTACTTATCGCGGGAAAGGTCGACCTCTTTCAAGGGAATGAGGTGGGTCTTATGTTTGAGTTTGTGATAGAAGAAGACGGCCAGGAAGACGGGGATGCCGATGTAGGCGACACTGGCACCGTACCAGTCGATTTCTGCGCCTGTGAAGGCCGAGTAGTTCTGGCCTGCCGTGACGATGATGCACATGATCAGGGCCAGGAGGGGGCCGAAGGGGAACCACGTAGCCTTATAGGGCAGGTCTTTCAGGTCTTTGCCCTGGGCGATATAGGCCCGGCGGAAGCGGAAGTGGCAGATGGCGATGCCGATCCAGGTGATGAAACCGGCCATGCCGCTGATGTTGACCAGCCAGTCATAAGCTTTGCCTTCGCCGATGAGGGACGTCAGGAAGGCAGCCAGGCCGAAGACGACCGTTGCGAACAGGGCATACGACGGGACGCCGCGCTTGTTCAGCTTGAGGAAGCATTTCGGTGCCTGCCCTGTTTCGGCCATGGCGTAGAGCATACGCGTCGAGACGTAGAGGCCCGAGTTGCCTGCCGACAGGACGGCGGTCAAAATGACGGCGTTCATGATGGAAGCGGCTGCGGCCAGGCCGAAGCGTTCAAAGACCAGCGTGAACGGGCTGATGGAGATATTTTCGATGTTCGTGTTGAGCAGATTCGGGTCCGTGTAGGGGATGAGGAAGCCGATGACCATAAAGGCGCCTAAATAGAAGATGAGGATACGCCAGAAGATGGAGTGGACGGCGCGGGGCACGTTCTTTTCCGGATCTTCACTTTCACCGGCGGCGATGCCGATCATTTCCGTCCCCTGGAAGGAGAAGCCGGCGACCATGAAGATGCCCAGCATGGCCGTGAAGCCGCCGACGAAGGGCGCATCGCCGATGGTCCAGTTGGTAAAGCCCGGCGACGGTTCCGGCCCGAGGCCCAGGATGAGCAATGTCCCGGCAAAGAGGAAGACCAGGACCGTCAGGACCTTGATGCCGGCGAAGATGAATTCGCTTTCGCCGTAGGACCGGGTCGACAAGTAGTTGAGGACGAAGAGGATAATGAGGAACAGGCCGCTCCAGATGGCAGCCGGTACGTCAGGGAACCAGTATTTCATGATCAGGGCGCCGGCGACGAGTTCGGCCGCTACTGTGATGGCCCAGTTGAACCAGTAGTTCCAGCCCAGGGCAAAGCCCAGGGATTTATCGACGTAGCGGTTGGCGTAGGTTTCAAAAGAACCGCTGACCGGCAGGTACGACGCCATTTCGCCGAGGCCTGTCATGAGGAAATAAACCATGATACCGATGAGGGCATAGGCGACGAGGGCACCGCCCGGACCGGCAGAGCTGACCGTTTCACCGCCGGCGACGAACAGGCCCGTGCCGATAGCGCCGCCGATGGCGATCATGTTCATGTGGCGGGCTTTCAGGCTGCGGCGCAGTCCCTGCTGCTGTTGAGTTTCTTCCATGCAAAATCACAACCTTTTTTCATTGAATTGAATTGATAAATAAAATCTAAAAAAACTCATACCTTTACATTATAAAGGATGAATCCTTCTCTGACAAATGGATATTCTGCATGGAAGTAAATCGTTTATGCGATTAATGGATATATAACGTGACGCTGTAGTCTTGACAAGGATTTCGAGAACAGGTATACTAAAGATAAAATAGTTGAACATGTTCAAGAAGGTGTTTTTATGGAAAAAGATAAAGACGAAGTCCGTCAGCGCATCCTGGCTGCGGCGAAGGAGCTCTTTGTCCAGCAGGGGTATAAAAAGACGACGATTCGTCAGATTGTCGAGAAATCGGGCGTCCTCACAGGGAGCATCTATTATTTCTTCAAGAATAAAGAAGATATCTTCCAGTCCCTGGTCATGGAGCTGCTGCGGCAGTGTACCGATTTGATTGCAGCCCATTTCAGGCAGGAGTCGCCGGCCTTCCGCTACGCCGCCCTGTGCCTCGTCGAATTTGAAGCCGTGGCCATGAACCAGCTCGTCCGCGAAACCTATTATGAAGGCTATACGACGCCCTTGACGTTTGAAAAGATCACGGACCATCTGGCTGATATGACGGGCCGTATCTTCGGCGATTCCCTGGGGTTATCGAAGGAGGATATTTTCCTGCGCTCCCTGCTCATCAAAGGGGCCATGCGTAGCTACATCGTCCAGTTCGACTTCAGACAGCCCATGGACAGCCAAAAGTACGCCGCCCTGGTCCTGGATACGGCTTTGCAGCTGCTGGGCATTTCAGCCGCTGAGAGCCATGACGTCCTGGCCCAGCTCGAACAGCGCCTGCCGGAAATCGAAGCCATTGCCGATGAGATGATCCACCGGCGATAGGACGGCTTCCTGTAAAGGATTGCCGCATGAGGCCATTTTGGGGCTTCATGGGGCAGCCTTTTTTGCTCAAGCTTTGAACACGTTCAACAAACAAAAGGGGGAACTCATCATGTTCATAGAAAAAAAAGAAATAGGCTGCCGGCCTGCTCCTGGCCCAGAAGGCCCAGGCCGAAGCCAATATCAAGGCCCTCCAGGCCCAGGTGCGCCAGTCCGGCGTCGTTACGGACCTCCAGGACAGTACGTCCAAGTCCCAAGTCGATACGGCTTCGGCTGGCCTCGATTCGGCCCAGTCCAGCGTATCGTTGGCCCAGGCCGGCCTCTTGCAGACCGATGCCAACTTAGCGGCTACCGATGCGGCCCAGAAGAAACTGGAAGCGGCTCAGGCCCAGCTGCAGCAGATCGAAGTATCCCTGGATGAAACGGAAATCAAGGCCCCTTTCGACGGCATCATTACGGCTAAATACATCGAAGAAGGTTCCATGATTTCCCTGGGGACGCCGCTGGTCGCCCTGCAGGACCCGAACGACAACTGGGTCGACTTCAAGATCCCGGAAACGAAGCTCAAAGATTTCCACTTCGGCCAGGTCCTGACCATGCAGGCCCGCGACGGCGTTACCCGCGTCCAGGGGCCCATCACCGATATCAGCCAGAAGTCGGAATTCGCCACCCAGCGGGGGACGAGCGAACGCGGCAACGATACGGATATCATCAGTTTCAACGTCAAGGTCCAGGTCAACAGCGATGCCCTGCGGCCGGGCATGCGTTTCCAGTATATGGCAGGTGACTGACATGAAAGTATGGCACGTCTTGAAGCAGGAATGGCACTGGCTCTGGCAGGGGCGCTTTCCCGTCGCGGCGATCCTCTTCCTGCTGCCCCTGGCCTTATACGCGCTTTGCTGCCCGACAGGCGGCCCTGCGGACCAGCGGTGATGAACAGATGCTAAAGAAGCGCATCTCACCGGTAGAGACGACGCTGCGCGTCCTCAATAACCCGACCCAGAGTTACATGATGTTCTTCGTCACCGGCCTGGCCATGGCGGCCATGCAGCAGGGCTTTTTCCTGGCCATCGGAGCTGCCGTCCAGTGCGATTTCCGCAATCCTGAGCTGAAAGGGACGTCGAAGGGCAAGCTGCTGGTCGTCAAAGTCGGCGTGTACTGGGTCCTGTCCATTTTATCCTTTGGCCTGGTCTGCGTCCTGGCCCGCCTGCTGGGCATCCCTGACCGGGCTTCCATCCAGTCGCTGGGCCTTTTGGCCGGGGCCTTCTCTTTTGCTGCCATTTCCCTGGGCCTCTTCGCGTCATCCATTTTCCACAACGAATTGCAGTTCGTCCGGGCGTCCATCATGTACACCGTGCCGGCCTTCATTTTCGGCGGCTATACGTGGCCCCTGGAAGCCATGGACCCAGTGACCCAGGTCGTCGCCCAGGCCTTTCCCATGGCCTGGATGTCCAACGCCGTCCGCGAACTCTTCCTGTCCGGCCATCTGGCCACGCTGAGCCATAACCTGACGGCCCTGACGGTCATGGGCGTCATTTTCCTCAGCCTGGGGAGCTGGATTTTCCTGCACAAGATAGATGGTGTAAAATAATTGTGGGGAAACTTTATCACAGTTTCGCCAGAAGACTCCTTCCTCTTAGGTAGGGGCATCAATGGCGATGGATTTCGCAGGTTCGATGCTTGCGAAATCCACCCTATGTCATTCAAACGAGGACTAAAGCTGGGCAAAGTGACGAATCAGCATTTCACTCAAATTAGCCTGAGCTATCTGCGTAGTACCTTGAAACACCTGTGTGAACGTTACGGGATAACCTATCTGGAACAGGAAGAATCCTATACTTCTCAGGCCAGCTGCCTGGATTTGGACGACATTCCCGTATACCAGCCGGATGCCCCCTATACAGGAACGTTCAGCGGGAAACGAATCCGGCGCGGCCTGTATCGTTTCGCCAACGGCAGGACGGTCAATGCCGACATCAACGGCGCCGCCAATATACTCCGTAAAAGTAAGCAGAACTTCGATTTCGAGGGACTGTGTAAAGGGCTTTTGGACAGCCCTTTGAGAATAAGGCTATCCTGATTTCAGGAGGAAACTTAAACAGCAACCTTCTCAAGAATCTCCCGCTTCTATAAGCGGGAGAGGTTCAACTTGTCATTCAAAAAAATTCTCACAATATGTTGACACCGTCCAGGGCTTGTCGCACGTGCGACAAGCCTTTTTTTATGCTATAATATACCCGTCTCGCTGATGGATTTCATGAGCGTGTGGATTGGAATTTGATATGACGTAAATGCATAATAAGAAAATGCGTTGTCGCACCCTTCACAGGTGCGTGGATTGAAATGCCAAGCGGATTGACTCGCAGGATATGACTATCGCGTCGCACCCTTCACGGGTGTGTGGAGTGAAATACCGATATATTTCGACGAAGCTGATTTCATTTATAAAGGAAATAAAGGACGGCTGAAATATCTGGTCGTGAAAGAGCTGCTGCCGTTTCAAATCTTCAAATCTTCAAATCCGATTCTGCATAGCGTGCCGCATCGCCAGCCAGGGTGATGCGGCCTTTTTCTATATGGCAATAGAGTTCGCCGCCCCGTTTCGAGGCCGGGTAGACGAGGTATGAGAATTCTTTTTACGTTGCAAATGCTACGGATGACTCCGGCAGTATCTGATATACTCAAGATGTCTTGAGAAACTAACTCATAAAATAGATTCATACGAGAAAAGGAAGCGATACTATGATTACTAAAGACATGACGTTAGCTGACGTTGTAAAAGCTTATCCGAATACGATTGGATTCCTGAATGGTCTGCATCTCGATTACTGCTGCGGCGGCCATGACCCCATCGCTACGGCTGTCCGCGAAAAGGGCCTGGACGTAGATAAATTCCTGGCCGAGCTCAATCAGGCCGCAGAAAGAAAGGCTGCGCAGCGGGATGTACATGGCGATATCGAAGCGTTCAAAACGCTTGCAGTCACGGAAATGCTTGACGACCTGGAAGCGACGCATCACGTTACAGACCGCAGACTCATGGCTGAAACGGAAGAACTTCTCAACAAGATCCTCATCGTCCATTATCCGCATCATGGTAAAATGCTCACGCGCCTTCACCATCTTTATGCCGGCCTGAAGGCAGAACTGGAAGAGCATTTCGCCAAGGAAGAACAGCTCGTCTTTCCGCTGATGCGCCAGCATCCGCATCCGGACAGCCAGACGCTGGCACTTATCCAGGATTTGGAAGCAGAACACACCGGCGCCGGCGACGTCATCAAAGAAATCCAGGCACTGACGGATAACTTCACGCCGCCAGAAGATGCTTGCCCGACCTTCCGCCAGACGTATGTTGTCATGGAGCAACTCTTTGACGACATCTTCATCCACATCTTCAAGGAAAACTCCATCGCCTTCCCGGAATACGCCGAACAGGTCTGAATATTCTGAATATAAGGAAAATCACCTGCCTCAAGGATTGATCAACATCTTTGGGACAGGTGATTTTTTTTAGAAATTTGTTTAGTTTTTCAAATACGAGTCGAAGAAAGCGGTGATGATGTCGAGGACTTCTTTTTGGTTCCAGTAGACGCCGCCGTGGGCTGCTCCTTCTACCAGGTAGCGTTTCGAGGGGATGTTATGTTTCTGGAGGGCCTGGAAGAGCAGGTCCGTCTGGCTCGGGGAGACGACAGTGTCCTTCGTGCCGTGCATGAGCAGCATAGGCGCACTGGTTTTGGAAATGTAAGTGATGGGGTTGGCCCTTTTGGCACCTTCCGGATTGGCCAGGATGCCGCCGTCCTGGCCGCCGAATACGGCAGAGCCGTTCACCCAAAGGGCTTCCGTGGCGCCAGGCGACTGGTGGGCTTTTTTCACGGATTCACTGTAGTCGTCGCCGATGCGGGTGAGGTCAGAGAGGCCATAGAGGTCTACGGCTGCTTTTACGTCGCTTCCGACTTGGAGATTATCGCCTTTGTCAAAAGTCGTCGTGCCGCTGGTCGTCGCGGCCATGGCCGTGAGGTAGCCGCCGGCACTGCTACCGATGATGCCGATTCGTTCCGGGTCGATGCCGAATTGGTCTGCATGGGCCTTCAAATAGCGGATAGAGGCCTTCACATCTTCCAGGGGTTCCGGGAAGCGGGCCGTAGGTGCCACGCGGTACTGGATGGAAGCGACGACGTAGCCGGCTTCTGCCAGGTGCATGCGGAGTTGTATGCCGTTGTCCTTATTGGCATTGATGAAGCCGCCGCCCGTGACGTAAACGATGGCAGGCTGTTTCATGTCCGATTTCGGCTGCAGGATGTCCATTTTCATGGCTACGTTAGGGTAGCCCCGCATCGGGACCTGTTCGTATACGACGTCGGAAATCTGATTGATCATCGGCGTCTTTACCGGAACGGATAACACCGTGCTTTCTACTTTTCCCGGCATATCTTTCGTAGCCGAGTCCACATCTACATTCATCGCCATGGCATTGCCTCCTATCCATACCAGCCCGGCCAGGGCCAGCGCTATGAGCCGTTTTTGAGGTTCTTGGATACATTTAAACACTTTCATGACATACTCCTTTATTTTGTCTGTATTTCTTCCATTTTAGCATTGAATGGGGGGGAGCAGGCAACGTTTGTAGGGAATAATAAAATCATCTTCTGCGGATACTTTTTGCCTTTTGGCAGGAATTTGGCAGGACCATGTCGAATCTTTTAAAGTAAAGCAAAATTCGAGAGATAGGGGGATTCTTATGAACCGATTGAAACAGTGCATATTAGCCGGGCTGGTTTCCTGCTTTTTGGCCGTTCCCTGCCTGTCCCTGGCGGACGATGTGACCCTGGCGAAAGGCGATGGTCAAGGGGCCCTTGCTTTGCAGACCCACGGGGAAAGTGAACTCTTGCAGGCTGTCCGCGCCAAGGATTATGAGAAAGCCCTTCAGATCGTCAACGGCCAGATTGCAGAACATCCCGATGATGCCGATGCTTACGACCGCCGCAGCACGATTTACAGCCTCCTCGGACGGAATGACGAAGCCCTGGCCGATTGCGATAAAGCCATTTCCCTGGAACCGGGCACGGCCTTCCATTATTTCAACCGCGGCGCCATTTACGAACAGCGCAAAGAATACCCGCTGGCCGTCAACGACTATACGAAGGCCCTGGCCTTGAGCCAGAAGGGCGATCCTTTGCAGGGACTGATGTATTTCAACCGGGCCCGGGCCTATACGGCCATCGAATCGTATGACAAGGCCCTGGATGACGTCAAACAGGGGGAAAAGCTGGCTCCGGCCTTTCCTCAGAACTATATCCTCGAAAGCCTGATCTATGATAAGAAGGGCGACAAGAAAATGGCCGACCTGAGCCGCTGTATCGGCGTCATGTATGAATTCATGCACCGCAGCGATTACTTCCTGGCCGGTTCCGTCGCCGAAGAAGCCGGACTATATGACCAGGCCCTGGCACTGCTCAATGAAGCGGTGAAACGCCATCCCGACGACAGCCGGGTCTATTCCGAACGGGGCCTGGTCTACGCCCAGACGGGCCAGGACGAATTGGCCATTGCCGACTTGACGAAAGCCCTGGCTTTGAAGGAAACGGCTATGGATTACAATAACCGCGGCGAATGTTACCGCCATTTGAAGCGCTTTGATTTGGCTAAAAAAGACTATGACCAATCGGTCCGCCTGACCACGGATGACAGCGATAAACTGGCCGTCTACGACAGCCTGGGCCAGCTGGCCATGGACCAGGGCGATTATCCGCGGGCCGTACAGTATTTGACACAGGCTTTGGCCGTCAAGCCCTATGAATATGGCTACAAGCTGCGCAGCCAGGTCTGGCGCAAATTAGGCGACACGAAGAAGGCCGACCAGGATGAGGCGGCAGCCCAGGAAATGGAACAGCGTCAGCTCCTGGGTTCGTAGCAGGACTTTTCAAATTCCCCTGAATATGTTATAATTGAAATGTTGTTCGTAAAAATAACCGAATGTCATACACATAATTTCAGTATTTTAAGGGGGAATTCAATGAAGAAGTCTATCATCGCAATCCTGTTTCTTTGCTGTCTTATGGGAACTGTCACTGCTTCGGCAGCACAGGTCAAGGAATCGGAAACGGTATCTCCGGCCGTTGCCGTTATGGCACAGGTCCAGGAACAAGACAAAGCCAAGAAGAAAACGAACACTACCACAACGAATAATTCTGACAAAATCGGTGACCGCCTTCGGGACCGCGTCCATGCCCTGATTCCGGCCTCGGCTTTTGCCAATATTGATAATCCCGGTACGATTACGCCGGATACGGTCAAGTACCATTATGCCGAATCGCAGCACATGGCGACACCGGTTACGGCCTGGAACCGTCAGAAATATGAAGACCAATACCAATACCAGTATCAGCACGACTCCTATGATGCGGCTATTGCCGATGCCTACGCATACCGCCGTGATTTCGGCAAGAGCAACCTGCGCAAATGGAGCAGCACGGAAGGTATGGATACGCCGTGGGACAGCAACTGGACGACCGATACGGCTCATTTTCAGAGCTCGACCATCGCTTTCCTGGATCATCTGAATACCGAAGCCCGTCAGGCTGGCATTTCCTTCGTCATCACCGGCGGTGCGGAAAGCGGCTACCATGCCAGCGGCATCTATTCCCATGAAAATGGCTATAAAGTCGACATCTCCGACGACGGCATCTATCAGGGCACCAAGGCTTATGAAGTCCTCATCAACGCCCTGTCGCCGTACAAGCATCAGATTACCCACGAATGGGACAAGAACCACTACGATATCACCATCTATCCGGAAAATTATAAGGGGTAAGAAAAGTTTGTAGTATAGAGTTTGCAGTTTGTAGAAGATGGTTTTAAATTTTTAACCATCTACTGCAAACTAAAAACTACAAACTAAAAACTCAGAAAAGGGCTTGTCGTACGACGACAAGCATTTTTTCTGCACCCGAAAGGAGCCATTATGAATCGAACTGACTGGGATGCTTATTTCGCCTCTCTTATTGGCGACACGGGGACTGGCGTGCCCGGTCTGGCCGTCCTGGCCTATGCCGATGGGCACGAGGTCTACCGTTTTGCCGCCGGCGTCCGCCGCGTGGACGGGGAGCGGTCCTGGCCGATGACGATGGACAGCCGTTTCCGCATGGCATCTGTCTCCAAGATGTTCACGGTCTTTACCCTCATGGAGCTCGCCGAAGCGGGGAAGCTGTCCCTGGACGACGATGTCAGCGAATACCTGGGGTTTCGTCTGCGCTATCCGTCTTACCCCGATGTGCCCATTACGCTTCGTATGCTGGCTTCGCATACGTCGGGCCTGCGCGACGGCAGGGTCTACAGCATTCCGCCGTCGGTCCGTGTCCAGGCATTTTTTACGCCAGGCAGTCCCTATTGGGAAGACGGTGCCCATTTTGCCCCGGCCGGTCAGGCACCGGGGGTTTATTTTACTTATTGTAACCTCAATTACGGCCTCTTGGGGACGGTCATCGAAGCCGTGACAGGCCAGCGCTTCGATAGGTATCAGAAAGCGCATATCCTGGCCGCCCTGGACTGCCGGGCCGACTATGTGCCGGGCAATCTGGAAGCGGCTGAATTCGCCAAATTGGGGACGGTCTATCTCAAACGGGATAGCCAGGGCCGCTGGGATGAACAGGGCCCCTGGCAGGGGACTATCGACGATTTTGGCGGCGTCCAGCCGGAGCGCGAAGCCCTGGCCTTGCAGAATCCCTATGCCCAGGACGTCTGCCAGACTTACGACCTGGCCGCGTACCGGCCTGGGACCAATGCGACGATCTTTTCACCGCAAGGCGGCCTGCGCCTGTCCCTGGAGGAACTGGGCCACGTCCTGGCCATGATGAGTCAGGGCGGCCGCTATCAGGACCGGCCGGTCCTGGCGCCGTCGTCGCTGCAGGCCATGTTCAGCCCTCAGTGGGTCTATGACGGCCACAATGGCGATACGTGCGGCCAGACCCTGCTCACCTATGGCCTGGGCGAATTCTTCGTCGACGGCACGGGGCCGGCCCGTTGCTGCCGCACGAAGGCCGTCGATTTATGGGGCCACACGGGCCAGGCCTTTGGCCTCTTGTCGGGCCTCTTCGTCCGGCCCGGGACGGGAAGCGGCTTTGCCTACGTCATGAATGGCGAGGCCCTGGCCGAAGATGACGACCCGCGCAGTGCCGGCCGCTTCAGCCGCAATTATATTTGGGAAGAAAATGTCATGGACGGCCTGTGCCGATTGATTGACGGCCTATAAGGGCTGTGCTATGATTATGAAATATAGTAACATTCCAAATGGGAAGGCGAGATAATGATGAATGCATATGAAAGTACCATGAATTTTACACGCCGTGCCGTCTGGGCCCAGATCGACCTCGACGCAGCGGCTCATAATATGCGCCAGATACGCAAGCACGTCGGGACGGATGTCAAGATCGCCGCCGTCGTCAAGGCCAATGCCTACGGCCACGGCAGTGTCGAACTGGCCAAGACCTTTGCCGAAAACGGCGCCGACTGCTTTGCCGTGTCCAGCCTGGACGAAGCCGTCGAGCTCCGCCGCTATGCGCATATCGACAACGAAATCTTCATCCTCGGCCATACCGACGCCCGGCGGACAGAAGAACTCCTGACGTATGACATCGAACCGGCTGTCTTCAACTTGAAGAACGCCGAATTCTTCTCCCAGGAAGCCCGGCGCTTGGGCAAGACCCTGCGCGTCCATATCGCCGTCGATACGGGCATGAGCCGCGTCGGCTTCCAGGTCAATGAATTCAGCGTCTCGGAAATCAAGACCATCGCAGCCTTGCCGAATATCGAAATCCGCGGCATGTTTACCCATTTTGCCGTTTCCGACATGAAAGACAAGACGTTCACGCGCGAACAGTACGGCCATTTCCGCTGGATGTGCAAGCGCATGGAAGAAGAAGGCATCCACATCGCCCTGCGCCATTGCTGCAACAGTGCGGCCGTCCTGGAACTGCCCGAATACTACTGCGACATGGTCCGGCCGGGCATCATCATGTACGGCTGTGAACCGTCGCCGGAAATCGACATCAAGCCTTATGACCTGCGGCCCGTCATGTCCCTGCGCTGCTGCATCGCCCATGTCAAACTCATCGACGCCGGTGCGACCGTCAGCTATGGCCGCCATTATAAGGCTCCGTCGCGCCGGAAAATCGCGACCCTGCCCGCCGGCTATGCCGATGGTTATTCGCGCATCCTGTCGGGGAAAGTCGACGTCCTTTACCATGGCCACCGCGTCCCCCAGGTCGGCGCCATCTGCATGGACCAGTGCATGATCGACGTCAGCGGCGAAGCCAACGTCCACGCTGGTGACGAAGTCGTCCTCTTCGGCCGTCAGGGCGACAGCTTCATCCCCATCGAAGAAATCGCCGCAGTCTGTGGCACTATCAACTACGAAATCATGTGCAACATCTCGCGCCGCGTCCCACGCGTCTACATGAAGAACGGCAAAGTCGTCGGCCGCGAAGAATACCTCTTCGATAAACCGTAGGGATAGGCAGTTCGCCGCCAGCCGTTCGTAGGGGACGCCCAAAGGGCGGCCCGCCAGAGTCATCTGTCAGGCTGGAACGGACCGCGGTAGAGGGGCGAAAAAACGTTATCATTATCTGTAGGGGCTCGCACGTGGCGAGCCCGCAGGTATATGTAGGATACTTGTAAACCAGATTTTGCGTGAACGGGCGCCCCACGTGGGCGCCCCTACAAGAAAAAAGGGCTTGTCGCTGTGCGACAAGCCCTTTTTTTCTCTTCCATAATTTTGTTGCAAGTGGTATACTGTATATAAGATATACGCATACATAAATGCAAAAATAATCATAAAAAGGCGGTGTGTTATTATGAATTGGAATGATAAAACGGCGGCCAACGTTAAGGCCATCAAACCCTCGGGTATCCGCAAGTTCTTCGATATTGCAGCCCAGGTCAAAGGGGTCTTGTCCCTGAGTATCGGCGAACCGGACTTTGCCGCACCGGACAAGGTACTGGCAGCCATGAAAGCCAGCCTCGATGCCAAGGAAACGAGTTATACCGGGAATTCAGGCATGATGGAGCTCCGTGAAGCCATTAGCCATCATTTTGAACAACGCTATGGTGTCCATTATGACCCTAAAGATGAAATCCTGGTCACTGTCGGCGTTTCCGAAGGCCTGGCCATGGCCCTCCTGGCCATTACCGAACCGGGCGATGAAGTCATCATCCCCGACCCGGCTTACGTTGCCTATCCGGCGTCTGTCGAACTGGCTGGCGGGACGCCGATCTTCGTACCGACCTATCCGGAACACGATTTTAAACTGACTGTCGAAGCTTTGGAAAAGGTCATCACGCCGAAGACGAAAGCCATCGTCATCGGCTATCCGAACAACCCGACGGGGACAGTCATGTCGGCAGAAGAATTGATGCCTATTGCCAAATTTGCCGAAGAACACGACCTTATTGTCTTGTCCGATGAAATCTACTGTGAACTCATGTACGGCGATGCCAAGTTCACGTCCTTCGCCAAATTGCCGGGCATGCGTGAACGGACGGTCATCTTCAACGGCTTTTCCAAGGCCTATGCCATGACGGGTATGCGTCTGGGCTACGTCTGCGCACCGCGGGAAGGCCTGGCACCGATTTTGAAGCTCCATCAGTACGCCATCATGTGTGCCAATACGACGGCCCAGGTCGGCGGCATTACGGCCCTCAAGGAATGTGACGACGACGTCGAAGCCATGCGTCAGGAATACGACCGCCGCCGCAAGGTCATCTACAAGGGCCTGTGCGACATGGGGCTGCCCGTCTTTGAACCGAAAGGCGCCTTCTACATCTTCCCGGACATCCGCTGCACGGGCATGACGTCGGCAGAATTCTGCGAAAAACTGGTCCAGGAAGAAAAAGTCGCCGTCGTCCCGGGCACGGCCTTTGGCGACCAGGGCGAAGGCTTCGTCCGCATCTCCTACGCCGCCAGCATGGACACCATCCAGGAAGCCCTGAAACGCATGGCCCGCTTCGTAGCGAAATATCGAAAGGACTGATATGTATTTGTAGGGGCGCCCACGTGGCGACCCCTACAGTACAAAATAAATTTAAAACCAATTGCTAACGGCTAACGGCTAGCCGCTGACCACTAAAAAACGCGCTGTCGCAAAGACAGCGCGTTTTTTCTAGAAAAATCGTCCGATAAGGGGCATTTTGGCTGCGTCTTCTTTGGTGACACCGCCGTTGAGGACCATGCAGCCAATGTAGATGGCCGACCCGACGATGCAGGTCAGGAAGAGGTCCAGGAAGAGTCCCAGGTAAGGGAAGAGGAAGGCGTACATGAAATACATGGCCACGCCCATGATGGCGGCAGAGACGATGTTTTTCATGACGACTTTGATGTCGATGACGTAACCGATTTTACGGTAAATAAAGAACATGTTGAGGACGGCAGCGACGCCGATGTCGGCCACTGTCGCATAGGAAGCCCCGGTGATGCCCAGGGTCGGGATGGCGACTAAGAACCAGTTGCACAGGACCTTGGCGACACCGGCGACAGCCATGTTGATGACCGGAATCTTCGGTTTCTTCAGGCCCTGAAGGATAGCCGTCGAAATCTGGTGCAGGCCCAAGAAGCAGATGGCGATGGCCACGGCCCGCGTGGCATCCGTAGCGGCCGGCGCGTTGTAGATGAAGGTGACAATCGGTTCGGCCATGACGTAGAGGATGACGCTGAAGGGAATGGTGACCAGGAAGGAGATGCGCATGGACGTCGCCGTCCGTTCGCGGATTTCATCGTATTCCTTCAAAGTGAAACTGTGGCTGATGGCCGGCACCAGGCTCATGGCCATGGCTGCCGTCAGGATCGTTGCCAGGTTGATGAGCGGTACGGACATGCCCGTCAGGTAACCGAACAGCTCCGTGGCCTGATGGGTCGAATAACCGGCTACTTCCAGCCGCCGCGGTACGATGAGCAGGTCCAGGTTGGATACGACGGGGAGCATGATGCTCGACAGGGAAATGGGGATAGCCAGGATGACCAGGCGCTTGAGGATGTGCTTGATGCTTTCCTGCTCGAATGTCGGCCCGTCGACGGGGAGGGTACGCTTCAACTTATAATAGTAATAGACCAGGACCAGCCAGGCTGCAAACCCACCGGCGCCGGCGCCGAGGCTGGCACCGCCGGCGGCATAATCGAGGCCGTACGGCAGGAGGAGCGCGGCGAAGCCGAGCATGACGACGACGCGGACCAGCTGTTCAACGATCTGGGAAATGGCTGTCGGCGTCATTTGTTGCCAGCCCTGCAGATAGCCGCGGTAGCCGGCGATGATCGTCGTGAAGAAGATGGCCGGTGCCAGGGCGATGAGCGAATAATAGGCCCGGCTTTCACGGATGATGTGTTCATCGATGAGGAAGCTGGAACCAAAGAACATGAGGATACTCAAAAAAAGTGCCGTCGTACAGAGCATGGACAAGGACACGTGGAAAATGCGCTGGGCGCCGAAATAGTCCTGTTTGGCTACTTTTTCAGCTGTAATGATGGAAATTGCAATCGGCAGCCCGGCACTGGAAATATCGAGTGCCAGCAGGTAAATCGGGAAAGCCATCTGATAGATGCCGATGCCTTCACCGCCGAGAATACGGGACAAGATGATCCAGTTGATACTGCCAATGGCTTTGACGACAAAGCCCGACAAGGTCAGGATCAATGTGCCGGAGATAAACTTGTTTGCCATGATAACCCCTTAACTCTATAAAATTTTTACCAATATAACAACTAATTTTAGCACATTTGCCAGACCTTGTATATAGTGAAGTGTTAGCCGCCAACCTCTCCGGCCCGTCGGGCCACCTCCAGCCCGGCTCTCCGTTTTGGCAGCCGTCCTGCGTTTCCCTGCGGTCAACGCCTGACGGGCCCAAAAGGGCCTATCAGGGGAGGCTTTCACGAGCCACGAACCACTAGCCACTAGCCACGAGTCACTAGTCACTAGTCACGACCTGCGGTCTGCGCTCTCAGGATATCCATGAATTCTTTGCCGGTAATCGTTTCTTTTTCGTAGAGGTATTTGGCCAGGGCATCCAGGGCCGGGCGATGGTCTTCGAGGATTTTCTTGGCCTTGGCGTGTTGTTCCTTGACGACAGAGACGACTTTGGCGTCGATGTATTTTTGCGTTTCCGGCGCGCAGGCCAGGGACGTATCGCCGCCGAGGTATTTATTGGTGACTGTTTCCATGGCGACCATGTCAAATTCGTCGGTCATGCCGTAACGGGTGATCATGGCCCGGGCCAGCTTGGTCGCCTGTTCGATGTCGTTGGAAGCGCCTGTCGTGACCTGGTTGAAGACGACTTCTTCCGCAGCCCGGCCGCCGGTGAGGGTGGCAATCTTGTTTTCCAGTTCTTCCCGGGACAAGATGTATTTATCCTGCTGGTCGACCTGCATGGTGTAGCCCAGGGCGCCTGACGTGCGGGGGATGATGGTGATTTTCTGGACCGGTGCCGAATGGCTCTGGAGGGCAGCGACCAGGGCGTGGCCGATTTCGTGGTAGGCGACGGTCTTCTTTTCGTCGTCCGACAAGATGGCGTTCTTCTTCTGGTAACCGGCGATGACGACTTCGATGCTTTCTTCCAGGTCGGCCTGGCTGACGGCGTCGCGGTGGTCGCGGACGGCGCGCAGGGCCGCTTCATTGACGATATTGGCCAGTTCGGCGCCGGAAGCCCCGGCGGCCATGCGGGTGATAGTGTGGAAGTCGACGTCGTCGCCGAGGGCGACTTTCTTGGCGTGGGCCTTGAGGATGGCTTCACGGCCAGCCAGGTCCGGCAATTCGACAGGGACGCGGCGGTCGAAACGGCCTGGCCGCAGCAGGGCCGGGTCCAGCGATTCCGGCCGGTTCGTCGCGGCCAGGATGACGACGTTGTCATCGGCGTTGAAACCGTCCATTTCCGTCAGCAGCTGGTTCAGCGTCTGTTCCCGTTCGCTGTTGCCCATGGCATTGCCCGTGCGTTTCTGGCCGATGGCGTCGATTTCGTCGATGAAGATGATGCACGGCGCCTTCTGCTTGGCCTGCTGGAAGAGGTCGCGGACCTTGGAAGCGCCCATGCCGACGAACATTTCGACGAATTCCGACCCGGCAATGGGGAAGAAGGGCACACCGGCTTCACCGGCGACGGCCTTGGCCAGCATGGTCTTGCCTGTGCCCGGCGGGCCGACGAGGAGGACGCCTTTGGGCATCTTGGCCCCGATTTTGGCGTATTTATCAGGATGATGGAGAAAATCGACGATTTCCGACAGGTTTTCCTTGGCTTCGTCTTCACCGGCGACGTCATCGAAATGGATGCCGTTGGCCGACGGGACGTAGACCTTGACCTGGTTCTTGGCGCCGAACATGAGCGAATTGCCGCCGCCGCGGTTCATGAGCTTGCGGTTGAAATAGTAGCCGACGCCGAAGAAAATCAGGATCGGCAGGATCCAGGCGATGAGGAAGTCCGTAAAGGGCGAATCCTTTTCCTTGATGACTTCATTGAAGGAGACATTGGCCTTGTGCAGCCGTTCCGTCAGCTGCGGGTCGTTGACGACGCCTGTGCGGTATTCGTTGCCGTCCTTGTCCTTGAAGAGAATCTGGTTCTCTTCGATTTGGACGTCGGCAATCTTTTCGTCTTCCGTCATGTTCATGAACGTCCCGTAATCGACCTGTTTGACACTCTTCGAATCATAATAAGGCCGGGCGATGGCGTTGAACATGAAAATGACAGCCAAAGCGACGATATAATAGAATAAAATCGGTTTCTTCTTTTCTTTGACTTCTTTCACAATTCCTCACATCCTTTGAAAAAATCAAGCTATACTTTTATTGTACACCCCTTGCGGGACCTGGCAAGAGGGGACTGCCTTGCATATTCCCGGTGGATGTGCTAGGGTAAAAGAAAATACACCAAGAAAGTGATGAAGCATATAATGAATATATTAACCGTAGAAAATGTAAAGAAATCCTATGGCCTGCGCGTCCTCTTCGACGACGTGACCTTTGCCATCGACGGCGGCCAGAAACTGGGCCTCATCGGCCTCAACGGCGCCGGCAAGACGACGCTCCTGAAAATCATTGCCGGCCTGACCGACACCGACAGCGGCACGATCTGGCGCAATCCCAAGGCGCGCATCCATTACCTGCCGCAGGAACCGCAGTTCGTGCCGGGCCATACGGTCCTGGAAAGCGTCCTCGACGGCGACCTGCCGGTCATGAAGCTCCTCCAGCGCTACGAAGAAGCGGTCCAGCGCGATGACGATGCAGCCGTCGTCGCCCTCAGTGCCGAAATGGACGAACAGCAGGCGTGGGAACTGGAAGCCCATGCCAAGATCATTCTCAGTAAGTTGGGCATTTCCAATTTTTCCCAGTCCGTCGACGAATTGTCCGGCGGCCAGCGCAAGCGCCTGGGACTGGCCCGGGCCCTGATCATGCCCTGTGACCTGCTCATCATGGACGAACCGACGAACCACCTCGACGACAAGACCATCATGTGGCTCGAAGAATACCTGCGCGACAGCAAGGCCGCCATCCTGCTCAGTACGCATGACCGCTATTTCCTGGACTGCGTTGCCGATTCCATGATCGAACTCGACCGGGGCCACGTCTATACTTATACCGGCAATTACGGCCAGTACCTGGAACAGCGCCAGGCCCGGCTCGAACGGGAAGAAGCGAGCGAAGCCAAGCGGCGCAACCTCATCCGCCGTGAAAAGGCCTGGATCCAGCGCGGCGCCCAGGCCCGGTCGACGAAGCAGAAAGCCCGTAAGGAACGGTATGAACAGCTCTGCGCCATCGAAGCGGGCAAACCCATCGGCGAAGTGGAAATGTTCGACACGTCCGTCCGCCTGGGCAAGACCATCATCGACATCGACGACATGGCCTTCGGCTACGACCCGGCCCATCCCTTGTTCCAGCACGTGACCTATCACGTCGTCAAGCACGACCGCATCGGCATCATCGGCGAGAACGGCGTCGGCAAGTCGACACTGCTCAAAGTCCTGGCCGGCCAGCTGGCGCCGACGGAAGGGACGGTCACTATCGGCCAGACCGTGCGCTTCGGCTTCTTTACCCAGCAGCTGCCCCAGTTCGACGAAGGCATGCGGGTCATCGACTACGTCCAGGAACACGGCCAGTTCGTGACCAACCAGTTCGGCCAGCGCATTTCGGCGACGCGCCTGCTGGACCAGTTCCTGTTCACTGAAGAAATGCAGTATACCTACATTGCCAAGCTGAGCGGCGGCGAACGGCGGCGCCTGTACCTGCTGCGCCTGCTCATGGACCAGCCCAACGTCCTCCTCCTGGATGAACCGACGAACGACCTGGACATCCCGACCCTGACCGTCCTCGAACGCTACCTCGATACCTTCCAGGGCGTCGTCCTCGTCGTATCCCATGACCGCTACTTCCTGGACCGGGTGGTTGATAAACTTTTCACATTAGAAAAGGGGACATGGGACCGCTTTTACGGCGACTATAGTGAATACTTGGAAGAAAAATACAGCCATCACCAAGAAAAGAAAAGCGAAAAGCCCGTTTCACCTTCTATTACTAAAACGAATATTACGCCTACCAAAGCAAAAGCCGGCCTGACGTCGCGGCAGGAAGAAGAATTGCGGCGCATCACGGAAGAACTGCCGCGCTACGAAGCCATGCTCAAAGGCCTCAATGCGGCAATTGCCGCCGCCGGGAGCAATTACGAAGAAGTCGAATCCCTGCTGGCCGAGCAGAAGGAAACGCAGGATAAAGTCGATACGCTGACCGAAAGATGGTGTGAGTTAGAAGACTTAAAATCATAGATTACGGCGATTTTTCTTAAATATTACAAAAAAGCATAGAAATTATGGAAAAATAGGCAGATGAATTACACAAAAGTAATGGAAATCCATGCCACTTTGTATTATCCTATAGGTAATGAAGTTTGTGATAAAATGTTACATAGTTACTGATTTTCAAACTTACTGAATTTCTGACCGAAAAGGAGTATCTGCATATGCCTGAATTTCATTCCCGTTTTGAAAAAATTGACCGTCGTGTTCCCATTGATGAACACAACTGTGCCGTTCAATTTGATGTGACGAAGTGTAAGAACTGCACCTTATGTCGCCGGGCTTGTGCCGACACACAGACTGTGTTGGACTACTATTCCCTGTCCAGTACAGGCGACATGCCCATCTGCGTTCACTGCGGCCAGTGTTCGTCTGCCTGCCCATTTGGTGCCATCGTCGAAGTCAACGATGTCGACAAGGTCAAGGCGGCCCTGAAAGACCCTGAAAAGATCGTCATCTTCCAGACGGCTCCGGCTGTCCGCGTCGGCCTGGGCGAAGCCTTTGGCATGGACCCCGGTACCTTTGTCGAAGGGAAGATGGTCGCTGCCCTGCGTACGCTCGGTGCGGACTATGTCTTCGATACCGATTTCGGCGCCGACCTGACCATCATGGAAGAAGCAACGGAACTCCTGCACCGCCTGCAGTCCGAAGAAATTCCTATCCCGCAGTTCACCAGCTGCTGCCCGGCCTGGGTCGAATTTGCCGAAACCTTCTACCCCGACCTGCTCCAGCATCTGTCGTCGACCAAGAGTCCTATCAGCATCCTCAGCCCGGTCATCAAGACCTATTTCGCCCAGCAGAAGAACATCGATCCCAAGAAGATCGTCAATGTCTGCGTCACGCCGTGCACGGCCAAGAAAGCAGAAATCCGCCGCCCTGAACTGAGCGCAGCCGGCCTCTTCTGGGATGAACCGGAAATCCGCGATACGGATATCTGCATTACGACGCGTGAACTGGCTCAGTGGATCCAGGACGAAAATATCGATTTCGCCAACCTCGAAGATGGCCAGTTCGACAAGGCCTTTGGCGAAGCTTCCGGCGGCGGCCGTATCTTCGGCAACTCCGGCGGCGTCATGGAAGCGGCTATCCGCACGGCTTACCACATGTTCACGGGTCGTCCGGCACCGAAGGACTTCATCCCCTTTGAACCGGTCCGCGGTCTGCAGGGCGTCAAGAAGGCAACGGTCATCTTCGGCCACTTCGTCCTTCACGTCGCTGCCATCAGCGGCCTGGGCAACGCCCGCGCCTTCATCGACGACCTCATCAAGAACGACTCCTTTGAAGATTATTCCTTCATCGAAGTCATGGCCTGCCCCGGTGGCTGCATCGGCGGCGGCGGCCAGCCGAAAGTCAAACTGCCGCAGGTCAAGAAAGTCCAGGAAGCCCGCATCGCTTCGCTGTACAAGAGCGACGACGATACGGACGTCAAAGCCAGCTGGCAGAACCCGGAAATCGAAGAACTTTACGAAGCCTTCCTCGACGAACCGCTGTCGGAAATGGCCGAATTCACCTTGCACACCTACTTCTCCGACAAGAGCGACCAGCTGGGCCGCATGAAGAACCTCACGCCCCAGACCAACCCCATGTCGCCGAAGTATAAACCCCCGACAACAGAAGAATAGGCGGCCTAAAGGGCGCCCCTACAGAAATGGACCTGTCGTATAAAAGACAGGTCCTTTTTTTGCTCCCAAACAAGATATTGACAATTAATATCATGAAATGTATAATGACTATGTACTCATTGGAACAAGCCATGTGATAAATGGGACAATGTGGGCAAAACCTTTATGTAATGCGAGAGGAAACCAGGCACACTCGACCGCAGCGGATAGGGGAACGCCTTCATCGTGTCATGCTTCCAGGCTTTCACACAGAGAAAGAAGGTCATATTGATGAAAAAGAAAATCGTTACATCCTTAGCCACTATGATGGCTGTCGGCGCAGCCTGCGCTTTTGCAGCCAACCCCTTCGTCGACGTACCGAGCGACAGCTGGGCTTATAAATCCGTCGTCGAACTCGCTGACGCCGGCATCATCCAGGGCGTAGACGGCTCTTATTTCCAGGGCGAACGCAACATCACCCGTTACGAAGCCGCTGAAATGGTCGCCAAAGCCATGGCTCACATGGACAAAGCGTCCGTTGAACAGCGCGCCCTCATCAACAAATTGGCTGATGAATATGCTGACGAACTGAACAACCTCGGCGTCCGCGTCAGTGCCCTGGAAAACCGCGTGGGCAACGTAAAACTCAGCGGTGATGCCCGTATCCGTTTCCAGCATCAGGACACCAGCAGCGAGGCCAGCACGGGCTATAAGAAAGACGCTTCCTGGGATTACCGCGTCCGCGTCCGCGCCAATGCCAAGGTCAATGACCGCACGACCGTAACCTACGGCATCAGCACGGATGACATCAACTTCGCCGATAACGGCGCTGCCAGCGATAACGGCAACATCTTCACGGACGATGCCAAAGTCGACTACAACTTCGGCGGCGACCATTGGAACCTCAGCGTCGGCCGTACCGATACGTACGTCCTGGGCGGTGAAAACGCTTACGGCTTCCAGTATGGCGACGTCTTCGACCGGGCTGAATTGAAATACACCAACGACCACTTCGCAGCTACGGCTGGTTATGGTAAATTCAAAGCCGGTGATACTGTTGAAGATGCTGCAGTTGAAGGCAATGGACTTCTTGGTGTTAAAACCGGTTATGGCGAATTGGAAGGCTTCTTCGGCGGCGGCCGGGCAGCTGGTTCGGCTGTCGGCGTCTACTATAATGATTTCAATGGTATTAACGGTTTTAAGGCTGATGATCTCTGGGGCGCTTATGCCAGCCTCAACTTCGGCAAATGGAACGCCCTGGCTAACTATGAAAAAATCAATAATGACGTTACCAATGATCCGGAAGTATGGATCGGCAAATTGACCTACGGTTCGGCTGACAGCGATGCCCGCGGCTCCTGGGATGCCTGGGTCGAATACATCAACTCCGACAAGGGCGCGCTCCTCGGTGGTGCGACCAACTCCTGGCGCGATGACAGCGTCCTGGATAACGTCAAATCCTGGGGCGTCGGCATCGACTACACCCTGGCCAAGAACGTCATCCTCACGGCAGCCCAGACCTTTGGCACTCAGACCAAACACGGCAATGCCGCTGACCCTGACGAATTCACCGATGTAGAAATCAACTTCTTGTTCTAAAAAAGCTCGCCTCATAGGAGAGCTGGCCGCCGAAGGCGGTCTGAGAGGTTGTCTTATAGGGACTGTTTCATGAGGGTATCTGCCATCATGAAACAGTCCTTTTTCGCTAACTACTAACCCCTAGCCACGAGCCACGAGATAAAAATGATTGCTAATTTTTTATATTATGTTTTGTAGGGGCTCGCGCGTGGCGAGCCCGCCGGGTACATGTGAAATACTTGTGAACCGGATTTGCGTCAACGGGTGCCCCGCGTGGTCGCCCCTACAGAAAATGATTGCCAATTCCGCCCGAATCGTTGTATAATAAATAAGTTGAAACAGTTTAGGATCGTAAAGGAGAAGATACTGTGTTGAAAAAATTGTGGATCCTTCCGCTTATGCTGCTCGTCTTCCTGATACCGATGGTATCGGCCCAGGCGGCGGCTAAGCCGGAAATTACCAATGTGCGGACGGCAACGCGAACAGATGCCAACACGCCTTTTGTTCGGACCGTCCTCGATGTCAGCGGTAAGGCCAATCCCAAGCTATACATCGATAACTCCGGCGAGTATGTTTTCGTCACTTTGCCTAACACTGGGATTGGCAAGAATGTGGCTAAGAGCTATAAGCCCAACAGCAACGTCATTTCCCGTGTCACCTTATCGTCTCGCTCGTCGAGTACGGACGTGACCATCAAGGTCCCGCGGGCCGTCACCAAGAATGACGTCAAAGTCTTTACCCTTCCCGGGGCAACAGGCAGTAAAGTATCGAGCCGTGTCGTCATCGACATCAACGATAAATCGGGCAAGCTCAAGCAGTGGAGCCATTGGGGTGATACCAATATCGGTATCAAAGGGGCGACCAAGCCATCCCAGAGCTGGAAACCGTCGTCTACCAAGCAGCCGGCAACCAATGTCCCGGCCTATAGCAGCAGCAAGACCTACAGCCTGACCAAGGGCCTCCAGGGCAAGACCATTGCCATCGACCCCGGCCACGGCGGTTCGGACTCCGGCGCTGTCGGAACGTATTCCAAGGAAAAAGACATTACCCTGGCCATTTCCAAGAAAGTCGCATCCCTGCTCAGTGCAGCTGGTGCCAATGTCATCATGACCCGCACGACTGACGTCGATGTCTACGCACCGTATGATGGCGCTGTCGAAGAACTGCAGGCCCGCTGCAATATCGCCAATGCAGCCAAAGCCGACGTCTTCGTCTGCATCCACATCGATTCCTTCGATTCCCCGTCAGCAGGCGGCGTTACGGCCTATTACAACAGTAAGACCCCGTATGACTACGGTCTGGCCAACTACATCCACCTTCAGAACATGAAGGCGACGAACTTCGCCGACCGCGGCGTCAAGACGGCCAACTTCTACGTCCTCTTGCACACCAACATGCCGGCAACCTTGCTGGAATTGGGCTTTATCTCCAACCCGAACGAAGAAAAAGCCCTCAACTCCGATGCCCAGCAGCAGAACTTTGCCGAAAGCATCGTCAAAGGCCTGGCCGACTACTTCAACCATAACGGGAATTAAGAGAAAAGTTTGTAGTTCAGAGTTTGTAGTAAAAAAGCGTTGTCCATAAGGACAGCGCTTTTTTGGAATCATGGAATGAACGCAGTTCGCCGGCCGCAGGTGGCAGGTCGCCGCGGTCCTGCGGACCGCAATACACGGCCCATGGTCTTGTGCGTAGGGGCTCGCACGTGGCGAGCCCGCTAGGGAGATTTCATCACAGCCCGTGCTGGTATAATGGTAGGCTTTTATGCATCACGGACAACGAGCTATCTGTCGTGTCTCCAGTTATGCGGAGGATTCACGCGGGACGGCTTTTAGCCGTCCCCTACGATATCGCATACAGGCGATGGGAATGAACAAAGGCCCCGGGTGGGCGATTTTACGAGCCGAGGGTCACTCGAGGCGGCCTGCGGGGCATTAGCCCCCAAGAATCCCTTGACATCGCCCCACGTTTATGGTATATTAGGGAAGTCGTAGCATAAGTGGCTATGGATAAGCCGCGTGGAGAGGCTCACAAGCTCCCGCAAGGGACGCCGTATTCAGCGAGTATATTGATGAGGAGGTGTCACTCATGTACGCTATTATCAAAACAGGTGGAAAACAGTATCGTGTCCAGGAAGGCGACAACATTTTCGTCGAAAAACTGAATGCCGATGTTGATTCCAACGTAGTATTCGACCAGGTATTGGCAGTCGTTAACGACGGTGATGTTAAAGTAGGTACTCCCGTTGTTGAAGGCGCTAAAGTAACTGCAAAAGTATTGGCTCAGGGCAAAGAAAAGAAAGTCCTCGTTTTCAAATACAAAGCAAAATCCAACTACCGTCGTCGTCAGGGCCATCGTCAGCCGTTCACGAAAGTTACAATCGAAAAGATTGAAGGCTAATGATTACCATTACGATGCATCGCGATAAGAAAGACCGCTACACGGGTTTTACCATAAAAGGCCATGCCGATTATGACGAAGCCGGCAGCGATATCGTCTGTGCCGCCGTATCGGCATTGTCGCAGACAGCCTTGTTGGGTCTCATGCAGTACGCTTCGCATGACGTACCGTATGAAGTAAACGATGGCTTCTTATCCGTCCAGGTCCCCAAGCCCTGTGAAGCCTCACAGATCATCTTAGGGACTATGGTAGCAGGTTTGGAACAAATTGTACGGCAGTATGGAGAATACGTCGTACTCGACTCATAGACGTCAGGAGGTGGACGGAATGTTCAATTTCAACTTACAGCTTTTCGCTCATAAAAAAGGGACAGGCTCCACGCGTAACGGCCGTGATAGCGAATCGAAACGCCTTGGTGTAAAATGCCATGACGGCGTTATCGTTAAAGCCGGCAACATCATCGTTCGCCAGCGTGGTACGCACTTCCATCCGGGCACGAACGTAGGCATCGGCAAAGATGATACGTTGTTCGCTACGGCTGCAGGTAAAGTTGCTTTCGAACGCGCTGGTAAATACAACCGCAAAGTTAGCGTATACCCTGTAGAAGCATAATTAGCTTGTAGGGAAGAAACCGTGTATAAGGGCTTAGGCCATTATGCACGGTTCTTTTATTTTAAAAGTTTTTCGTTCGTCGTTCATCGCTCATCGAAAAGGGAGGTAATTTTTAGACCCTTCACGACCAACGATGAACGACCTACGACGAACGTAAAAAGGACTTGCCGCATAACGGTAAGTCCTTTTTTATGCTAAAAAACACTTGTCGTCTTCTCAAAATCCTGTATAATAGAGGATGTATGTACTTTGATTAAACTCAAGCGGAGGTGTTACGCCATGCGCGTTAGTGTCAATGGAGAAAACCGTGAGCTCCATGTCTATGACCGGTCTACGGGCGTCGATTATGCCAAACAGATCCTCTGTTCCCAGGAACAGCTGGTCACGGACATGTACGGCGAGTTCGTTCTGACCGAAGAAGAATACAGCCACTGGACCGAACTGCTGGCCATCCAGCAGGAATCGGAAGACCTGCTCTTTGAACTGAAAGACGTCCTGGTCAAGCAGGAACTGGATGATTACATGTATGAAGAAACGAAATACATGACGACGACCATCGAAACGATCCATATGGAAAATATCTGTATCAAAGAGCTGAAAGAAGCCCTGGAAAAAGGCGATGAAAAATGGCTGACTGAGAACCATTTCATCAAGACCCTGAAAAACGTAACAAAATAAAGGAAGTCTTATGTTGAAGAAAATATGCTCGTGGATCATCGGCGTCATTCTCACCGTCCTGGTCCTCCTTATCGGTATCTTTGCTTTTTGGTATTTCGGGTCGACGAACTATCACCTGACAGGCGTCCCGGTCCTGAACTACCATCAGGTCAATAATAAATTCAACACCGTGCTGACCATGAAGCCGGCTAACTTTGACGAACAGATGAAATATCTGCACGACAACGATTACCATTCCATTACGCTGGAACAATTCGATGCCTACATGCGCGGCGAAGGCGACCTGCCTGACCGGCCAGTCCTCATCACCTTTGATGACGGCTACGTCGACAACTATGAAAACGCCTATCCCATCCTGAAGAAATACCACATGCGCGGTACCATATTCCTGATCATCAACCTCATGAATACGCCGGGCTACCTGACCTGGGACCAGGTCAAGGAAATGTCCGCCGACGGCATGGAATTCGGGTCCCACACCATCAGCCATAAGCCCCTGACCAGCTTTGACCGGGCCGGCGTGCGTCACGAACTGCAGGATTCCAAAGACATCATCGAAAAGATGACAGGGAAACCGTGCCACTTCATCGCCTTCCCGGAAGGCAAATATAACGATATGGTCATGGAAGAAACGCGGGGCGCCGGCTACCGCTACGCCTTTACCGTAGAAACAGGCCGTGACTTCCCCTGGGACGACCCGTATGACCTGGACCGCGTTCCCATGTTTGAAGGCCCTATCAGCTTCAAACACTTCCGGTTCCGCCTGACCTTCAGCGCCTTCAGCGCGCTCCTGTGGAAGACCCATAAATACTTTGAACACATAGAAATGACCAAAGATTTGGCCCAACATATCCCGCAGCCATGAATACAAGGGACCTCGCACGAAGGCTTCTGCCATCGTGCGAGGTCCCGCTTACTTTATAGTTTGCAGCACAGATTTTGCAGGGGTCGCACGTGGCGAACCCGCTAGAGAGATTTGACCATAGCCCACTCGAGTATAACGGCGGGCTTTTACAAGCGATAAATAAGGACGGCTTTTGGCAACACCATATTCAAAAAATAGAGCATTTTATGAAAC
>ERZ1034871.173-NODE-173-length-38857-cov-9.031648_pt1 | contig 38857 bp, 32 predicted proteins | sample MGYA00520631_ERZ1034871 | MGnify/ENA primary metagenome ERZ1034871 (study PRJEB33766, sample SAMN09781721) | gut metagenome | biome: gut microbiome | host: Homo sapiens | place: Madagascar | study: EMG produced TPA metagenomics assembly of the PRJNA485056 data set...
CCACTTCCACGGCGTTCCATGTACTTCATGCGGTGGAACAGGTCAGCAATCACAGAGTTCCGCCGATTTCATTAGAAAAGGAACTGACACTTTTTAACCAGCTTTTGGGTTTCTTTATATTATACCCATAAGGAGAGTTTATTTCAACGATAGGCACAAAGAGTTCAGAGAAAATATTTTGGATAGTGGAGGATGTTCTGCAGTGCTATAGCTGTAACTTTTTTACCTCGTCCAGTGAAAGACCTGAAAATATGGAAATGTCTTCCGGGGATAGTTTATTTGATTTTAACATTCGTTTAGCAGATTCAATAGAAGATTGAAGAGCAGCGTGTTTTTGACCTTCAAGAAATCCTGCCTCGCGTCCAGCTTCAAATTCAGCCTTTCTAAGCTTCTTTTCTTCTTCCTCTTTATCATATTCAAATATACTCATACTGATAACCTCCGCGCGGTTTTTTCGAAGAAAATCCGCAAGAATATTATTTTTAATACAATCATCTACGGCATGATTGATGGCAGTATTTAAGTCCATTGTCGATTTGTTCTGACGTACCTGTGCGACAAATTGTGAATATTCCCTTAAAGTCTGGCAATGTTCCATCAGATTATAATTATGCCCTTCATTAACATTAAAAGTTTTTACCACGAGTTCTAAATTTGGTTCGCCGTGAAGATTTTCATATGCTTCCGAAAGTCTGCTAACTGAGAAATCTGGAAATGGTTCAATACCATTATAAAACACAATAAAGTTTGGCGCAGGAATTTTTTGCGGCGTAGATGCATATAGGGACGATTTGTCGATCAGTTTTTGGTATTCACTCGAAATATAAAATAAATCTCTGAGTGGAATGTTTGGGTTAATGGTAGACTGATGTTCATATAATGATACATTTGTGTCCATGATAAAAGACAGATCATTTTTAATTCCCATGTAAACTGCATTTTCTAAAGTTACAATTTCCAGATCATCCGGGTTTTGGTAATTTGTTTCATTCACTGCATTGTATAGTGAAAGAAGATGCTTTTTATCGGAAAAAAGCATACGAAATACCGTATCTTTGTGTTTCTGGTTTGCCACTGGACGGACAATCTGATTATTTTTGTGTCGAATTTGTTTCTTTCGTGCCATAAATAATTCCTTTCGTGTAGCTGGTGTGTTGTAGAAAAAGTTACAACAAATAAATGGTGCAGGAGAAACCACACTCTTTTTACATCTCCTGCTTTTAAATTAGTAACGGGATTTTAAAAGCATAGATACAAAAAGCGGTGTACTCCCCAAAATGGTACACGCATAAGAATATTAATGACAGAAATGTGTCACACAGACTTTACAATCGCAGACTGCAATGAAGGGGAAACGGTCTGGCGACTGTTGATATATGCTTTGCCACATTGTAACATTTATAAACATGCGGATGCAAGCAGATTTTTATCCTATTTTTATTTGTTGGAATACGATATAATATAAAGTGATCATAGGTTTACACTTTCTGGCCATTAGAGCACAAAAAGGAGAAAAATAACATGGCAGAAAGAGACCGGAAAATGGTGAAACATATTTTTGAAATGAAGGAAAATTATAATAAATTCAGGCAATTATTCCGCCAACAGGCAGAAGATTTGTTGAAGAAACTGGATAAACACGCAGAAGAAAAACAAAAGTCAGTGATGCACGATATGATGGATGAATGGAGCTGCTTTTGCAAAGGGCAGGATAAGGCTTTTGTTTGTCGGAGAGCTCCACAAAAAACAAGTAGGGAAATGTTTATGTGCTTGACGGAGAAAGAAGCTTCCGATTACGCAAAGTATTTAAAAATATCTGAGGACGAATTAGCTGGCAGGGAAGTCAGGGATGTAGTAGCTGAGACATTAAGACTACATCCGGAATATTATCTTTATGTGTTTGACAAGCATGATATTACACAATTACAAAAATTCCAAAAGTTTGAAGAAAATAAAAAATATCAGATGGCATTTGATACGGTAGGGAGAGCAATTGCCCTTGGTCTGTTAAGTGTGAAAGCACCGGAAGGAACGCAGGCAGCATATCTGTTTCCAGCATCTGATTTTGATGAAATTTTTTCTTCGATATTGAATCTGGATTGGAAAAAGATCTGTAAGAGAATCCAGGATATATCAGCAAAATTTGAAAAAGTACTTCTTTCCTATGGAATGATCGAGATGGATGCATTTTATCAGATATTTACAAACGCATGGGGAGAACAGCTTTCAAAAGAAGAATTTGAACGATATGTGTATTGGCATGGAAATTTTGGAATGCATTTTAAGACAATGACACATGCATATACCGGAGAAAAATTTGCTGTAATGTGTGATATGGATGCAGTGAGTATTGTGGAAAAGCGTGATAAGTATGCGAAAAACCTTCCATACCGGAAATTTAGTGCAAAAGAGATGGAAGAAATAGCCACATACAGTTCTAAATCAGATGAATGCTGGCATATGCTGGGAGAAACGTTACATGATCAGTATGGTTATGACGTAGAAGAAACCGAGGAAATGATCGACCACCTGCGGAAAATTGTCATGGAAGGAAATGGAGTACAGGAGCTATGGGATATTTTTCAGGACGAAGAATCAACACTGATGGAACAGGTGGAAATGTGGCAGTGCCTTTTAAACGCAGAGCTGGAGACGCATCTTCCTATGTTAAATGGATATTCAAGAATGGAATATGAAAAGAAGACTGGTACAAATGCATTTTCGATTATGCTTTTTGACGAAAACGGTCTGGATAAAGATATAAAACGCGATACCGGATTACAAAAGCTGCCATTGAAAACGCAGGAAATGATTTATCGTGCGTTCTTTGAAAATATCATAGGCAAGGATAGGATTAAAGCGTTAGAACAGGTAAAGAAGAAAATCCAAACGGAAAATGACGGTTTGAATTTCCTGATTGGAATGTGTTACATGGCGATTGAAAAATATAGCAAAGCAAATTCCATCATCGAAGAAATCGCAGACAGAACGCAGGATGAGAGCGCATTTACAATGCTTGATATGATGGATGACAGTCTTGAGACAGCTATGTATGGAAATGATTATTATTATGATGAATGGGATGCTTTCGCAGGAGTGGGAATGAATGAGCCTTATCAGCGCGAAATGAAAAAGATAGGACGGAATGATCCATGTCCATGCGGAAGTGGTAAAAAGTGTTGTGGCAGATAGGATATTCGGCAGGATTTCGGTAAAACTTACGAAAATACGCAGAAGTGATATTTTCCACTTGATAAATCCTTTAATTTCATGTAATGTAATAAAGACAATGAAATTTTTGCAACGAGTTCTGTCATATTTTAGTTTAAAATATCACGAAATTGCTGAAATAAAAAAGAAAATCTGCAAGTTTGAAACTTGAATAATTCAAAATGGTCAAATGTACGCCGCACGCGGACAAAAGAAAAATATATCTGTGATACCAAAACAGATAAAAATCTGTTAAAATAGTTTTAATTGATTACTAAGGCAGGTTTTTCATATGGATTTATTTGATTATATGAGAGAACAGAACAGGGAAAAGGAGTCACCGTTGGCTTCAAGGCTTCGTCCGACCACGTTAGACGAGATGGTAGGGCAGCAGCATATCATCGGAAAAGACAAGCTGCTTTACCGTGCAATCAAGGCTGACAAGTTGAGTTCCATTATTTTATATGGACCGCCGGGAACCGGAAAAACGACACTGGCAAAGGTCATTGCCAATACCACAAGCGCTGAGTTCCTTCAGATCAACGCAACTTCCGCCGGGAAAAAAGACATGGAGGATGTTATTGCGCAGGCGAAGAACAATCAGGGCATGTATGGCAAAAAGACGATCCTGTTCATCGATGAGATTCATCGTTTCAACAAGGGGCAGCAGGACTATCTGCTTCCATTTGTGGAAGACGGAACGGTCATTCTAATCGGTGCAACGACAGAAAATCCTTATTTTGAAGTGAATGGAGCTCTTTTGTCCCGTTCCATTATTTTTGAGCTGAAGAATTTGTCCACTGAAGATATTAAGACACTGATCCTCAGGGCGGTGAATGATAAGGAAAAAGGAATGGGTGCTTACGATGCAGTCATTGAGGAAGAGGCATTGGATTTTCTTGCGGACGTGGCAAACGGAGACGCAAGAGCAGCGCTCACAGCGATCGAACTTGGTATTCTGACAACGGAGCGGAGTGATGATGGAAAAATTCATATCACACTTGAGGTTGCCAGTGAATGTATCCAGAAACGTGTGGTGCGCTATGATAAAACAGGAGATAACCATTACGATACAGTCTCTGCGTTTATCAAAAGCATGCGCGGCTCTGACCCGGATGCAGCAGTTTATTATCTTGCCAGAATGCTTTATGCGGGGGAAGATATTAAGTTCATCGCAAGAAGGATTATGATCTGCGCAGCGGAGGATGTGAGCAATGCCGATCCGATGGCACTCGTTGTCGCAACATCGGCAGCACAGGCAGTTGAGCGTATCGGTATGCCGGAGGCACAGATTATTTTGTCGCAGGCGGTCACGTATGTGGCAAGTGCGCCAAAGAGCAACTCGGCAGTCAATGCGATCTTCGATGCGATGGAAGCAGTAAAGAATACGAAAACAGCGCCGATCCCGGTTCATTTACAGGATGCACACTATAAGTCATCCGGAAAACTGGGGCATGGTGTTGGATATAAATATGCGCATGATTATCCGGGTCATTATGTGGAGCAGCAATATCTGCCGGACGGACTGACAGACCGGAAGTTCTACGTTCCGGGTGAGAACGGCTACGAGAAGAAGATCCGTGAATATTTCAAAAAGATCAAGGGTGAGCCAGAAGAGGAGTAAGAGAACATTCCGGGCATGAGATGATCTCTGTTTCACAGGCTGATGAGCAGAGCACATTTTTCCGGTATTGGATCTTTACATATATTAAAAAGCAGGAGGAATTAGAGATGAAGTCCTACGAGGAAATGACAAAAGAAGAGTTATTGAAAGAGAAGGAAGGATTGGAAGCGGAATACAAAAAATTCCAGCAGAGAGGCTTAAAACTTGATATGTCCAGAGGTAAGCCATCCCAGGAACAGTTAGACCTTTCGATGGGAATGATGGATGTACTGACTTCCGGTGTTGATCTGACCTGTGATGATGGTACAGACTGCAGAAACTATGGTGTGCTGGACGGTATCAGTGAAGCAAAACAGCTTCTCGGTGATATGATCGAGTGTAATCCGGACAATATCATCATTTATGGTAACTCAAGCCTTAACATTATGTATGACACCATCTCCCGTTCCATGACACACGGTGTAATGGGAAATACTCCATGGTGTAAATTAGATAAAGTGAAATTTTTGTGCCCGGTACCGGGATATGACAGACATTTTGCGATCACAGAATATTTCGGCATTGAGATGATCAACGTACCGATGCTTCCGACCGGACCGGATATGGATATGGTGGAAGACCTTGTGAGCAAAGATGAGGCAATCAAAGGTATCTGGTGTGTGCCAAAATATTCCAATCCACAGGGAATCACTTATTCGGATGAGACGGTCCGCCGTTTTGCAAGATTAAAACCGGCAGCAAAAGATTTCCGTATTTACTGGGATAACGCATACTGCGTGCATCATTTATATGATATTAACCAGGATCATCTGATCGAGATTTTAAAAGAATGCAAGAGAGCAGGAAACCCGGATATGGTTTACAAATTCTGTTCTACAAGCAAGATCACATTCCCTGGTTCCGGTGTGGCAGCAATTGCAACTTCTGCCAACAACTTAGAGGATATCAAGAAACAGTTGAAGATCCAGACCATCGGCCATGATAAGGTAAACCAGCTGCGCCATGTCCGTTTCTTCAAAGATATCCACGGAATCACAGAGCATATGCGCAAACACGCAGATTCTCTCCGTCCAAAATTTGAAATGATCCTGGATACATTTGAAAGAGAGTTAAAAGGACTCGGAGCCGGAAGCTGGTACAGCCCGAAGGGTGGATACTTCATCACATATGAGACACTGGATGGATGTGCAAAAAATGTTGTGGCAAAAGCAAAAAAAGCAGGGGTTGTGATGACTCCGGCGGGTGCGCCTTTCCCATATGGAAAAGATCCGCATGATTCTGTCATCCGTATCTCACCATCCTATCCAAGCCTGGAAGATCTTACGACTGCGATCGACATCTTTGTTGTCTGTGTCAAGCTTGCAAGCATTGAGAAGCTTTTAGGAGAATAATAGTAAGTTTTTAACCGCTGAAAAGCAAAAGAAAAAGACCTGTGTGTACAATGTCATGATGTTCGCATGACACAGGTACACACAGGTCTTTTTTATGAATTATGCCTCAGTGGAAGCATCCTCTGTTCCGTTTTTCCATTTGTTGAATTTCTCGACAACTGCGTCGTAGGTTCTCTGGGAAATATCCGGAAGTTTATCTCCCCATGCTTTGGTTGCCTGTTCGAAACCTTTCTTGAAAGCTTCTAACATAGCGTCTGCCTTGTCAGGATCATCACCGGATAAAGCTTTTGCAAAATCAAGAATACGGTCGGAAGTCTGCTCTACACCCCAGTAACCGTCGTCCGCGATATCTGCCTGTGCCTGTGCTTTCACATCAGCTGATACGGTAAAATCACCTTTTGCAAGGAATTTCCACATATCATCTGCGGTGCCGATCGCAACACCCTGCTTGGTCATCATCTGCTCAACGATGCTGCGGAGCTGTGCAGTGCGCTGCTCTGCGTCAGCTTTTAACTTTGCAACGATCGCTGCGTTGTCGGTCTTGCTTGTTGTTTTATTGGAAGCCTTGTCTGTCCTGGAGTCAGAACTCTTCTCATAAATGACACCGGAAGCTGTCTTGGAAGAATCTGCCTTTTTCGTTATCTCGGATGTCTTTTCTGCTGTTTTTGTTGTTGTCTGTGTAGATGCTGCTGCGGCAGCAGTCACAGTGTTAATGGAATTGATTGCCATATGATCCTCCTTGTCTGGCGAAGCTGGATGCATTTGTTTTTACAGAAAACAAAATGTTCAGCCACCTGAATGAATAGTTATTAACCTTCCATGGTTCTGTTAATTATATCGGACCGGCAAAGAAAAAAGTTTAGTGCCGATTGACCTTTTGGACATAAAATGATAAGATATTAATTGTATACAAAAAACACAAAAAAAACAAGTTTTATTTTAAGTACAATCAATGTGTGTTAGCGACGATTTTGGTAAGGAGAAACTAACCGATGAAGGATATTTCAGTAAAGGCACTGGCTAAGATCAATCTTGGGCTGGATGTGGTACGAAAAAGAGAGGATGGTTATCATGAGGTCCGCATGGTGATGCAGACCATTCATTTGTTTGACCGGCTGGAAATTTCGAAGAATACTTCCGGTGAGATCACGATGGAAACGAATCTTTCTTTTTTGCCGACGAATGAGAACAATCTTGTCTATAAAGCGGCAAAACTTTTGCAGGATGAGTTTGCGATAAAAGATGGCGTGCATGTATGGCTGCACAAGTACATTCCGGTAGCTGCCGGGATGGCAGGGGGAAGCACGGACGCAGCGGCAGTGTTATATGGTATGAACCAGATTTTTGATCTGGGACTGACAAGGGAAGAACTGATGGAGCGCGGTGTGAAGATCGGTGCAGACGTTCCGTACTGCATTATGCGTGGAACGGCTTTGGCAGAGGGCATAGGAGAGAAGCTTTCGAAGCTTCCGCCGATGGTGAAATGTCCTGTTTTGATCGCAAAACCGCAGATCAGTGTTTCTACGAAGTTCGTCTATGACAATCTGAAGTTAGGCTCTGATATGGTACACCCGGATATTGACCGGCTTGTGGCAGATATCAGAGAGAAAGATTTATATAAAATTGCAGCAGATATGGGAAATGTCTTAGAGACAGTGACAATCCCGGCTTATCCTGTGATCGCAGACATCAAAGATCACATGATGGAGCATGGCGCTGTGAATGCCATGATGAGTGGCAGTGGTCCGACGGTTTTCGGTCTTTTTGATAAGGAAGCGACGGCAGTAGAGGCATACGAGGCGATGAAAGCCTCCGGTCTTGCAAAACAGGTATATTTAACGAGTATTTATAATAACGCGCGTAAGTAGAAAGGCATGGTATCAAAGATGACAGAAGATTTAACATTGAATATGGATGCGTATCTTCCGCTGAGAGATGTTGTGTTTAACACGTTAAGAGAGGCTATTTTGAAAGGGGAACTGAAACCGGGCGAGCGGTTGATGGAACTGCAGCTTGCGGCAAAACTTGGTGTCAGCCGTACACCGATCCGTGAGGCGATCCGTATGCTTGAGCAGGAGGGACTTGCCGTTACGATCCCAAGAAAAGGCGCAGAGGTTGCCAAGATGACGGAGAAGGATATGGAAGATGTCCTTCAGATCCGTGAAGCGTTGGACGAGCTTGCAGCTAAAATCGCATGCGAACAGATTTCTGAGGAGCAGTTAGAGGAACTGGTTGCGACCATGCATGAGTTTGAGGAATCCACTAAGACGGATAATGTAAAAAAAATCGCAGAGGCGGATGTGAAGTTTCACGATATTATTTATCAGTCAACCGGAAACCCGAAGCTTGTGAACATGCTCAATAATCTCCGTGAGCAGATGTACCGTTATCGTGTAGAATATCTGAAGGATGAGAATAATTATCCGACACTGATGAAAGAACATAAAGACATCGTGGAGGGATTGGTCCGCAAAAACAAAATGCAGGTGACAGAGACAATGCACCAGCATGTGAAGAATCAGGCAGTCGCAGTTAAAGCTATGATCCAGGAGCAGGAATAAGAAGTGACCGCCCAAAGGACTGGAAAACTGCATAAAAAATAGAAAACCGTACAGACTAGAAAGAGGATAAGCATTTTGCTTATCCTCTTTCGTATTTTTTTAAAACAATTAAACGGCAAAACTCAAATTTTTATCGTGAAGATTTTGAAAGATGAACAAAATTTTCATAATTATTTACTGTATTTGGGAGTTTTGCTGGCAGTTTTTTTAATAGAAGAAACAAATAGAAAGGAAACAAACTGCAAATGTCGGAGAATAGTAAGCGTCCGGTGTCGACGGATTTAACGCAAAATATAGAGGAAATGGAATTTTATTTTCATGACTGTGCGGACATCAAAAAGAAGCAGATGAAGCTTGGCAGGAATCAGGATACTGCCTGTTATCTGACCTTTATTGAAGTGTCCGTGGACATGGGAACGTCCGCACTCGGAGAGACTTTAAAATACTTAAATGGACTGACAAGGGATGAGATCCTTTGTACACTGCAGGAAAATGCGCTTGGAATTTCGGACGCAACATATTTTCCGACCATTGAGGAGGCTGTGAGCGGTCTGCTCACCGGGGAGGCGATCCTTTTTGTGGACGGTTTTGACCGGGCAGTGAAAATACCGGATGACGGTTATCCGAATATGGGGATCACAGAGGTGGATTCCGAAAAAGTAATCCGCGGTTCTAACGAAGGTTTCTGTGATTCAGTGAAGCAGAATGCGGCGTTGATCCGGAAAAGGATCCGTTCGCCCCGTGTGAAAGTGAGGGGACTGAAAGCCGGGATTAGATCGAACACGAACGTCTACCTTGTGTATGTGGAGGATCTTGCAAACCCGGGACTTGTAAAAGAAATTGAAAAGAGGCTGCAGGATTTCACAATCGATGGGATATTAGACAGCGGAATGTTAGAACAGCTGGCAGAGAAAAAATGGTATTCGCCATTTCCACAGTTTCAGACAACGCAGCGTCCTGACCGGGCGGCCATGGCGGTATTAGAGGGCAGAGTGATCGTGATGTGCGATAATTCGCCGATCGGACTGATACTGCCGACGGACTACAATTCATTTATCCGCACCAGTGACGATTATTACAGCCGTTTTGAGATTGCGACTTTCGGGCGGATCCTGCGGTATCTGGCATCCTTTTTTGCAATGACGCTGCCGGGATTTTATCTTGCAGTGACTAATTTTCATACACAGATACTCCCAACCACACTACTTTTGTCGTTTGCAGAGGCGAGGCAGGGTGTCCCATTTCCGGCAGTCGTGGAAGTGCTTATCATGGAATTGTCGTTTGAACTTTTGCGGGAGGCGGGCGTGCGGCTTCCCGGTGCGATGGGAAATACCATCGGGATCGTGGGCGGCCTGATCATCGGACAGGCGGCAGTCGAGGCAAATCTGGTCAGCCCGATCGTGGTGATCGTCATCTCTTTTACTGCGCTATGTTCCTTTGCAATACCGAACGAAGAATTTGCCACAGCCTTCCGTATCCTGAAATTCTTTTTTATTGCGGTCTGTGCGTGGCTCGGCTACTTTGGCATGCTCCTCGGACTGCTTGCGGTACTCACACATCTGTCGCATCTGACAAGCTTTGGGATTCCGTATCTTATGCCATTCGTGGGGGCAGATCTGAATCACTATGAGGACGAGCGGGATTTTATCTGGCGGCAGCCTTTCCGGAAACTGCGCAAACGTCCGATTTATGCAAATCCGAAAGAACGGACAAAGCTGACTTTTTCAAAGAAGAGATAGGTTGAGAAAAGTTTTTATCTTAAGATAAATGGAAATCTGATGAAAAAATGCGCAGATGTTAGAAGAGATAGGGGGGAAGTATGTTCTCAGAAAACAATCAAATTTCAGGCAGACAGGTGTTCCGCCTTCTGACGTATGACTTTCTTGGAATGGGGACGCTGCTACTGCCGACAATGCTTGCAGATACGGCAGGGCGCGACGGGATTTTTTGCATTCTGGCGGGGATTTTGTCCACATTTTTGTACTTGAAATTATTGAGATATCTGTTGAAAAGCATGAAAACAAGTTATCCTGATTTTTTGAAGCAGAAGTGTGGAAAAATATGCGGTTATGTACTCTGGGGCGGATATTTTCTGTACTTTATTCTCATGGCTTCGTACACGGCGTATCTGTTTTCCACGCTGATGTTAAATGGTCTTGTGGAAAACGTCAGCTTTTATCTGGTGCTGTTGTTGATATTACTGCTCGCATTTTATGGAATGGCAGGTGGAATCGAGGGCAGGGCAAGAGTGTACGAGATACTGTTCTGGTTTCTGATGATACCGCTTTTTCTGATGTTATTTGCGGCGTGCAGGGAGGTGAAGCCAGCCTACTGGAGCCCGGTTTTTGTGGCGGATGGAAAAGAAATGTTAAACGGAAGTTATTATGTATTTTTCTGCTATTCCATGGTGTCGATCGTACTGTTCCTGAAAGAATATGTTGCGGATCGTAAGAAATGCGTTGGCGCAGCAGAAAAAGCGGTCTGGTTTTCCGGCGGAGTATTTGCTGTGCTGTATCTGATCCTGATCGGGCTGTTTGGTGCGGAGGCACTGGCTCAGATGAAATTTCCGGCGGTCACGATGATGAGCAGGGTGCAGATTACCGGGGGATTTCTGAAAAGGACGGATGCTTTTATGTTCAGCATCTGGTTCTTTACGCTGTATGCAATGCTGAACAGCATGGTTTTTTACAGTGGAAATCTGGCTGCAAAAGTGATCCGTGACTGCGGCGGCTATCTGGAAGGGAAAAAAAGAATGCTGCCGTATCTCATTCTGCTTCTTCTGGTGTATGGCGTGACAGTGCTGTTTTATAGAAATCAGCAGTTTTTGGACTGCGTGACATTCCTGCTGTGGAAGATTGGAACACCTTTTGTCGTTGGCGTGCCGGTACTGTTGTGTCTGACCGGAGAGAGAAAAAAACATAAGAAAAATGTGCGTGTGCTGGTTCTGGTATGTTTTTTGTTTGGGTGCCTTTTTTTGCAGGGGTGTAATGTCGCAGAACTTGAGGATAAGGCATTCCCGGTTCTTTTGAATATCAGAGATCAGGACGATTTCCAAAATGTGTGGCTGAATCATGAGTATGCAGGAAACAAAGAGGTGGATTACAACCATTTGAAAGTGGTGCTCATTGAGAGGTCTTTTCTGGAAAAAGAGGCGGAAGTGGAAGATATGCTATCCATGCTGGAGCAGGAAAAAGAGGTTCCGTGGAACGCTTATGTGATGACGACGGAAAGCTGTGACCGTCTGGCGCAGACAGAGGGAGAACTTGATGTGCTGCTTGGAAATTATCTGGAAGAACTGCTGGAAAACACATCGGGCATTGACCAGAAAGCGTACCCGACGCTTGGCATGCTCTATGAGGAGCGCGCTAATCACTTAGAGACACTTTATATTCCGTTTGTCGATATAGAGCGGGAGCAGTCCGGGGCAGTGCAGGATGATACCGAGAAGAAGAAGCAGTCCGTGACAGTGTGGGATGACACGGGAAAAGAGGAGGAAGAACAACAGCCCGGCATGACCGGAAAACCGCAGATTACAGCCTATGAAGTCTGGAAACGTGGAAGGGCGGCGGGGCTTGTCGATACGGATACCGCACATGCAGCATTCTTCACGCAGAACTTTGCGGATGATTACACCTTACAACTTGCACCGGAACTTTATGTGAAAGTGGATGCAGCTTCCTGCCGAGTCAAAGAAACGGAAAAAATCGGTGCCGGAGGTCTGACAGAGCAGATTGTCACAGTGACTGTGACAGGAGAAGGCGAAATCTTAAGCGGAACAGTTTCTGCAAGTGAAAAAGAGCAGCTTCTCAACACCCGGATGGAGGACTATCTGAATGCGATCGCCTCACATGCACTTGAGAATGAAATCGATATCACAAACAGCTACCGGAATCTCGGCGCTGATAACCGCACATGGTATTTTAAGTATCAAAACACTCCTGTCGCTTATGAGAAAGACATCAAGACCCAATATCTGGTAAAAATTAACTGGAAAACGGAATAAATGCAAAGCTTTCGGGAATCATTGAGGATAGAAGGTCGATGAGCGAAACTCGAATTTAGGTTATGAAGATTGCGAAAAATGAACAAAAATATTCAAGACACGCTCCCGCTATGTGTCACTCGCAGCGGTACTATATTTCTGTTTATTTTTTGCAATATAACATATTCTATGAGCGAGTTTCGCAAACGCCTATTTTTTGGCAAGTGAAAAGGAGATTTGAATTATGGCAAAAAAGTGGATCGGATACATAGGAGTTGGAAGTCTGATGTGCGCTGCATTGGGATGCGGTATTTTGTATACAAGACAGGCGAGACTGCAGCAGACGATTTCGGACAAAGTACTGCGGTTTCATGTGCTGGCGAACAGCGACAGCGAGGCGGATCAGAACTTAAAACTTGCAGTGCGTGATGCGGTGGGAAGTTTTATGCAGGAAAAACTGACAGATGTGGAAAATCTGGAAGAATGTGAGCTGGTTGTGCGCCAGAGCCTTGGCGAAATTGAGGAAGCCGCAGCAGAGACGATCGCAGAAAACGGTTATGACTATGATGTGACAGCGGAGCTGGAACACACTTCGTTTCCGGTAAAAAACTATGGAAGCTACACCTTTCCGGCGGGAGATTATGAGGCACTCCGCATTGTGATCGGAGAAGGAAACGGACATAACTGGTGGTGCGTGATGTATCCTAACATGTGTTTTTCAGACAGTATGTATGAGGTGGTCGATAAGGAAGCAGGAGAAAAGCTGCGTGAAGTACTGACCACAGAAGAGTATGAGAAGGTGCTGGCAGAAGGAGACTATCAGGTTAGAATGAAATATTTTTCGTGGCTGAATCCGTATCTGGAGAAGCTGGCTGAAAACTAAAATAAAGCAGCATACTTATAAGAAAACAATGTTTCAAAAAGCTTACGCTTGCTAAATTATAAGAAACACGCTAATATATGGCTTGAAAAGACAATGACGCGAAACAGAAAAGAGGTTTACATAAATGACAAAAGATGTACTTGTGAAAATCAGTGGTTTACAGTTTGCAGAAGATCAGGATAACGGCCCGGTGGAGATTATCACAACCGGAAACTACTATAAGAAAAATGGAAAGCACTATATTCTGTATGATGAAGTGCAGGAAGGCTTTGACGGCGTGACGAAAAGCGTTATCAAAGTGAATGATGATTTTCTGGATGTCACGAAAAAAGGTGTCACCAACGTACATATGATGTTTGAGAAAAACAAGAAAAATATGTCTTACTACAACACACCATTCGGAAATCTTTTGGTGGGAATCAATGCAACGGATGTCAAAGTGAATGAGACAGAAGATAATATTGACATCAAAGTCGATTATAAGCTGGAAGTGAATTATGAACATCTGGCAGAGTGCAGCATTTCCATGAATATCATGTCGAAAGATACGAAGGATTTTAGGATATAAGGAGTGCAAGTGAGAAGAATGCATTTATGCATTCGGCGAACGATGAATGTTAATCATGTGCCGTTTTTGCACATGATATGATAATCGTGAAGTTGAGGTAGTGTATTATGAAAAATTGTAAAATGGCATTCACAATCGGTCTGGTGTTTGCAGTAATGATGTTGGTTGCAGCCTGCACAGACAGCAACAAATCAGACAATCATATATTTGATCATGAAAGTTTGGATGTTGATGAATATGTGTATCCGTCTGATTTTGATCTTGGAGATGATTTAAAGGGCACAAATTCAGAATCTGATGCAGGATTTGAAAAATTATCAGAAATGATGGGAACATATCATTATACTTCTGATTATGGAACAGGTCGATTAATGATTGAAGCGACAGAGGATGGCATTGATATTTCTGATTATGAATCGGAGGACACCTATAGATTTCTGGCAAATGAAACAAATGTAAAAAATGAAGAGGAAAACAAAGTATATCTGGAATACCCGGCACAGGTGTATGAAGATGATACGGTTATTTTTGAGTATTACATTTTAGAAAAAGCTAGTGATGGAATTGATGTGTATTATAGTCCATCTTCTTTTGATGAAGCTGAATTTTTGTACCACGCTGTCAGGGAAAATTAAAAGAGGATTACGAGATATCATATGATATGTTATGTTTTATTCAAATCAATTTTAACAAAATCAATTTGAATAAAAACAAACCGAATTTGCAGAAAGGTGATTTCTATGTTTATTGGCAGAGAAAGAGAGTTAGCATCTTTAAAAGAATTCTATGAGAAAGATGGAATTGGCATGATGGTTGTATATGGCCGCAGATGAATCGGAAATTCCACTCTTATCACGGAATTTTTCAAAGATAAAAAGACTAAGAATATTGCGCAACAGAGGAATGATTGTTCCAACCGATGGTAGACCAAAGCGTTTTTTGAAACAAATTTCAATTTTGACAAAAACAATACATGATAATGTTGGTGCGCAAGGCGCAATAAAGCATTACATAGAAGAACATGGTTCTGTACCATTATGGGTTTTGGTCAATTATCTTACAATTGGAAATCTTTCATATTTATATGCAGCATTAAAAGATTCAGAGAAAAATACAATTGCTAAATACTATTCTGACAAGTATGCAAAACAATATAAACCAGCGAGCACACTTAGAATTAGTAGTAAAGATATGGAATCGGCGTTAAAAATATTTAATTTAGTGAGAAATCAATGTGCACACGATGAGCGCCTTTTCAATTCTGATTATAAAAATATAAGAGTATCTAATATAGCAAATTATTACGGGATTGAAAATTACAATAATAGGCGAATTTTTGTTGCAATATTGTATTTTAAAGTCTTGTTTAATAAATCTTATTATAAGAAATTCTATTCAGAACTAAGTGAAATATTTGCTAAGTATAAAAATGAATTTCAGACGGTGAGTTTTAACGACATTCTTAACAGTATGGGGATTGATTTAAGTGAATTAGAAACGTTGATTTAATAAGATTTATAATAGAGTATCTTGCGTTTGCCAAGAGCAAAAAATATACATCAAAGGAGAGCCTCAACGCACTTCGTAAACAGTTGCATATAAGAAAAGTAATTGCGGTCATAACGATGCAAGAAACCGGAATTCGCCATTAACGGGCGGTGGATATAGGTGAGAAAGGCTGGGATGCCGACTCCGGCTGGGGTGAGTTGCAAATAAAATGAGTTCGAAGTATAGAATAAAAAAAGGCTTCCAACCCATCCGGGCTGGAAGCCTTACCTGTCCATTCTTATTTTGTCTTAGATTTCTTAGCGGCCTTTTCTTCATTCATGGATTTTTTCTCTTTCTGAAGTTCTTTGTTGGCGCTCTCAGCTTTTCTCTTTAACTTGGTTCTCCAGCTTACTTTGCCTTCCGGTTTCTCTAATGGACCGCGGACACCGGTAACTTTCGTGATATAAATACCGCTTACTGTAGCTTTGACTTCTTTTTTCACAGGGATCATATCAAAACATGCATCATCAGCGATCAGAGTCATAACCTTTGGTCCGACCTTAGCCTTTACGATCGGAAGCTTGGAACGGCGCATAAGCTTTGGTGTCTGGTCAATGACTGCCTGTGGCAGACCGGACTGGTTCAGACGCATTCTCTTCTTATCAATAATCAACATGGTAACAGTCTGTGCAGTTGCAGCAAGCTGTGCATCCTGCTCGTCTTTTCTCTTCTGAGCTTTCTTTCCGAGGAAATATAAAGCAATTGTTGCAGCAATAAGCACTGCTAAAATAACTAATAATACAATTGTTACTGGACTCACAACGAAAATCCTCCCTAATTTCAAATTCGTGTTTTATTGTAGCATTGATTTTTGGAAAAAGCAATGTGATTTTGGGGAAATACCTTTTATTTTAGGGAAAATTGTGATATGTTATAAAAGTTAGACGGCAGACTCCGTCTTTTGGATTTCCGGCAGAAAAGCCGGAAAAGGAAATGAGGAAAAGAAAGGTAAGATTAAATGAAAAAGAGAGTGTTAGCACTTTTATTGTGTGTATCCACAGCGATCAGCATGACAGGATGCGGCAGCAAAGGTGAATCAGTTGAGGCAACGGAAGCAGTAGAGAATACCGAAAGTACAGAAGAGGTGCCGGCAGTTCCGCTTGCACAATATGATCTGAAGGGATCGGATTATGTGACATTGTGTGACTACAGTGCAATCCCGGTTACGATTTCAGGAGATTATGATGTCACAGATCAGGATGTGCTTGATTATGTGGAAAAGATTTTTACACAGGGCGGACCTTTTTATACGGCTGATCCGGACAAGACAACAGTGGAAGAGGGCGACATTGTAAACGTAGACTATGTCGGAAAATTAGACGGTGAGGCGTTCAGCGGTGGAACAGCAGAGGATCAGAATATTGATGTGTCCAACAATTCTTCCACAAGCGGTTCCGCTTACATTGATGGATTTACAGACGGACTGATCGGTGCATCAGTAGGCGATGTGATCGATTCTAATGTGACGTTCCCGGATGAATACCCGAATAACCCGGATCTTGCCGGAAAAGAAGTTGTATTTACGTTTACGGTTAATTCTATCCAGAAGGAAGTGACCATGGATACGATGGATGATGAATTTGCATCGAAACAGTTTGGTGCGGATTCCGTGGATGGAGTGTACAAGCAGGTACGCCAGTATCTGGAGTCCAGCGCAGAGAGCACTCATAAAAATGATATTTATTCCGCATTGGAGGATTATCTGTTAGAAAATTGTACCGTTGATATGCCGGCAGATTACAGATCTGATGTGATCGAAGCGATCCGTGCCAATTTCATTGACCGTTATTGCTCCGGGGATGAGAGCCAGATGGAAACGGTACTCAGCTCTTACGGCTATACAGAAGAGAGCATCGAGCAGGAATGGTCTGACAGTGTGGAGAGCAGTATCAAGTTAGAACTGATCGTAAAAGCCATTGCAGAAAAAGAAGATATCCAGATTGACGATACGGAGTTTGAAGATTATGTAAGCACGATCGTAAGCAGCGGCGGTTTCGGTGATGCTGATACGTTATATAGTAACTATGGTTATGGCGATTCTGTTTACGGAAAGAATCAGATCCGTGTGATTTATCTTGCAGGATTAGTTTTAGATAAATTGGCAGAGACAGCAGAGGTTACGGAGAACGCAGTAGAAGAAACGACAGAATCTGTGGAAAGTACAGAATCTGCAGACAGCACAGAAGAATAAGAAAACGATACCGAAACAGAGGTATGAGATCATAAAAGAGTCGACAGACGTTGATGAGAGAAAGGGAGAGTAGAAAAATGGAATTAGTAAATGTAAGAGATTTATTCCGCAGACAGGATGAGTATGTGGATCAGACCATCGCGATCGGTGGCTGGGTAAGAAACATCCGTAACTCCAAAAACTTTGGATTTATTGTGGTAAACGACGGAACTTTTTTTGAGCCGGTCCAGGTTGTTTATTCCGATGTATTGGAAAACTTTGAAGAAGTAGAAAAATTAAACGTTGGAGCAGCGATTATCGTTACCGGTAAATTAGTTGCAACACCTGGCACAAAACAGCCATTTGAGATTCAGGCTGAAAAAGTAGAAGTGGAAGGACCTTCTACACCGGATTATCCATTACAGAAGAAAAAACACAGCTTTGAGTATTTAAGAACTATTTCACATTTAAGACCGAGAACCAATACATTCGAGGCAGTATTCCGTGTACGTTCCCTCTGTGCTTATGCAATCCATAAGTTTTTCCAGGAAAGAGATTTCGTGTATGTGCACACACCATTGATCACAGGAAGTGACTGTGAGGGTGCTGGTGAGATGTTCCAGGTAACTACACTTGACATGAACAACCTTCCAATGACAGAAGACGGAAAAGTAGATTACAGCAAAGATTTCTTCAATAAACCAACCAATCTTACCGTAAGCGGACAGTTGAACGGTGAGACTTATGCGATGGCATTTAAGAACATCTATACCTTTGGACCTACTTTCCGTGCAGAGAACTCCAACACAACAAGACATGCGGCAGAGTTCTGGATGATCGAGCCGGAGATTGCATTTGCAGATTTAGAGGATGACATGATCTTAGCTGAGAGCATGTTAAAATATGTCATCAACTATGTGTTAGAGAATGCGCCGGAAGAGATGGCATTCTTCAATAACTTTATCGATAAAGGTCTGTTAGAGAGATTACAGCATGTTGCAAATTCTGATTTTGCCCGCGTAACTTACACAGAAGCAGTAGAAATCTTAGAGAAAAACAACGACAAATTTGATTACAAAGTATCCTGGGGCTGTGACCTTCAGACCGAGCATGAGCGTTATCTGACCGAGCAGGTATTCAAACGCCCGGTATTTGTAACTGATTATCCAAAGGAGATCAAAGCTTTCTACATGAAACTGAATCCGGACGGAAAAACAGTTGCAGCAGTAGACTGTCTGGTTCCTGGCATCGGTGAGATCATCGGAGGAAGCCAGAGAGAGGATGATTACGAAAAATTACTTGCAAGGATCAATGAACTTGGACTGAAAGAGGAAGATTACAGTTTCTATCTTGACCTCCGTAAATACGGTTCTGCAAGACATGCAGGATTCGGACTTGGATTTGAGCGCTGCGTAATGTACCTGACTGGTATGTCAAACATCCGTGACGTTATCCCATTCCCAAGAACTGTCAACAACTGCGAATTATAAAATTGAGTTTCATATCGTAGGTGATTGCGAAACTCATGAAAATCTAAATTGAATTGTGAAAAATTAACAAAAGCTTGAGAAAACACTGGGGAGCGGTCGGTACTTAGAAGGCAGGAACGATGTTAATCGTGACTGGCTTCTTAGTACCGTTACCAGCGACACGTAGCGAGAGCGTGTTTTCGAAAATTTTGTTAATTTTGAACAATTAAAAGAAGAGTAGGATGAGTTTCGCAATTGCCTGCTACGATATTTAGATAACAAGGAGATGGATTGTATGAGATATGTTTTGGAAAATGACACATTGCGTGTGGAGATCGATTCTTTTGGGGCAGAACTAAAATCCGTAAAGAGAAAATCCGACGATAAAGAGTACATGTGGTATGCGGACAAAAAATATTGGGGAAGAACCTCCCCTGTGTTATTTCCGTTTGTGGGGAACTGCAGAAATAAAGAGTACCGCTATGGCGGAAAAACGTATGCAATAGGGCAGCACGGCTTTGCAAGGGATATGGAACATACCATGGAATCCCGGACAGAGGATACCATCTGGTTTTCCTTACATTCCAATGAGGAAACGATGGAAAAGTATCCATTCGCGTTTGTTTTGAAAATTGGATACAATTTGACAGGCAATGAATTAAAAGTCATGTGGAAAGTGGAAAATCCGGATACAAAGACCTTATATTTTTCCATCGGCGCACATCCGGCTTTCTTATGCCCATTTAACGGCGAAGAAAATAAGCTTGGATATGGTCTGCAATTTGCAGGACTAAAGGAAGTGCATCATCATGGAAATACATCGGATACCGGACTGGCAGTAATGAGTGAAGATATTGTAATCCCGCTGGAGGATGAGAAAGTGTACTTTACACCGGGATTTTTTGACCGCTGCACTTATATGGTGGAAGGAAAACAGACCGGGGAAGTTTCACTGGTCACACCGGATGGAAAGCCTTATGTGACCATGGATTTTGATGCACCTTTATTTGCAATCTGGTCACCGGAAGGAAAAGATGCGCCATTTGTCTGCATTGAACCTTGGTATGGAAGATGTGATGCGGATGATTTTGAGGGCACATTAGAGGAACGGGCATACGAGAACGCAGTGGAGCCGGAGCAGGCATTTGAGGCTTCTTACAGCATCCGTTACCTGTAAAAAGGGAGAAAGATTTCATCTATCCCGGAATAACATAAGCGGGCTTTGAAAAAAATCCGCATAAGCAGCCGGATTGCTTCATATATATAGACAGAAGTGAAAGTCTGGCGGTGGCGGATTGGGAACAGGATTGAGATTAAGGGCGAGAGATGCAAAGGAAAACCCGGCAAAAGTGCTGGCAATGGTTCTTTTTATCATGTTTATCATAAGTGCGTTATTGTTGTTGCTTCTGGCATTGCTTTTATACCGGCTGGAACTCTCGGAGGGAGTTGTCAAAGTGGCAGTGATCGTTATTTATATCATAACGGGGCTGACTGGAGGCATTCTGATGGGAAAAAAGATCAGGGATAAAAAGTTCCTCTGGGGATTTGTGGCAGGAACGGTTTATTTTGGAATTTTGTTTGCCGTCTCACTGATCATAAAGGGGGGAGCAGGCATTGAACCGGTGAAAATGATCACAACCTGGGTGCTCTGTGCGTGTGCGGGAACTGCCGGCGGCATGATCAGTTAAAAAAATGCTTTTCTTATGAAAAACTATGTGTTATACTATAAAGCAGTGAAAAAGATTTTTAAAGGAGAAATAATCATGAAACACGTTAAAACATTAAATACTAGAAAATTACAGAACACAGTAAAAAAAGGTGGATGCGGCGAATGTCAGACATCCTGCCAGTCTGCCTGCAAGACATCCTGCACAGTAGGAAACCAGACTTGCGAGAACAAATAAGTTTTAACTCAAAAGTGAATAATGACACTCACAAACGACCGTTCGCGCAGCGTGCGGTCATTTGTACGTTATAGATATGTGTAATGATTGCACATATTATGAGGAAAAGATGATAGAAAGTGAGGAAATATTATAGTGGTTCATCAGTATAAGAACAACGGCTATGATATTGTTTTGGATGTAAACAGCGGTGCAATCCACGTAGTTGACGATGTGACATATGATGTCATTGAGATGTATGCTGCACGTGAGAACACAGCAGATACCTCTGCGGAAGAGATTGTAACTGCATTATCCGGCAAATATGGAAAAGAAGAAGTAGAAGAAGCGATTGACGAAGTTCAGACATTGATCAAAAATGAGGAACTTTTCACAAAGGACACCTATGAAAACTATATGATGGATTTCAAAAAGCGTCCGACCGTTGTAAAAGCCCTTTGTTTACATATCGCACATGACTGCAATCTTGCCTGTCGTTACTGCTTTGCAGAAGAGGGCGAGTATCATGGAAGAAGGGCATTGATGTCCTTTGACACCGGTAAAAAAGCATTGGATTTCCTGATCGCAAATTCCGGTAACAGAAGAAACTTAGAGGTGGACTTCTTTGGTGGAGAACCTCTTATGAACTGGCAGGTTGTAAAAGACCTCGTAGCCTACGGAAGAGAGCAGGAGAAGATCCACAACAAGAACTTCCGTTTTACACTTACTACAAACGGCGTTTTATTAAATGATGAGATTATGGAATTTGCCAACAAAGAAATGGGCAATGTGGTTTTAAGCATTGACGGAAGAAAAGAAGTCCATGATCATATGAGACCATTCCGCAAGGGAGCAGGAAGCTATGACCTGATCGTGCCGAAGTTCCAGAAATTTGCAGAGAGCCGCAATCAGGACAAGTATTATGTGAGAGGTACTTTCACACACAATAACCTTGATTTCTCCAATGATGTGCTGCATCTGGCAGATCTTGGATTCAAACAGATCTCAGTAGAGCCTGTAGTGGCACAGCCAACCGAGGATTATGCAATCCGTGAGGAAGACCTTCCACAGCTTTATGAGGAATATGACAAGCTGGCTGCTGAGATGGTAAAGAGACATAAAAATGGAAATGATTTCAACTTCTTCCATTTTATGATAGATCTGGAGGGTGGACCGTGCGTGGCAAAACGTCTTTCCGGTTGTGGTTCAGGAACAGAGTATCTGGCAGTGACACCTTGGGGTGACCTTTATCCTTGTCATCAGTTTGTTGGAAATGAGGATTTCCTGCTTGGAAATGTGGACGAGGGTATCAAACGTCAGGATATCTGTGATGAATTTAAGTGCTGCAATGTTTATGCGAAAGAAAAATGCCGTAACTGTTTTGCAAAATTCTATTGCAGTGGCGGATGTGCAGCAAACTCCTACAATTTCCATGGAGATATCCACAATGCATACGACATCGGATGTGCACTTCAGAAAAAGCGTATTGAATGCGCGATCATGATTAAGGCTGCCGAGGCAGACGAAGAATAAAGGAAGGGTAAAACAATGAAAAAGAGTAAAGCAGCAGTCATATTGGCAGTGATCCTTGCAGCGTTTGTGGGACTTGCTTATTATGCATCAATTATTCTTTCATCCACTGGAGTCGGCGAAGATATGTCAATTCCTCTGGGACTGGATCTCTCCGGTGGTGTTTCCATTACTTATCAGGTAGTGGACGAGAATCCAAGTGCTGAAGATATGAGTGATACCATTTATAAACTTCAGAAACGTGTAGACAGTTACAGTACAGAAGCTTCCGTATATCAGGTTGGAGACGACAGGATCACAGTTGAGATCCCTGGTGTACAGGACGCAAATGAGATTTTAGAGGATCTTGGAAATCCGGGATCTTTAGAGTTCCAGATGCCGGATGGATCAGTTTTCATGACCGGTGACATGGTGGAAGATGCTCAGGGAGCAACAGCGACCGACAGATATGGAAACAAACAATATATTGTATCTTTAAAGTTAACAGACGAAGGTGCAAAGATATTCGGTGAAGTAACAAGCGAGAATATTGGCAAGAACCTTCCAATCGTATATGATGGGGAGACGATCAGTTATCCGCAGGTGCAGAGTGCAATCACAGGTGGTGAAGCACAGATCACAGGAATGTCTTCTTTTGAAGAGGCAGATAATCTGGCAACCCAGATCCGTATCGGTTCTCTTTCTTTACAGCTTTCCGAGTTAGAGTCCTCTGTCGTAGGAGCACAGTTGGGAAGCCAGGCGATCGCCTCCAGTTTAAAGGCAGGTGCGATCGGACTTGCGATCGTCATGGTATTTATGATCGTGATGTACGCAGTACCGGGTATTGCAGCATCCTTAGCGCTTGCAATTTATACAACTTTAGTGATTGCAACCTTATATTTATTCGATATTACACTGACGCTTCCGGGTATCGCAGGTATTATCCTTGGTATCGGTATGGCGGTGGATGCGAACGTTATCGTATTTGCACGTATCCGCGAGGAGATCGCAACCGGAAAATCGGTTCAGACATCTATGAAGATCGGTTTCCAGAAAGCGATGTCAGCTATCTTAGATGGTAACATTACAACCCTGATCGCATCTGTTGTGCTTATGGCGTTAGGTTCCGGAACCGTAAAAGGCTTTGCCTATACGTTAATGATCGGTATCATCCTTTCCCTTTTTACAGCGATGGTTGTGACCAGATACATTCTGTATTCTCTGTATGCATTGGGACTTAAGAGTGAAAAACTTTACGGTCGTGCAAAAGAGAGAAAGAGCATTGATTTTATTGGAAAAAAAGCAGTATTCTTTACAATTTCCGGTATCATTATCGCTGCCGGACTGATCAGTATGGGAGTACATTCCGCAACAGAGGGCAAGGCATTGAACTATGGTCTTGACTTTATGGGTGGAACTTCTACAACGGCTGATTTTGGCAAAGATATGACCATCGAAGATATCGAGAATGACATCGTTCCTTATGTGGAAAAAGTAACCGGGGATTCCGATGTGCAGGCAACAAAAGTAGAAGGAACAACACAGGTTACAATTAAGACACGTACCTTAAGTCTTGATGAGCGTCAGGAATTGGAAGATACACTGGCAGAAAATTGTGATGTGGATGCATCCACCATCACTTCCCAGAGTATCAGTTCTACCATCAGTGGTGAGATGCGTTCCGATGCATTGAAAGCGGTTATCGTGTCCTGTATCTTTATGTTACTTTACATCTGGTTCCGTTTTAAAGATATCAGATTTGCAGCAAGTGCGATCCTTGCATTGGTTCATGACGTTCTTGTTGTGATCACAGTATATGCACTTGTGCGTATTTCTGTAGGAAGTACTTTTATTGCATGTGTTCTTACCATCGTAGGTTACTCTATCAATGATACGATCGTTATCTTTGACCGTATCCGTGAGAATCTTGCATTAAAGACCGGAAAACAGACTGCGGAGGAATTGCGTGAAGTTGCAAATAAGAGTCTGACACAGACATTGTCCAGAAGTATTAATACTTCTATCACAACCTTTATCATGGTTGTGATGCTCTACATTTTAGGTGTGGCAAGTATCCGCGATTTCTCACTTCCACTTATGGCAGGTCTTGTATGTGGTGCTTATTCTTCTATCTGCATCGCAACAGAGCTGTGGTATGTCATGAAAGTTCATTTAGGAAAAAATAAAGCAACAAAATAGTTGTGAAATAGGAAAACGGCTGCCTTCTGGCGGCCGTTTTTGCATTTCACATTTACAGAAAAAACGAAGGGAGACAGGAGAATGCAAAAAGGACTTTTGATCTATCTGATCGTTATGAATCTCATTGGACTTGCAGTGATGGCAATGGACAAAAGCAAGGCGAGACATCATGCATGGCGGATACCGGAGAAAACACTTTTCCTTGTGAGTATTTTAGGCGGCAGTGTCGGAACGTGGGCCGGCATGTATCTGTTTCATCATAAGACAAAGCACTGGTATTTTGTGGTGGGAATGCCACTTATTCTGATCTTACAGATATGCATTACGGCATTGATCGGGAATATGCATGGGTTTGGGATGTGATAAAGGCATGGTTTGCGATGTTTTATAAGAAATAGAAAAATAAATTAGCAATTGAATATTTTCAGAAAGTCCTTTATAATGAAGTTTAAAATCTGGCGGAAGACAAGGAGGATTTTATGTACACATTAGAAGATATTCAGGCAGTGGATATGGAAGTTGCACAGGCAATTACCGATGAACTTGACAGACAGAACAGTCATATTGAGCTGATCGCATCCGAAAACTGGGTAAGCCCGGCGGTTATGTCAGCAATGGGAAGTGTCCTGACGAATAAATATGCGGAAGGTTATCCGGGAAAGAGATATTATGGTGGCTGCGAGTGCGTGGACGTTGTGGAAGAACTGGCAAGAGAGCGCGCAAAAGAATTATTTGGGTGTGAGTATGTCAATGTGCAGCCACATTCCGGTGCGCAGGCAAATATGGCGGTACAGTTTGCAATTTTAAAACCGGGTGATACGATCATGGGAATGAACTTAGACCATGGTGGACATCTGACACATGGTTCTCCGGTCAATTTTTCCGGAAGTTATTTTCATGTAGTGCCATATGGTGTCAATGACGAGGGATTCATTGATTATGATAAAGTGGAAGAACTTGCAATGGAATGTAAACCAAAAATGATCATTGCAGGAGCATCTGCTTATGCGAGAACCATTGATTTCAAGAGATTCCGTGAAATCGCAGACGCATGTGGTGCAGTGCTCATGGTCGATATGGCGCACATTGCAGGACTTGTGGCAGCAGGACTTCATCCAAGCCCAATTCCATATGCACACGTTGTGACGACCACAACACACAAGACACTGCGCGGACCGAGAGGCGGAATGATTTTGAGCAGTCAGGAGATTGCGGATAAGTATAACTTTAACAAGGCAATCTTCCCAGGCACTCAGGGCGGACCACTGATGCATGTGATCGCAGCCAAGGCAGTCTGCTTCAAGGAGGCATTGCAGCCGGAATTTAAGGTTTATCAGCAGAATATTATTGACAACGCGCAGGCTCTCTGCAAGGGATTGATGGATCGTGGAATTAAGATTGTATCCGGTGGAACAGACAATCACCTCATGCTTGTAGATCTGACCAATTATGATCTTACCGGAAAAGCAGTTGAGAAACTTCTGGACTCTGTAAATATTACCTGCAACAAGAATACCATTCCAAACGATCCGAAATCTCCATTTGTGACAAGTGGTGTACGTCTTGGAACTCCGGCGGTAACTTCCCGCGGATTAAACACGGATGATATGGATCAGATCGCAGAGGCAATCACAGTGATGATCAAAGAGGGTGAGCCGGCAGCCGACAAGGCAAAGGCAATCGTGAAATCTTTGACAGAAAAGTATCCATTGAAATAAAATAAATTTTTTTATTAAACAAGAAGCGGTTATTTGCTTCATAGAGTTGAAAAAAGCCTCCCGATGAAAATGTGAGAATTGCGATGAATGGCAATTCGGATCATTTTTGTCGGGAGGCTTTTTGTGAATTATGAATGTAGTGTTTTGCAAAAAATCAGAGTTTGGCAGAGATGATTATCTTGCGAGCACATCAATGATCTGACCAACGTACATGGTGTGCATGTCACCGTCTTTGTACCATTTGTCAGCAATCTCGGAATCAAGGAAGGAATCATCCGTGATTCTGGTAGCAGACATTTTTTCACATACCAAGACGAGATTTCCCTCGTCAATGTATGGGATTCCATGGCGGTAGTCCACGGAAAGACCTGCATTTGCAATCTTATCTTCGTTCCGACCGGAATGGGAGCCACAGTAATTCAAGGCATCACGGTACTGGTCGCTTACAAATGTAAGGGAGAAAAAGTCTCCTTCATCGATCAATTCTTTGGTATATCTGGAATCGCGGACAAAAACATAGACAACATTTTTGCCCCATAAAACACCAACACCGCCCCAGCTAATGGTCATTGTATTGGATTCCTGTTTATTTCCGGCTGTGAGCAGCGCCCATTCTTTGCCGATTTTTGTAAATGGATTCATGTCCAGCATGTCAACTGGAATTGGCTGAAATGTATGCATAGGGATCACCTCTCAAAATTTTTTAGGTAGTTTTATTATATTACAGGAGAGTGGAAAAGTCACTTGAAAAAGAAAATAAAATCAGGTTATAAAAAATAAAACAGACAATAAGTAATAGTTATATATAACATAAGGCTTCGGAATAATCTTGACATGAAAAAAAGAAAGTATCATAATGGTTGTCAAAGTTAATTTCCTAAAAGTGCAATGGGAAAAGGAGGCCAAATCCTCTGCTCCTGTAAGGACAGTCGCATTTGCTTCGCAAACAAGGAGGATATTATGGATATCAGATTTGAGAAAAGACCAGTATTAAAGGAGAAACCAGACCAGAAGAATCTTGGTTTTGGTAAGTATATGACAGATTACATGTTTGTCATGGATTGGACAAAAGAAGACGGATGGAAAGATGCAAGAATCGTTCCGGAAGGACCTATCACAATGGATCCGGCATGTGTGACACTTCACTATGCACAGGAAACATTTGAAGGTATGAAAGCATATCGTACAGCAGAAGGAAAAATCCAGCTGTTCCGTCCGGAGATGAACGCAAAGAGAATGATCAATTCCAACGCAAGACTTTGTATGCCGGAATTCCCGGTTGATATGTTTGTCGAAGCAGTGGAAGCACTTGTAAAAGTAGAAGCTGACTGGGTTCCATCTGAACCAAACACTTCCCTTTATATCAGACCATTTATGTTTGCAACAGAAGCAGCACTCGGCGTACATATGGCAAACGCATACAAGTTTATGATTATCTGTTGTCCGGTAGGTGCTTACTATGCAGCAGGTCTTAATCCGGTTAAGATTCTGGTTGAGGATGAACTTGTCCGTGCTGTAAAAGGTGGTACAGGCTTTACAAAATGTGGTGGTAACTACGCAGGTTCTATTTTAGGACAGGTGAAGGCAGAAAAACTTGGCTATGCACAGGTTCTCTGGTTAGATGGTGAGCATCGTAAATATGTAGAGGAAGTCGGAACCATGAACATCATGTTCAAGATTGCCGGTGAAATCTACACAGCACCGATTGAAGGAACCGTTCTTCCGGGTGTTACAAGAGATTCCATGATCCATCTGCTTCGTGACTGGGGCTACAAAGTAAATGAGACAAGACTTTCCGTAGATGATCTGATGAAAGCCGGACATGACGGTACATTGGAAGAGGTATTTGGTACAGGTACAGCAGCCGTTATCTCACCAGTTGGAGAACTCCGTTACAAAGATGATGTTGTGACAGTCAACAACTTTGAGATTGGAGAACTGACACAGAAATTATATGATACCTTAACCGGCATCCAGTGGGGAAGAATCCCGGATAAATATGGCTGGACAGTAGAAGTAAAATAACTTCTGGACATTTTTCGCATATCATAGTATAGTAATCATGTTATAGATGCCTTCATAGATGTAGCAGCATTTATGAAGGCATTTACAATATATATAGCACATTGATAATCGAATAAGGTATATATTTTCAGATATGCAATCCTGTCTGTGACTGATTGCAGACATTTAGGTTTCTCTTCTAGCGCCATGTACCTGTGAGGACGACCATACACAGGTTAACGAGGAAAAGGGTTATCGAAAATTCGGCGGACGCCCTTTCGTACCTCCCAGTGCGAGATATGCCGGCAAATATGCAGGTGACTGCAAAACAAATACGGTATAATGGGACAATTAGATTTGAATATGATTTAAATTTTAAATAGAAAAGAAGAGGAAATTTAATATGTGTGGAATTATAGGTTATACAGGCAGTGAAAACGTAAAAGATGTTTTGTTAGATGCGTTGGAATTATTAGAGTATCGTGGATATGACAGTGCGGGTATTGCAGTGAAAGACGAAACTTCCCATGTGACAAATGTTTATAAATGTGCCGGAAGAGTAAGTGATTTAAGAGCAATTTGTGATTCGAAGAAGATTTTGTCTGCCTGCGGTATCGGACATACAAGATGGGCAACTCACGGTGGAGTTACAGACCAGAATGCACATCCGCATCAGCAGGGGAAAGTGACTCTGGTTCATAACGGGATCATCGAAAACTATCGTGAGCTGATTGCCGATTACGATTTGCAGGAAATCCTTCATTCTGAAACAGATAGTGAAGTTGCGGCTGCATTATTAAATCATTATTACAAGGGAGATCCAAAGGAAGCGATCAAAAAAACAGTGAGCAAATTAAAGGGTACCTTTGCGCTTGTGATCCTGTTTGAAGATCAGCCGGATGTGATCTACTCGATCCGGAATGTCAGCCCGATCGTTGCAACCATATGCAAAGAGGGAGCAATGCTTGCATCAGATCTGACTGCACTCTGCCGTTTTACAAATGAATACTTTGTTGTACCGGAATATCACATTTTAGAGTTGCACAAAGATCATGTGGTACTTACGGATTTAAATGACAATGTGGTAGAACCGGAATTTTTGTCCGTTGACTGGGAGTTGAACAGCGCGGGAAAGAATGGTTATCCATTTTATATGGAAAAAGAGATTATGGAGCAGCCGGAAGCAATCAAGAATACGATCAAAGACCGTATCGTGAACGGTCTGCCTGATTTTACCGCGGATGGTGTGCCGGATTCTCTTTTTACAGACTGTGACAGAATTTGTGTGGTAGCATGCGGAACAGCCATGCATGCGGGACTTGTGGCACAGGCTCTGGTAAAATCTATCGTTCATGTGCAGATGGACGTAGAACTTGCATCAGAGTTTATGTATTCCGATCCGGTCATTGATGAGAAAACATTGGTGATCGCAGTATCACAGTCCGGTGAGACAATTGATACCTTGGAAGCATTAAAATATGCGAAGAGACAGGGCGCAAAATGTTTATCCGTTATCAACGTAAAAGGTTCTTCCATTGCAAGAGAAAGTGATTATGTGTTATACACCGCAGCAGGACCTGAAATTGCAGTGGCAAGTACAAAAGCTTACACAACACAGCTTTCCGTATTTTATCTTGTGGTTGCAAAAATGGCATTATTGCGAGGTGTCTACACAGAGGAGCAGACAAAGAGCTTTATCGCAGAATTAGAGCGTGTTCCGGAAGTGATGCAGAAAGTATTGGAGAAAAGACGTGACATCCATGTGATCGCAAAGAAAATTCTGGAAGCAAAGGATCTGTTTATGATCGGACGTGGACTGGATTACTCTATTTTACTGGAAGGATCATTGAAACTGAAAGAGGTTTCTTATATTCACTCTGAGGCTTATGCCTCTGGCGAATTAAAACACGGACCAATTGCACTGATCACGACTAACACACCGGTTGTTGCAACGGTAACACAGGAAAAACTCATGTCAAAAGAGCTTTCCAATATTAAGGAAGTAAAATCCAGAGGTGCAGATATTGTATTATTTATCAAAGAGGCACTTTCCGGTGATCTTGATACCGAATATCAGGTGATCAGGCTTCCGAATATGCAGGATGAATTTATGGTTTTACCTGCATCGGTTGCATTACAGCTTTTGGCATATTACGTGTCATCCGATAAGGGATTTGATGTTGATAAGCCAAGAAATCTGGCGAAGGTAGTTACGGTAGAGTAAGAATTAAGTTTTGGGGGATTTGGATAAAGAACGGAAATAAAAATTGAGAAGTTGGGAAATCGAATGTTTTGCACAGGAAGCAGAACAGGATTGCATGTCTGAGCATATAATATAAGGAAATGTATGAAGAGGTTGTTCATGCCAGATATCAAATATGCCCAGACAGAGGCTGTAGATAAAGGAAGCCTCAAAGTAGAAGTACTTACCAACCGGACCAGACGGCCGATCGAGGGAGCAAGAATCACCATTTCCTATTCGGGCGAGCCGGATTCCACAGTGGAGGAGGTAAGCGCAGATGATTCAGGAATGTCGGAGAAACTTACGCTTGATGCGCCTCCACTTGAATACTCGATGGAACCCTCCGAAAATCAGCCGTTTGCCCAATATACGGTTAAAGTTACCGCACCGGGATATCGTCCCGTCAGTATTTCGGGCGTTCAGATTTTTTCAGAGCAGCTCGCATTGCAACAGGTGCGAATGGCGGAAGAAAATGAAGAGGAAACCCAGATAGATTCCATTGTGATTCCGGTGAATACGCTGTTTGGAGATTTTCCACCGAAAATAGCAGAGTCCGAGATCAAGCCTGTCTCAGAATCCGGGGAGATCGTGTTGAGCAAAGTGGTGATCCCGGAGTTTGTCGTCGTTCACGACGGACCTCCTTCGGATAACAACGCGGCAAATTATTATGTGCGTTACCGTGATTACATCAAAAACGTGGCATCCAGCGAGATATACAGCACATGGCCGGACAGCACGCTGCGCGCCAATATCCTTGCGATCATGTCCTTTACATTAAACAGGGTTTACACGGAATGGTACCGGAACAAAGGCTATAACTTCACCATCACAACATCCACTGCTTACGACCAGAAATTCGTCTATGGAAGAAATATTTTCCAGAGTATCTCGGATGTGGTAGATGAAATGTTCCAGAATTATCTTTCCAGACCGAATGTGAGACAGCCAATCCTGACACAGTATTGTGACGGACAGCGCGTGACGTGCAGCAACTGGCTGAGCCAGTGGGGAAGCAAATATCTTGGGGATCAGAACTACGAAACGATAGAAATTCTCCGTTATTATTATGGTGATAATATGTTTATCAATACAGCCGAGGAGATTTCCGGTATCCCGGCATCCTGGCCGCGGTATAATCTGGAAGTGGGTTCTACCGGAGATAAGGTGCGGCAGATCCAGGAACAGTTAGCGAGAATCTCGCAGGCTTATCCGGCAATCCCGACGATCACACCGGACGGGATTTACGGAGAAGCAACGAGGGCAGCAGTAGAAAAATTCCAGTCTATTTTTGGATTGCCTGTGACGGGGGTGGTAGATTACCGTACCTGGTATAAAATATCGGAGATCTATGTTGCGGTGACAAGGATTGCAGAACTGGTATAAAATGCAGAGTAAATGTGCCGGGGGATTGGTATTTTTCAGTTCCCCGGCACAAAAACGTTTCAGGAACAGATCACAGACTAGGATTTGAGTAGAAAATGTGTTAAACTAAAAGTTAGTTTAGATTGCAGTAAAGCAGGGATAAAAAGTATGAACAACTATAAAATCACAATCCAGTATGATGGGACAAGATACAAGGGCTGGCAGGGGCAGAACAGCACCGATCTGACCATTCAGGGAAAAATAGAAGCAGTGTTAGGACAGATGGCAGGACACGCAGTGGAAGTCATCGGTTCGGGGAGAACGGATGCGGGCGTGCATGCCAAAGGCCAGGTAGCAAATTTTCATATTGAGGAGCATTTTACGGAGGGAAAGATCCTGTCCTATCTGAATCATTATCTGCCGGATGACATTGCCGTTATTGCGGTTGAGCAGGTGGACGAGCGTTTTCACAGCCGTTACGCCGCAAAGAAAAAGACCTACCGCTATCACATCCATATGGGAGAGATCTCGGATGTTTTCGAGCGGAAATATGAGTACCAGTATGAGAAAACACTCGATGTGGAGCGCATGAAAGAAGCCGCTTCCTATCTGATCGGAACACATGATTTTACTTCATTTTGCGGAAATAAGAAAATGAAAAAAACGGCAGTCCGCACAATTTATGAGATCAATTTTACGAAGAAAGGGAATGATCTCTGGATCGATTACCGGGGCAATGGATTTTTGCAAAATATGGTGCGGATCCTGACGGGTACGCTGATCGAGGTCGGGGATGGCAGGAGAGTGCCGGAGGAGCTGCCACAGATTTTAGAGAGCAAAAACCGGGAGAACGCAGGCTATACAGCACCGGCATGTGGACTGATGCTGATGGAAGTGCATTATTAAAAGATAAATTCATAAGAAAAAACAGGCAGCAGGTGTTACATGGAAAAATGGTTTGTAATCAATAAAGGGGCTGATTTTGAAAAACTTGGAAAAGAGTTCGGGATCAGCCCTGTCACAGCGCGTCTTATCCGGAACCGTGAGGTGATCGGGGAGGCGGCTTTTGAGAAGTATCTGCATGGTACTTTAAAGGATTTATATAATCCACATTTACTAAAAGATGTAGAAATCCTCACAGAAATTTTAAAAACAAAAATAGAAGAACAAAAGCCGGTCCGTATTATCGGCGATTATGACATAGATGGAGTTATGTCAACCTATATTTTATATCAGGGAATCCGGCATTGTGGCGGAAATGTTTCCACGCAGATTCCGGACCGCATGAAGGATGGTTATGGGATCAATGAGAATCTGATCGATCAGGCAAAAAGAGACGGAATGGATACCATTCTTACGTGCGATAACGGAATTGCTGCAATCTCAGAGATTGCGCATGCCAAAGAACTTGGGATGACCGTGTTAGTGACCGATCACCATGAGATTCCCTATACAGAGGAGAATGGGGAAAAGCAGTTCCTTCGCAGCAACGCAGATGCAATCGTGAATCCAAAGCAGCAGGAATGTGCGTATCCTTTTAAAGAGTTATGTGGAGCAGCAGTCGCATGGAAAGTGCTGCAGGTATTGTATGAAAAAATGGGTTTTGCTCTGGAAGAAACCTATGAATTTCTGGAAAATGTCGCATTTGCAACCGTTGGCGATGTCATGGATCTGACAGACGAAAACCGCATTTTGGTGAAAGAGGGATTAAACCGCATTCACCGCACAAAAAATCCGGGGATGCGCGCCCTGATCTTTCAGAATCATTTAGAACCGGAGCAGATCAATGCATATCATTTTGGTTTTGTGTTAGGACCGTGCATCAATGCGAGTGGCAGACTTGATACAGCAAAACTGTCTCTGTCTCTTTTTTTACAGGGAGAGGAAGAGGCAGCAAAAACGGCAAGGGAGCTTGTGGAGTTAAACCAGCAGCGCAAAGATATGACAGCAGATGGCGTCGAGGAGGCAAAACGTGTGGTGGAGGAACATTACATGTCGGATAAAGTGCTTGTCATTTATCTGCCACAGGTGCACGAAAGTCTTGCAGGAATCATTGCAGGGCGTATCCGGGAGGCTTATCATAAGCCGGTATTTGTGCTGACGAAGGCGGAGGAGGGCGTGAAGGGCTCCGGGCGTTCCATCGAGGAGTACTCCATGTATGAGGAACTATGTAAGTGCAGGGAACTTCTGGAAAAATTCGGCGGACATCCGATGGCGGCAGGATTATCTCTTCCGGAAGAAAACGTGGATAAGTTCCGAAAAAAAATCAATGCCTGTGCAGAACTCACGGAGGATGACCTGATCCCGAAGATCAAAATTGATATTCCGATGCCCGCAGCGTATGCAGATGCCGGTCTTATCCGGGAATTTGCAGTGTTGGAGCCTTTTGGTAAAGCTAATATCAAGCCGCAGTTTGCCGATAAGAATCTGAGTATCACAAAGGCTTTTGTGGTCGGAAAAAATCAGAATGTGTTGCGGCTGAACCTGGTGACAGCCGCGGGAGAGGCAGTGACGGCAGTCTATTTTGGCGATATTGAGGCGTTTAAAGCATATTATGCGGAAAAGTATGGAAGTGCGGAAGTGGAAAAAGCTTTTCGCGGACAGATAAACAAATTGAGGATAATGATTGTGTACTATCCGGAGATTAACGAGTATAATGGAGTGGAAAGCATACAGGTTATCATTCGAAATTATCAGTAAAACTGGAGGATGGCATATGTTTGGTGGAAAAAAAGCAAAAGAACTGGAAGAGGAACTTCTGGCATTACAGGAAAAACAGAACCGTCTGCAGGAGCGGATTTCTAATATTGCAAAAGCAAAAGACAGCGCAGAAGAGACAGTGGTGCAGATGACGATCTCAAAAACGGAACTGGATGAGACCATTGCGGCAGTTTCAGAGGAATTGGAATTGTTAAAAGAGTGTTCAGAGGCAAATTCAGGACAGACCGTACTGTTGAAACAGCAGCTTATGAAAAAGAATGAGCAGAATACAAGACTGCAGCAGGAAAAAGAAGAACTCCGCCGTCAGATGAAGGATGAACACGGGGAAATAGCCAGAGTTGTAGAGCAGAACAAGCATGTCACAACACCAATGAAGGAGATTGCATCATTTTATGAGGCATATTGTCAGGAGAGAAAGTCTGTTGGGGATGCGTTAAAGAAACTGGCAGATATCTCACAGAATATGGGAGTTCTGGCACTTGGCGCAGCAATTGAAGCAGGACGCATGGGAGAAGACGGAAGAAAATTTGTGACAGCGGCAGAGGAAGTGCGTGTGAATGCAGAACAGTATACTTCGGCAGTTGCGGATGTGCTTACGAAAATCAGTGGTTTTGAGGAAACTGCCACAGCGGCAGAGAAACAGATCCAGTTGTTAAATGATCTTTTAAAAGAAAATAACAGCGCCATGGTAAAACTTCTGGAAAGCAGAGACACAGAGGTGGCGGAAACAGATCATGAAAATGTGGAAGAAGAAACCGATATTGAAGAAATATTAGAAAGTCTCTGTCAGGGTGAAAATGAATTTTTCGAAGTGCAGAGCAGAGTGTTATCCAAAGCGGAAACACTGCGTCAGGAGTGGAAAGAGCACAAAGAATGCGCGGATGAATTAGAACGTAATGTGGAGGAAGTCCATCGTTTCGTCCAGACAGAATAAAGAAGCCACAGGTTTTAAAATATATCTAATATATAATCATGAAAAAGAGAGGGGAAAAGTATGACAAAAGAGGAGGAGTTTACATTTTTATCAGCGGATGGCAAAACAACCATCCATGCAGTCAAATGGATTCCGGAAGATGGAAAGTATGAGGCAATTTTACAGATCACACATGGCATGATTGAATTTGTAGAACGCTACAGACCATTTGCTGAATTTCTGACAGAGAATGGCTTTATGGTGGTGGGACATGACCATTTAGGACATGGGGATTCCGTAGCATCCAAAGATGACTGGGGATATTTTGCGGAAAATCCGAGTGACACGGTGATCGCAGACATGCATGCACTGCGCACGATGATCCAGAAAGAAAATCCGGGTGTTCCTTATTTTATGATGGGACACAGTATGGGATCTTATATGCTTCGGAAATACCTCACCATTCACAATGATGATTTGAGAGGGGCAATCATTATGGGAACCGGTTGTGTGCCGGACAATACGACCAAACTTGGAATCAACGTGTGCAAATTCCTTGCAAAAATTTTTGGCTGGCATCACAGAAGCAAACTGGTAGAATCGCTGTCGTTTGGCGGACCATATAAGAAATATGATCTTTCTGGAAAAACACTTTCAAACAGCTGGCTTACAAAAGATGAGGATATTGTAAAATTTTATTATAGCGAACCGCGGTGTACGTTCAAGTTTACATTAAACGGCTATCTGGGGCTGATGGAAGCGGTTCTCTACGATAATCAATTGGAAAATGTGAAGAAAGTGCCAAACAAGCTTCCAATTTTTATTGTATCTGGTCAGGATGATCCGGTGGGAGATAACGGTGTCGGTGTGAAAAAAGTGTATGATCTATTCAAAGAGGCAGGTTCTCTGGATATTACATATAAGCTCTACGAAAATGACAGACATGAAATCTTAAATGAGACAGACCGCGATAAAGTGTATGCAGATCTTCTTGCATGGATGAGAGTACGGATCGATACGTAAAAATATGGATACAGACAATTTTTCCTATAGGGTATTACGAAATGATGAGGAAAAAGTATATAGGATTCTTAATTTTTTATAAACATATTATGTTAACTTGTGATTTATAGTGAGATGTAGTAAAATAAAAATCTGTTTTGGGGAATCTCAAAGCAGATTTTTATTATGTGGAAATGATGGTTTTCATATGAGCAAATACTGCGATCCGCAATAAAAAGAGAGGGAAGAAAAAGTGAAGAGAAAGAGAATGACAAAGAGAATTGCAGCAATTATTTTAGCTGCAGTGATGATGATACCAACACATGTAACATCATTTGCAGCAGATGCTTCTGCGCAGAACTCAACCGAGCAGGAGGCAGGCAATGCCACATCCGGTGATTCCCAGACAACACAGTCAGAGAATAATGCAGCAACGCAGAATGACAGCAGTGCAACAGGTGCAGATACCAATGCCGGTTCGACTGGAAATACAGGATCAGATACACAAAACAGCACAGCTTCAGATTCAAAGAGCAGCACAAGTTCAGATACACAGAACAGTACAGGTTCAGATTCGCAGAGCAATACAACCAATAATGCTGCTTCAGATTCGCAGAGCAGTACAACAACAAATTCTGACAGCACAAATACTTCCACCAGTGGCACAACCGATAATGTTACAGGTGGGGTAACGGTAGAAGATGATAAAAAATCCACAGAAAATGTGACTGGAGATGTCATTGTGGATGAGAATAACGATAATGTTGAGATTAAGAAAGATGATAAACCTTATCTTGCACTCGGCGCGGATTTGTCCGATGACCAGAAAAATACCGTATTATCCCTTATGGGAATCGATCCTGCCAATCTGGCAAATTATAACGTGACTTACGTTACAAATGCACAGGAGCATCAGTATCTGGATTCCTATGTGGATTCTTCCAAAATTGGAAGCAAGTCATGGTCTTCTGTCGTGATCGTAAAACGTAAAAAAGGAAATGGATTAAACATTTCTACGAACAATATCACATACTGTACTGTTGGTATGTACAAAAATGCGCTGACAACTGCTGGAATTACAGATGCAGATATCATCGTTGCAGGTCCTAAGCCAATTTCCGGAACCGCTGCACTGGTTGGAATCTTTGAGGCATATGAGGCAATGACCGGGGAAGCAGTACAGGATAACGTTGTAGATGCAGCGTTAAATGAACTTGTTGTCACCGGAGAACTGGAAGCTTCCATTCAGGGTCTGACCGATCAGGAAGTGGAGGAGTTTATTGCTTACATCAAGTCACTGATCGCAGAAAAAGGACTGACTGACGAGAAGAGTATCAACGAAGCAATTGATGAAGCCTGTGATAAATATGGCGTCACTTTATCTGATGATGAGAGACAGAAGATCGTTGATCTTCTTTTGAAAATTACTTCTCTTGGAATTGATTTAAGTGGACTGGTGGATTACGCAGCATCTCTTTACAATTCCTTTAAAAATGGAGGAAGTTCATCCGGAATCATGGCATCTATTGGTAACTTCTTTGGAAATATCTTTAGTGCGATTGGGGAGTTCTTCAAAAATTTGTTTAAATAACCGGAGTTTAATTGGCGTAGTGTCGCAGATTCTGTGATGCTTTTATAGGTTGTGAGGGGCAGATATAAGCGTCCTTTCACAAGTCAGAATTTTATATGTTAATGAAAAAGAAAAACGGTATAAACGAAATATTATGTTTCTGTTCGCTGGACATTCCGATAGGCTTCTGAGCAACAATCTTGAGAAGCAGTGCTTCCCAAGATTGTTAGAATCCTATCTCCATAGCTCACAAAGAAAATAATATTTGTTTATACCGTTTTTCTTTCATTTACGTTGTGTGTCCAGCGAAGCTGGACCACACTAGCCG
>ERZ1034871.175-NODE-175-length-38795-cov-13.406350_pt1 | contig 38795 bp, 30 predicted proteins | sample MGYA00520631_ERZ1034871 | MGnify/ENA primary metagenome ERZ1034871 (study PRJEB33766, sample SAMN09781721) | gut metagenome | biome: gut microbiome | host: Homo sapiens | place: Madagascar | study: EMG produced TPA metagenomics assembly of the PRJNA485056 data...
AGGGTTCAGGGTTCAGGGTTCAGGGTTCAGGGTTGTGGTGGCGGCTTCGCCGCAATTATATATGAGGCGATGCCCGAAAGTGATATTTAAGTCACCAGTCACAAGTCACTCTAAACTCCTAATCCCTAGTTACCAGTCACTAGCCCCTGCCCCCCTGCTCTTTTTTCCATTTTTTGACAGCCATCATGAATTTTGGAATGGCCATCATGCGTCCGATGCGGGAGGGCTGCAGGTAGAGACGATACGCCCACTCGAGGCGGTTCTTCTGCATCCAGAGCGGGGCGCGTTTCAGATTTCCGCTCATGACATCGAAGACGCCGCCGATGCCCATGGCCAGCACGGGTCCAAGCTCGTCCTTATGACGATAGAGCCATTTCTCCTGCTTCGGGACGCCGAGGCCTACCAAGAGCAGCCTGGCTCCGCTTTTCCGGATGTCTTTGATGATCCTTTTCTCTTCTTCTTCGTCGAAGTAGCCGTCATGGCAGCCCACGAGTCGGATCTCCCCATGGGATTTCTGGAAACGATCGGCCGCCTTCTTCGCGACGCCGGGTGCCCCGCCCAAGAAATAGACGGGCCAGCCTTCTTTCGATGCGATCTTTAGCAGCTCGACAGACAGATCGGCACCGGTCACGCGTTCCGGAAAGGGAGTGCCGAGAGTTTCTCCCGCCCAAAGCACACCGGCTCCGTCAGGAACGACGAGGTCGGCACGATTCAGGATGCGCCCGAGCTCCTTGTCTTCCTGCGCCTGCATGATCATTTCTGCATTGGCCGTGGCAATGAGGCGGGGCTTTTCATCCCCCATCCCTTCTTTCGCCCACTGGAGGACTTCCTGCATGGTGAGTGCATAGACCGTGACGTCCATCACATTGTGCGAGGATTTTTCTATATCTATCATTTTACGCTGTAGTTCGGTGCTTCCTTGGTGATGCTGACATCATGCGGATGGCTTTCACGCAGACCTGCGCCGGTAATCTGAATAAACTGAGTGTCTTCATTCATGGCCTTGATGTCCTTCGCACCGCAGTAGCCCATGGATGCACGGAGACCGCCGATGAGCTGGAAGAGGACGTCGGAGACATGTCCTTTGTAAGGAATGCGGCCTTCGATACCCTCCGGTACGAGTTTCTTCGCATTCTGCTGGAAATATCTGTCCTTGCTGCCAGCCTGCATGGCCCCCAGAGAGCCCATGCCGCGGTAGGATTTGTAGTTCTTGCCCTGATAAATGATCATCTCGCCAGGAGCTTCTTCCGTACCTGCGAGGAGGTTGCCGAGCATGACGCAGGACGCACCGGCGCCAAGGGCCTTTGCGATATCACCGGAGTACTGGATGCCGCCGTCAGCAATGATCGGGATGCCGGTGCCTTCGGCTGCTTTCGCACAGTCATAGATCGCTGTGATCTGCGGTACACCGATGCCCGCAATGACGCGGGTCGTGCAGATGGAGCCAGGTCCGATGCCGACTTTGACAGCAGATACGCCGGCTTCGATCAGTGCCTTGGTCGCATCATAGGTTGCGACATTTCCGGCGATGAGTTCCAGATGCGGGAATGCTTTGCGCAGGCGGCGGATGGTCTTGAGCACGCCTTCGCTGTGACCATGTGCGGTATCGATGACAAGGACATCTGCTTTGGCATCGAGAAGCGCTTCGACGCGGTCTTCCACGTCCGAAGTGACACCGATGGCAGCAGCCACCTTCAGGCGGCCGTCAGAGTCTTTGTTCGAATTTGGGAATTTTCTCATCTTTTCGATATCACGGATGGTGATGAGGCCTTTCAGATGGCCGTCATCGTCCACGAGCGGCAGTTTTTCGATGCGGTGCGCCTGCAGGATGCGTTTCGCTTCTTCCATGGTGGTATGTTCCGGAGCGGTGATCAGACCTTTCGAAGTCATGATGTCGCTGATCGGACGGGACAGATCCGTCTCGAAGCGCATATCACGGTTCGTAATGATGCCGACCAGTTTGCCATTCTCTGTGATCGGCACACCGGAAATATGGTATTTGTTCATCAGTTCGTCCGCATCCGACAGGGTGTTGTCCGGAGCGAGGTAGATCGGATCCACGATGATGCCGTGTTCCGAACGCTTGACCAGCTTCACTTCTCTGGCCTGCTCATCAATGCTCATATTCTTGTGAATGACACCGATACCGCCCTCGCGCGCCATGGCGATCGCCATTTCTGCTTCAGTGACGGTATCCATGCCGGCGCTCATGACCGGAATATTCAGTGTGACATTCTGTGTAAGGTGGGTGCGTACATCTACGTCGCGCGGAAGGACATCCGAATGTGCCGGGATCAGCAGCACATCATCAAAAGTCAGTCCCTGCTTACCAAATTTGTCTTCTCTCATCATAGCCTCCATTCAAAAACTTTGGTTACTTATGTGATGTCATGTCTATCCCTCTAGCCCGGAAATGCAGATCTATAGGCTCCGCATTCCCTCATATGCCAAAGAGGTGCATTCTTTTCAATTAAAACATTATACCATAAATCACAGAGCTGTGTCTTGTATGATTTTTGAGGGTGCAAGGTTAGCCTGTGGGGCAGAGCGCCCCTTGATTACGGTTGAAAGCCTCGCTTGAATGAGAAATTAGAAATGAGAAATGCGAAATGGTGGTGCGGCACTTAAAAATATGGAAGCGCCGCGGAGTATAGATGGTGGCGATACCCGAAGGTGGCATTTCAGTCACTAGTCACAAGTCACTTGAGGCTCCTAATCCCTAGCCACTAGTCACCAGTCACCAGTCACTTCTTCCCCCCAATTTTTCAAGGAACGCCCCTCCAAATCGATGCGCGAGTTCTTTCCTGAAATCCATCCCCCGCTCCATGGCGTTTTGCGCTTCCTTCCTCGCTTCTTCGAGGAGCGGGAGATCTTTCACGATATCTGCCGCCTTGAGGTCCGGCATGCCATGCTGGTGATAGCCGAAGAATTCACCGCTGCCGCGCAGGATGAGATCTTTTTCAGACAGGAGGAAGCCATCCTGGATCTCGCACATCAGCTTCATCCTGAGCTGGGTGATCTCATTCTGATTATCCGAGTAAAGGATGCAGTAAGCCTGCGCCTCCCCGCGCCCGACACGGCCGCGAAGCTGATGCAGCTGCGAAAGGCCGAAGCGATCGGCTCCGTAGACGAACATGATGGTGGCATTGGGTACATTGACGCCGACTTCGATGACGGATGTGGCGACGAGGAGCTTCTTCTCTCCCCGATGAAAGGCCTGCATGACCGCCTCTTTCTCACTGTTCTTCATCCGCCCATGGACAAGGCCCACGGGAAACATGGGGAATATGCGGTCACGCAGCTCTTCATACACGGAGACGGCCGAGGCTAGGTCCTGCTTCTCACTCTTTTCGACGAGCGGGCAGACCACGTACACCTGATGTCCCGCTTCCATTTCCCGTCCCATGAAGCGAAAGACACGCTGGAGCATCTGACTCCCGATGGCGTAAGTCTTCACCGGATGTCTTCCCGGCGGCATCCCGCGGATGGCTGAAACATCGAGATCGCCATAAACGGAGAGCGCCATTGTCCTTGGGATCGGTGTTGCCGTCATGACGAGGATGTGCGGCGAGCCCCCCTTCGTTTCTAATGCCTTTCGCTGCTTCACGCCGAAGCGGTGCTGTTCATCGGTGATAACGAGACCCAGATGGGCAAAGATGACATCTTTCTCGATCAAAGCGTGCGTGCCGATCAGCACATCGATGTCGCCTGCTGCCAGCTGCTTCAGGATCTCATGCCGCTCAGATGCCTTCGTATTTCCGGAGAGATAAGCGACGCGGATGGGAAGGCCTTCATAGAAATGACGGAATGTCTCATAGTGCTGCCCTGCCAGGACCTCAGTCGGCGCCATGAGTGCGCCCTGATAGCCATTCTCTACGATCTTAGCGAGCGAGAGTGCCGCGACAGCCGTCTTGCCGCTCCCGACATCCCCCTGCACCAGGCGGTTCATCGGGATGAGCCCTTCCATATCGTCCTCGATATCACGAAAGGCCTGCTGCTGCCCCTCGGTCAGCCGGAAGGGGAAATGCTCGCGCACCCTCTTGACGAGCTCACCGGATGGCGCGCACTTGATGCTCTCTCTCCCCTCTTCTCTCTTTTTACGCAGGAGCAGGACGCCTGCCTGCATGAAGAACAATTCTTCAAATGCGATCCGTCTGCGCGCTTCTCTCTGCTCGGCCCAGTCCTTCGGATCATGCATCGCGCGGATGGCGGCGAGCCGTCCCATCAGTTTCTCTCTCCGGACGGTATCCTCCGGAAGATTCTCATCCGCATCCTCCACCAGCGCGAGTGCTCCCTCGATCATACGCCGAAGCTGCGGCGTCTTGATGCCCTCGGTCAGTCCGTATACAGGGACGAGCTTTTGAAAGGACGGCAGGTCCTCCGGCTCGATGGTCTCGATCTCCGCATTGCTGATCTGGTTCCTGTTGTAGCCATACTCCACCTTGCCATATGCCAGCACATGCTTCGAACGATGAAAAAGATCGGCTTTCCACGGCTGATTGAAATAGGTGAGCACTACCGCGCCCGTATCATCGACGATCATGACATTCAGGATCGACATGCCTCTTCGGGGATGGATCTCCTTCAGGCCCACTACCTCTCCGTAGACCACAGCCTCTTCATCAGGCACGAGATCTCCCATCGGCGTGACCTTCGTCCAGTCCTGATAGCGCCTCGGAAAATAGGAAAGGAGATCTTCGACGGTATGAATGCCGAGGCGCTCCAGCTTCTCCTTCATCCGAGGACCGACGCCCTTCAGGTACTGCACGGAATCAGATAGTTTCATGGATGACCTCCTTTGTATGACAGATGCGGACTTGACATGGAACGGGGGCCTGCATGGCAGAAAGGGCGCGGCTCCTTCATCGTCACGATCCCCTGCCATAAATCTTTGCGACGCTTTACGCGCCGCACTCCCGTCTAGCCTTTACTCTTATTATAATTCTTCAAATACTCTGCTGTAAAATACTTGCGTAAAAAAAAGAGTTGTGATATAGTATGAATGTTGCAATCGCGGAAGTGCAAGGAGGTGTAGCACATGGCTAACTATTGTGAAGTTTGCGGCAAGGGAACCGCTACGGGATTCAATGTATCCCATTCCCATTTGAAAACAAAGAGAACCTGGAAACCGAACATCCAGAGAGTTCGCGTACTGGTTGACGGACAGGTCAAGAGAATGAATGTCTGCACTCGTTGCCTTCGTTCTCATAAAGTAAACAGAGACATCTGATCGATCATCTGATTGCTGCATTTCAAGCCGGCTGTATTTCAGCCGGCTCTTTTTGCATGCTTTTTTAGTGACTGAGGATCGCTCGCAAGAAAGGCGGAGGATCTTTCCCGCCCCTCCGCCCGGCTTGAAACATGCTCGAATTTTCTATATAATGAGAATAAATAGCAGTTTTTACGACTGTGGTTCAGGACTCCGGATACGATGCTCCTGTCCTTTTATCCCCATGCGGCGTTCTCACTGCTCATCATTTCTCATTCATGAAAGGAGTCTCCTATGCGAAAAATTTTACTGACTGCTGCCTTCGCAGCCCTCGCTTTCTCTGTTTCCGCGAACTGGATCACGGGCGAGCCTACGATCCTGGCCGTCAATTCCGGGGAGGCCGCCTTCCACACCGCCCTCACGAGTGACCAGCGGCTCGACGTAAACCTCACCGCAGGTGCAGAAGGCAAGGCTGACCTCACCTTCACAACGAAAGCATCAGAGAGTGCGCTGTCTCTCACCGCTCTCCCCGTCCTCGTAAACGAAGAAGCCGGCTTTGCGGATGCAAAGCTCACCATCACGCCGCTTGTGAATGACGCGAATGGCCTGCGCTTCTACCTTGTCGATACCGGCGAAGCCGGCGGCGCACATATCGTTTCCTACAAGGGAGGCACCTTCAAGAGTGCCTTCTCTGCCGCTGAGCTTCAAGACGTCACCGGCACATCCTATTTCACAGTAGAAAAGAAACAGCTCCTCCTCCACGTGAATGAAAACGGGACAGAGGACACCTATACCCTCTCCCTCGACACAAAGTCGCTCACGTTTACTGCGGTAAAGTGAGTGGATACTGGTGACGAGGGAAACACTGATTAAATCGTTATCAGATTTAATCAGCGTTTCCCTAGAAAAATGGATAGCCTCACATCATCTTTCACTCCACTCTGCGCCCCTAATCTCCGCCCTGCGGCCACCTCCTTCCAAAGGAAGGAGGAATAGATACACTCAAAACGCCCCACATTCTCGCCCCTTCCTTTGGAAGGGGCTGTCTGGCGCAGCGAGACGGGGTTGGCTCCCCCCCCCGTATTTTGGAAATGCGTTTCCCCCCGTATCTCTGCTATTCCCACCACTAAGCCTTCCCCATCGGGGAAGGCTACGATACGAGAATACCATCTTCTAAAAAAGGCGGCGAAGCCGCCACGAGAGCCTTGAACCTTGAACCCTGAACCAAATGAAAGCAACCAAAAAGGGGCTGCGAAGAAATGAATCCTCATTTCTTCACAGCTCCTTTTTTATTGCTTTCTATCAGCCGACAATGTTCAGCGCATAGACAGCGTATTCTTTTTCCAGTGCTTCGGACTTCTTAGAGAGTTCGATCTGGAGATCAGAAGCGGTGTCATAGTCTTTGGCTTCCAGTGCTTCTTTGAGCTTGGTCGCGATAGACTTGCTGACTTTGGTATCTTTGATGAGTTCATATTTCTTTGCTGCGATGGATTCCCAACGTTCTTCATCGAGTTCATCTTCGCTGGAAAGCTTCTTGAAGCTCTTGACGAGTGCTTCTGTAGCCGGGATGATGCGGTCAACGAGTTCATTTTCCCAGCGGTATTCGATGGAATCAAGGAAGGAGTCTACAATGACCTGATTTAAGCTGTCGCCGGCGGTGATGACAGCGACTTTGTCTTTGTTTGCCTTCATGGTCTTGATGTTTTCCCATACGGTTGCCGGCGGCTTACCGAAAGCAGCATCACGTTCTTCCTGTGTGAAGTCTTCAAATACGTTATCTTCGCAGCGATATGCACGGCCTGCTTCGAGATAGTCAGCAGCTTCGCCCGGTTTCTTGGAGAGTTCTGCGAGGAGGTCTGCCGGTGCTTTGCCGGAGGTGATCGCATAGGTAATGCCATCCAGTGCGGTCAGGAAGAGGCAGGAGGCGGCGAGATAGGTATTGGTGAACGGGTTTGGTGCGCGCAGTTCAAAGCGGGTGGCTTTCGGGCTTTCGATATCGCGGACCAGACCGATCAGGATAGTTCTGTTACGGGACGGTACTTCCGGATTGTGGCCGAGGGAGGTGACGATGCAGACCGGTGCTTCGAAGCCTGGTTTCAGACGGTTGAAGGCATCGGTGGTGGAGGAGACGAATGGATTCGTTGCTTCGTAGTTCTTCAGGATACCCATGATGAAGCCATAGCCGATGGTGGAGAGGAAGTCGGCTTTCATATCGCTCGGTGCCAGAAGATTGATGGTCTTGCCATTCTTCAGAGATGCACAGATGCCGACATGGGTATGTTCGCCGGAGCCGGCAACGCCGATGATCGGTTTTGCCTGGAAGGAAACATCGAGGCCGTATTTGCGGAAGACTTCACGGATGATGATGCGGGCTTCAAGTTCATTGTCAGCCGCCTGCAGCGGATTCATAGAGAAGAGCCAGTCAAGTTCGAGCTGTTCGCAGACATCGACGGTATGTCCCAGATCGTCGACCTTCGGTTTAATACCGCCGACTTCTTTATGCCCCATTTCTACATGCATGCCGCGAGCATCCAGTTCTTCGATGGCTTCTTCCATCGCGGTTCTGACGTTGCCGCGCATTCTCTGCCAGTACTGTTCCTGCAGTCTCTGAGAAATGGACAGGTGCTGTACCGTTTCTGTTTCGCTCGGTGTCTTGACCCAGAATTCCAGTTCCGTACCGATGGTGAATTTGATATCCTCGATCTCATCGACCGGCAGATCTTCCATGCCTTTGACCGGTTTGCCGCTTGCCAGGAGACCTTTCAGCTTCTCAGCGACGAAAGCGCAGGATTCTTTCAGGATAGAACGGGAATCGATGAATTTGCCATTGTGCAGAAGGAAGCATGGGATGCGGAGCGTGCCGACCGGACGGCCATTGCTGTACAGGTTGTCTTCATTGTAATCGATGTACCAGTTTACGCTGGCATCTGCGACCATGTCGACGCGGGCATCATTCAGTGTGGCGATGTTCATCAGGACGACAGAGGAGCCGTCGGTCTGTACGGCTGTGCCGGCGAAGAAATCATCGTAGTTTTTCAGGAACAGTTCGATCGGCACCTTTTCATCGGTGTCATTGCCGGCCAGATCGATGCCGACCAGAGAAACGAAGCGGATTTCCGGATGGGTCTTGAGGAGTCCCAGGACGCCTTCTTTGCCAAATTCACCGGACGGGATGTAGTACAGTAAGTCGTTGTTGATCATTTTGAATTCCTCCTGCTTGATAATCGTGGATTGTTGGTCTTTGATTGCTGTTTGCATATGGGGGAGGTTCGTTGATTCCTAACCTCCAACCCCTAATCTTTAGATCCTTTTACACAGCTGGCAAAACCCCAGCGTGGAGTAGCAGTACTCCATTTTCCATAAACGTCTCATCCAGGTTGTCCCCCTATTTGAGCTTGCCTGTAAAATAAAAATGACCTACTCTCTGGGTATCCAGAGAGTAGGTCATCTTCGGCCAGATGAATGTATAGTTTGTAGTGACTAGGGATCAAGGGATCCAATTCCCCTCCCCAAAGCATAGACTAGTCCAGAATGTTCAGCGCATAGACGCGATATTCTTTTTCCAGTGCTTCTGCTTTCTTTGCCATTTCCACCTGCAGCGTGGAAGCGGTATCGAAGTCATTTGCCTCGAGAGCTTCCTTCAGGCGGGTGCAGAGGCATTTCTCATCCTCTGTATCCTTAGCGAGCTCGATGCGCTTTGCCTTGATGGCTTTCCAGCGTTTTTCGTCGATCTTATCGTCGTTATCGAGCTTCTTATATCCTCTGACAGCCAGTTCGGTGCCTGGAATGATCCGATCAATCAGCTCATTCTTCCAGCGGTAAAGGATGGATGCGACAAAGGAGTCTACGATCTGTTCAGAGATCGCACCGCTCTTGGTGAGCGCAGCGACTTTGTCCGGATTGGCTTTCATGATCTTGACATTGTCCCAGACGGTAGCTGGTGGCTTGCCGAAGACAGCATCGCGTTCTTCCTGCGTATAGTCTTCGAATACGTTGTCTTCGCAGCGATATTCTCTATCCTTGTCAAGGTATCCGGCTTCTTCTCCGGCTTTCTTAGAAAGCTCGGCGAGAAGTTCTTCTGGGCCTTGTCCGGAAGCGAGTGCATACTCGATGCCATCCAAAGCGGTCAGGTACAGGCAGGAAACGCAGAGATAGGTATTGGTAAATGGGTTCGGTGCACGGAGCTCGAAGCGGGTGGCTTTCGGATTTCCGATATCACGGATGAGCCCGATCAGGATGGATCTGTTTCGAGACGGCAACTCCGGCTTATGTCCCAGAGAGGTGACGATGCAGACCGGCGCTTCGAAGCCAGGCTTCAGGCGGTTGAAAGCATCGGTGGTCGAGGAAACGAATGGATTCGTTGCTTCGTAGTTGTTGAGGATACCCATGATGAAGCCATAGCCGATGGTGGAGAGGAAATCCGCCTGCATATCCTCCGGCGCCAAAAGATTGATGGTCTTGCCATTTTTAAGAAGAGCAGCAAAGCCGACATGGGTGTGTTCCCCTGAGCCGGCGACGCCGATGATCGGTTTCGCACGGAAGGAGACATCGAGCCCGTTTCTGCGGAATACTTCACGAACCACGATGCGGGCTTCGAGTTCATTGTCTGCTGCCTGCAGCGGGTTTGTCGAGAAGAGCCAGTCGAGCTCAAGCTGTTCGCAAACGTCAAAAATATGACCATCATCATCGATCTTAGGTTTGATCCCGCCGACTTCTTTATGTCCCATTTCTACATGCATGCCGCGGGCATCGAGTTCTTCGATCGCCTGTTCCATAGCGGTACGGACATTGCCGCGCATGCGCTGCCAGTACTGCTCCTGCAGACGCTGGGAAATGGAAAGATGCTGTACGGTCTCCTTCTCGCTCGGTGTCTTCACCCAGAATTCCAGCTCTGTGCCGGTGGTGAATACGATGTCCTGGATCTCAGAGAATGGGAAATTTTCCATCCCCTTGACCTGTGCACCGACCAAGAGCTTTCTGAGACGGTCAGCGACATATTCGCAGGACTGCTTCAGAATGGAACGGGAATCAATGAATTTGCCATTGTGGATGAGGAAGCTCGGAATACGAAGCGTGCCGATCGGAAGACCGGTTTCTTCATCTACGTTATCATCATTATAGTCTACATACCAGTTCACGGTGCTGTCGGCGACCATGTCGACGCGTGCATCGTTCAGTGTGGCGATATTCATAAACACGACAGAAGAACCATCTGTCTGGACAGCTTTTCCAGCGAAGAAATCTTCGTAGTCCTTCATGAAGATCTCGATCGGGATGCGTTCATCTGTATCATTGCCTGCAAGATCGATTCCGACCAGAGAGACGAACCGAATTTCCGGATGCTGCGCCAGTAAAGAAAGTACCCCTTCTTTGCCATACTGTCCAGCAGGGATGCAGTACAATAAGTTTTTGTTCATTTGAGTCCTCCTATAGACTTTCTTGAATTCCACCATTTTTTAGATTGAAAATAAGCTATATGAATCAATAGAAAATGACCCATCCCGGTAGGAATGAGTCATCTTTGACGCAGCATATGAACTTATGGATTAAGAATACACCACGCTTCTTACTTTGTCAAGCCTTTCGCCTAAGCAAGCAGTTTGCGGACGATCTGATTGATCAGCTTTCCGTCTGCCTGTCCTTTAAGCTTCGCCATGACAGCTTTCATCACAGAGCCCATGTTTTTCTGCCCAGGATCCATGGCATCGACGATTTCCTTGACTGCTGCTTCGACGGCTTCCGGAGTCATTTCTGCCGGCAGGTATTTCTCAAGTACATCGATCTCCGCTTTGGTCTGTTCAACCAGGTCTTCTCTTCCGGAACTCTCGATCTCAGACAGAGTTTCTTTCCTCTGCTTCACTTCTTTCCGGAGAACCGCAAGAACCTGATCATCATTGAAGTCCGCGTGTCCGTTGTCGATTTCAGCCTGTCTGATGTGAGCACGAGCCATGCGGATCGTGTTCAGAGCAAGCTTTCCTTCTTCTTTCGCTTTCATAGCTGCTTTCATGTCAGCCATGAGCTGTTCTTTGATTGACAAAACTAATCACCTTACAACCTATTATTTAAACTTACGTTTTCTAGCGGCTTCAGATTTCAGTTTACGTCTTACGCTGGGCTTTTCATAATGTTCACGTTTTCTTACTTCAGAAAGAACCCCGGCTTTTTGGCAGGAACGTTTAAATCTGCGAAGAGCACTTTCAAGAGTTTCGCCCTTTTGAACTTTGATTTCAGACATCTATATCCCTCCCTCCCAATAAGACTGATGGGGTGCTATTGCACACTTAATTAGTATAAAGTACAAGTGGCATTCTGTCAATCTGTTTTATGAAAAAAAGTGACTAGGGACTAGGGATTAGGGATTAGACCAAGAGACTAGGAGACATCAGACATCTGACTTCTATCCTCCAGCCTTCGGGCATCGCCCCATATATATTCGCGGCAAAGCCGCCACCTTCATTTCTAATTCCTAATTCCTCATTCCGCATTATTTTTCAGGGAATGGCGGCCAGCCCATTTCTTTGCCGCCGATGATGTGAGCGTGGAAATGGAAGACGGACTGTCCTGCTTTTTTGCCCGTATTCATGACGAGGCGGAAGCCATTTTCTTTCAGACCGGCTTCTTCCGCGATCTTCTTCACGACAAGGAAGAAGTCGGAGAAGTTTTTGTTGTACTCTTCGTCGAAAGCCAGAATGTTGTCGACATGTTTTTTAGGAATGACAAGGATATGGACCGGTGCGCAGGGCTCGATATCCTTGAACGCAAACCAGTTGTCATCTTCGTAAACTTTGGTGCTCGGGATTTCTCCGGCAGCGATCTTGCAGAAAATGCAGTCAGACATGGTGATTCCTCCTTAAATCGTAAATGAAAGGCTGCGAGTTGCTATAGATGTTGACCTCACAGGCCCGAATCCGGATCCTTTCTTCAAAAGGTCTCCATTCGCATCACGCGGTAACGACTTCCCCCACCATTCCTTCTTCGGTGATGGCGGTGATGCGGACCGGGTACATGATGCCCCGCTCTACACCTTCACTACGGATGGTGACGCGGATGTATTCATCCGTAAGACCCTCGTACCAGCCGTTCTTGACCTCTTCGGCAAGGACATGGACGACCTTACCGAGGAACTGATCGCGGTAGTCCTTCGCGATGCCTTTTTCCAGCTCCTGTACGCGATGGACTCGCTCCTTTTTCACCTCATTCGAGACCTGATCCGGATAGGTCGCCGCCGGCGTACCAGTGCGCTGGGAGTACGGGAATACGTGAATACCGGAGAAGCGGATCTCTTTCAATGTCTCCAGTGTTTCCTTGAAGTTTTCTTCCGTTTCTCCCGGGAAGCCGACGATGAGATCTGTCGTCAGAGCAAGGCCCGGGATCTTATCGCGCAGTTCGTTGATCAGTGCCTTGTACTTGGCAAGGCGGTAATGGCGGTTCATCCCCTTCAGCACGCTGTCGGAGCCTGACTGGATGGGAAGATGGAGGTGACGGCACACCTTCGGCTCATTCTGGATGATCCGGATCAGCTCTTCTGAAAGCTCGACGGACTCGATAGAGCCTAAGCGGATGCGGAGAAGCTCCGGAATCTTGACGAGCTCGGCGACAAGGCTGGAAAGGGACGTCCCGTCATGGAGATCCTTGCCATAGTTGCCAAGATGGATGCCTGTCAGCACGACTTCACGATAGCCGCGAGCGACAAGTTTCCGGATCTCGGAAACGGCATCCTCCTGCTTTCTGGACTTCAGCTTGCCTCGCGCATAGGGAATGATGCAGAAGGTGCAGTAATTGTCGCAGCCTTCCTGCACTTTGATGAAGGCGCGGGTCTTGACCTCTCCTTCCGGGTCGACCTCCATATTTTCGAAATCCTTCACCTTCATGATGTCCACGACTTCGTTCAGCGGCTGCTCCGCCGTTCTCGCTTTCTCCACATACTCGACGATATGCGTGCGATTCTGATGGCCGACGATGACATCGACATCCCCCATCTTCTCGAAGACCTCCGGCGCAAGCTGGGCATAGCAGCCGGCGACGGCAATGATGGCATCCGGATGTGCGCGGCGGATGCGGCGCACCATCTGGCGAGATTTCCTGTCACCGACGCTGGTGACAGAGCAGGTATTGATGACATAGACATCCGCGTCATCGCCCTCTGCCGGGCTGTACCCGTTCCGGACGAAAAGGGTACGCATCGCGTCACTGTCATACTGGTTCACCTTGCAGCCAAGTGTGATGAAGGACACGGTTTTCTTCTGTGATAAATTTTTCTGTTCCATGGCTTCTATTATAGCATAGGAAAATCAAAAAGAGCACCCGACTTTCGTCGGTGCTCTTTGAGGGGGAAGGTTCAGGGTTCAGGGTTCGGGGTTGTAGTGCGGCGCATAACAATCAAAAGCGCCGCAGAGTTTTGATAGCGCTTCGCGCCGTCGTCATTTCGAGCGTAGCCGAGAAATCTCTATTGCAGAATGGTCAGCATGCCAACTGCGCCACTTTAATCACCGCTTGCTTCTAATCCCTAACCCCTAATCCCTAGCCACTCATCCCAGCTTTCAAACTTCGGGGTTCAGGGCATAACAATCAAAAACTCCGCGGCGCTTCTATTTTTTATGCGCCGCACCACCCCCGTTGAACCTTTTGAACCTATAGAACCCGCTGAACCTCTTTCGCACGCAATCAGTGGACGGAACGCCCTACGGGCTAACCCTGAACCCATCAACCTGAACCCTGAACCCGCTTTTTACATCGGATACGTCTCAGACTCCGCCTTCTTGGCGCGGCGCATGAGGGCTTCGAGAGCCTCCAATGCCGTGTGGTCACCATCGATCAGATGGCAGACCTCTTCCGTGATCGGCATATCGATATGCTCACGGACAGCGATGTCATGCACCAGACGAGCCGTGCGGATCCCTTCCACGATCATGTTCGTACCTTCCGTGATCTCCTTCGCTGTCTTGCCTTCTGCCATCATCATACCGGCAGTGTGGTTGCGGCTGTGGACAGATGTGCAGGTGCAGACGAGATCTCCCATCCCGGAAAGGCCGAAGAAGGTCGTCATCTGTGCGCCGAAATGTACGCCGAAGCGGGTCATTTCGACCAGCCCGCGTGTCATGAGAGCGGCGCGGCTGTTATCACCGAGGCCGATGCCATCCAGCACACCGCAGGCGAGCGCCATGATATTCTTCAGCGCGCCGCCGTACTCGACGCCCTTGATATCGTCACTGCGATACACGCGGAAGACCGGACTCATGAAAAGGTCCTGTACCACCTGCACCGCTTCCGGCACTTCGGACGCAGCGACGGTCGCACACGGCAGCCCACGGCCGACTTCTTCGGCATGGTTCGGCCCGGAGAGGACGACGATCTTTTTCGTGATGCCCTTCACCTTATCCGTGATGACCTCGGAAAGTCGATGACCGGCATGATCCGCAAGCCCCTTGGATGCACAGACGACCACGGTATCCTTTTCCAGCCACGGTACGAGACTTTCCGCCATGGCTTCGACCGCATGTGACGGGGTGCAGAGGATGACGCAGCCTGCCCCCTTCACCGCTGTCTCCAGACTGCTCGTGATCTTCACGTGGAGCGGGATGCGGCAGCCCGGAAGGTAGTTCTTATTTTCGCGGCTCTTCTGTATTTCCTGCGCTGTTTGGGGATTTCTGCAGTACATGAAAAGATCATCATGCCGCGCCGCGAGGGAGATCATCATCGCTGTCCCCCAGCCGCCGGCGCCTATCATAGCTACTTTCATCTGCTACCTCTTTTCCCGGGAAATCGGCTTCTCTTCTCCGCGAAGGAGCCGCCCGATGTTGTCTTTATGCTTACCGATAATGATGATGGCGGCAACGGCAGCAAATGCCACATACTCGATCGGCTTATCCATGAAGAACATGACGATCGCTACGACCGGTGCTGCCACGATGGAGCCAAGGGATACGATGTGCTTCCACTTGAAGATGGCAAGCCATACCAGGAAGGCCACCAGCACTGCCGGAGCACAGATATAGGCAAAGGCACCTACGCCGCAGGCGACGCCCTTGCCGCTCTTGAACTTCAGGAAAACGGACCAGTCATTGCCGACGATCGCAAAGATCGCACACGCAAGTACCAGCGTGGGATCCGGCATTCCCAGATGCACCGCAAGAAATCCCTTCAAAAAGTCGCAGATAAAGACGGAAAGACCAGCGACGGCGCCCAGCTCACGATACGCATTCGTCGCTCCGATATTGCCGCTCCCCACCTTTTTCAGATTCACGCCATAAAATACACGACCTATAATATATCCGCTTGGTATCGCGCCGATAAAGTACGCCAGCACGATCCAAACTATGCCATCCATCACGGCTCTTCACCATCCTTCTTGCTTCGTACCACGATGCGGATCGGCGTACCTTCGAAGCTGAAGGACTCACGCAGCCGGTTCTCGATGAAACGGACATAAGAGAAATGAATAAGGTTCGCATCATTGACGAACATGACGAACGTCGGCGGACGGATCCCCACCTGTGTCATGTAGTAGATCTTCGCCACGCGGCCGGAATGTGCCGGCGGCGGATTCACCATCTTCGCATCCTCCAAAAGGTCATTCAGGACAGATGTCGGGATACGCAGACTCTGCTGCTCAGCCACATTGTAGATCATATCCCCGAGACGATGGATGCGCTGCTTCGTCAGCGCCGAGCCAAAGAGCATCGGTACATAGGACGCAAACGGCAGACCATTCTTGATCTCCTTCTCGAATTCGACCATCGTATTCGTCTCTTTGGCGACCGCATCCCATTTGTTCACGAAAAGGAGCAGGCCCTTCCCTGCCTCGTGGATGTAGCCGATGATCTTCTTATCCTGCTCCGTCAGCTTATCGACCGCATCCAGTACGAAGATCGCCACATCACAGTTATCGATGGCACGGATAGAACGGATGACGCTGTATTTTTCCAGCGGCTCATCGATCTTGCTCTTCTTTCTCATGCCCGCTGTATCGACCAGGATGAAGGTCTTTCCCTTGTAGGTCCAGAGAGAATCGACCGCATCTCGCGTCGTCCCCATTTCATCCGCCACGAGCGAGCGTTCATAGCCCAGAAGCGAATTGATCAGGGTAGACTTCCCGACATTCGGGCGTCCCACAATGGCGGTGCGAATGATATCTTCCGACTCCTCCTCTGTCTGCTCCGGGAATCCTTCCGTGATGCGATCCAGAAGCTCGCCGAAGGAGAGACGGTTCACTGCGGAGATCCCGATCGGATCCCCCAGCCCCAGCGAATAGAATTCGTATACATCCATCTCCTGATTCTCGCTGTCCACTTTATTGACAGCCACGACGACCGGCTTCCCCGTGCGGCGCAGGATCCCTGCGATGATCTCATCATCTGACGTCAGTCCGGCGCGTGCATCAAGGACGAAGAGGATCACATCCGCCTCTTCCATCGCCAGCTCTGCCTGCTGTCGGATGCCGCTCGAGATCTGGTCTCTTTCATTTCTAAACTCGATACCGCCGGTATCGATCAGCGTGAATTCACGGTTCAGCCATTTCACATCACAATAGATGCGGTCACGGGTGACGCCCGGGATATCTTCTACGATGGACACGCGACGCTGCGCCAGACCATTGATCAAGGTCGATTTGCCAACATTCGGCCGCCCGACGATGGCTACGAGAGGTTTACTCATGAGCCCATTCCTTTCTATTTCTATGGAAATCATTGATTAACCAGGGAGCATGCTGCCTGCCGGCTTCTAAGAGCCGGCCATTCCAAAAGATAGAAGCAACACTTTCCCATTTTCACTGTAAATAAAATTGTATGATAGCAAGGAAGCAAAGTCAAGTAATCCTCCACTTTTCACTTCCACCCATCCCATGATCCCCTTAAAACCACCGACGGCTATAGCAATGTCTTATGAGATGTCCTATCCGGGCCAATAAAAAACCGCATTGCGCTTCTCGCAATGCGGTTTTTATCATTTTCTCTTATTCAGCATCATGAGCCGGTGCTTCGACGAGGGAGAAGGAGATTCTTCTGCGAGCTTCGTCGATGTTGATGATCTTGACTTTCAGATCATCGCCGACCTGGCAGATGTCGCCCGGTTTCTTGTTGTGGTCATCGGTCATTTCATTGATGTGGAGCAGACCGGTGAGGCCGTCTTCGAGTTCAACGATAACGCCGAATTCCAGGATCTTGACGACTTTAGCGTCTACGATATCATCAGCAGCGTGGTTGGTGACAGCGGTTTCCCATGGATTCGGGAGGCAGTCTTTGTGAGAGAAGGAGATTCTCTGTTTTTCACGATCGAAGGATTTGATCTTGACGTCAATGACCTGATCCGGTTTGAGGACGTCTTCCACTTTGCCGATCTTCTTCCAGGAGATATCGGAGATGTGGAGCAGGCCTTCTACGCCATTGATGCCGATGAAAGCACCGTATGGCATGATCTTCTTGACAGTGCCCTGAAGAACGTCGCCGTTTTCATAAGCAGCTTCGATTTCATCCATTTCATTGTTTCTGGCATCTTCCAGTACTGCTTTGCGGGAGAGAACCAGTCTATTCTTAGCGCGGTCGACTTCGAGGATCTTAGCCGGGAATTTCTGTCCGACAAGATTCTGCAGGGAGTGAACGAAGCGCAGGTCGCCCTGAGACAGCGGAATGAAGCCGCGGAGGGACTTCAGCTGAACGAGCAGACCAACTTTGATAGCTTCGATGCCTTCGCATTCGACAGCTTCGCCTTTTTCGAAAGCTTCTTCGACAACGTCCCAGTCAGCGAGACGATCGACTTTGATCTTGGATACGTAAATGGTGCTGTCTTCTTTGACACCGCTGACGATCTGTACACGAAGTTTGTCGCCAACTTTGAGTACGTCTTTCAGAGATGCTGGTGCCGGGTATGCATATTCATGAGCCTGCAGTACAGCTTCTGTTTTGTAGCCGAAGGAAATATAGGCTTTGTCGTCGAGTACGTCGACAACTTCCCCTTCTACTACACTGCCTTTATGCACGTCCAGGTTCATTTCTTCCTGTTCCAGCATTTCTTTCATGTTTTCCATAATAAAAACTACCTCCTCTATGATCCAGTCCGGTGTGGATGCACCGGCGGTGATGCCAATCTTGTCCCGGGTTTGGAACCATTCAGATTTTAGTTCCTCTGCCGTTTCGATATGATGAACGCAGGCGCCTTCGCTCCTGCATACGTCTGCCAGTCGGCTGGTATTAGCGCTGTTGCGCCCGCCGATGACAATCATCACATCTACTTTCCTCGCCAGCTCACGCGCCGCCTGCTGTCGCTGCATGGTCGCATCACAAATGGATTTGTGAAGAAACACATGCGGGATCCGTTGCCGGATCGCCTGCACCAGCTGGTCAGCCAAAGCCACCGAAAATGTGGTCTGCGTGACGATATGCGCCTCTTCCATGTCTGGAAGCCGGTCTACATCTTCGAGGGTTTCTACCTGGAAGGAATGACCCACTGCCCACTCCGCTACGCTCTTCATTTCCGGGTGCTTCTTTTCACCGATGAGTACGACGGTCTTTCCATCAGCCACGAGGTCTTTGGTGATCTCCTGGTTCCTTTTGACGAAAGGGCACGTCGCGTCCATTAGGGCCAGATTTTTGCACTTGAGTTTATTATAGCACGAAGGGCCCACTCCGTGCGAGCGAATTATTACAGTTTCATCGGTCAAAGTATCCAGATCGTCCACCGGATAGACGCCTTTTTCAGAAAGCCTTCCGACCACCTGCGGGTTATGAATGATGGGACCGTAGGTAACGGCCTTAATGCCCGAATTTGCCGCATTTTCCGCGATTTTCATGGCTCTTTTCACGCCGTAGCAAAAGCCCATCACTTTCGATTTATAGATTTCCATGATTTTGATTCTCAATTGAAACGCCCGCTATAGAGCAGGCATTATGTTTGAAATAGAAAAGTTCAATAGCAAGATAAAGAGTTCAGGGTTCAGGGTTCGCCCATGGGGCGGCTCGCCCCTTGATTACGTTTGAAAGCCTCGATTGAATGAGAAATTAGAAATGAGAAATGCGAAATGGTGGTGCGGCGCATAAAAATATGGAAGCGCCGCGAAGTATAAATAATGGCAATGCCTTGTGCTGGCATTCCAGTCACTAATCCCTAGTTACTAATCCCTAGCCACCAGTCACTAGTCACTTTTTATAGTCATCCATCAGCTTCTGGATCTCTGCCTTCACGATGTCATTGAGCTCGGCCACCTTCTCATCGGTCGGGCGCTGCTTTTTGACCTCGATCGGCTTTCCGATGAGGACGGCCAACGGACCATTCTTACGAGGCAGATCCATCGTGCCAAGGACAGCGACAGGAATGACCGGAGTGCCGGTCATGAGCGCGAGGGATGCCATGCCCGTGTGGAAACGGCCGAGTCCTTCTCTCTTGATGCGGGTGCCTTCCGGGAAAATGCCGAGGGGATTGCCCTCCTTGATCTCCTTGATGGCCTGACGCACAGCAGCGCGATCGACGCTGCCGCGCTTCACCGGGAAAGTGCCGAACTGACGGATCAGCCAGCCGAAGAATGGATTTTTGAAAAGCTCTTCTTTCGCCATGTAGTGGATGATGCGGGTATTAAAAGCCACGCCAACGACAGGGGGATCCCAGTAGCTCTTATGGTTCGGCGCAACGATGATGGCCCCGGTCTTTGGCACATTCTCCCGCCCTTCGACCTTGAGACCGAAGATGACGAAGAAGAAGAAATTTAAGATGGCTCTGACAATAGCATAGCCCATAGGATTCACCTCGTTTGAAAATGGTGGTTGGCTGTTAGCCGTTGATAAAGCGCAAGAAGACAGGGAGGCTATAAGACTTTAGACTTTAGATTTCTGATGTCTCCCAATCTCTATGTCCAGTCCTTGATCCCTAGTCACTAGTCACTTACTTGCTAAACCCCGGAAATTTCTTTTCACAGATGGCGATCATAGCTTCTGCAGTACCTTCGAGCGTGAGGTCGCCATTATCAAGAAGGATGGCGTCCTCTGCCTGCTTCAGGGGAGAGATCTCCCGGTGGCTGTCCATGTAGTCGCGCTTTGCCACATCGGCTTCGATGTCTTCGAACGAAAGCTCCGGGTGCTGGGCTTCAAGCTCTTTGAAGCGGCGAAGCGCACGGGTGTGGACGGAGGCGGTGAGGAAGATCTTCACATCGGCCTTCGGCAGGACAGTCGTCCCGATGTCACGGCCGTCAAGGACGATGCCGCCCTTTTCGGCCTGGCGGCGCTGGATGGCGACCATCGCCGTGCGTACGCCGCCGATGGCGGAAACTTCCGATACATGCCCGGAGACTTCCGGCGTGCGGATGAAGGGTGTCACATCTTCGCCATCCACGATGACGTGCATGGCATCCATGCCGGGCTTCACTTCCATATCGAGGGCTTTTGTCATAGCGGTGATCTCCGCCGGATCTGTCAGGTCCTTCTTCAGGGCTTCATAGGTGACAGCGCGATACATCGCTCCGGTATCGAGATAGGCATAGCCAAGACGCGATGCAAGGATCTTCGATACGCTACTCTTGCCGGCCCCCGCCGGGCCGTCGATGGCGATGGATAATTTTCGCATAAATGATGATCTCCTTTATATGAATTGGTTGATGGTTGGTTCAGGGTTCAGGGTTAGCCTCTGTGGCGTGCCGTTCCATTGACTGCAGGCGAAAGAGGGGAAGCGGGTTCTATGGGTTCAGTGGGTAGGGCAGGGACGGTGCGGCGCATAAAAATATGGTAGCGCCGCGGAGTATAGATGGCGGCAATGCCCGAAGGTGGTATTTAGTCAGCAGTCACTAGTCACTTGAGATTTCTAATCCCTCATCCCTAGCCACTCATCCCTGCTTTCAAACTTTTTGGGGAATATCCCTTTCTCGTATCGTCATCCCGAGCGTAGCCCTCCATCTCTATAGCACCGCGGTTAGTATCACATAGGCACTGGTGGGAAACGACGTCTTGGTGTTACGTATTTCTGCTTTCACTCATTCTTCGTTTAGCGGTCTGCAAGGGAGATTTCTCGCTTCGCTCGAAATGACGATACAGTAGTCTGATGTCTTCTAGTCTTCTAGTCTTCTAGTCACCGGCTACGCATCCCTGCCGGCTGCACTTTCCGCTGCCAGATGTCCGGTCGAGAAGGCCGCCTGCAGATTGTAGCCGCCGGTGAAGGCGTGGATGTCAAGGACTTCTCCGGCAAAGTAGAGCCCTGCCACTTTCTTTGATTCCATGGTGGACGGATTCACTTCTTTGACGGAGATGCCGCCGGCCGTCACGATGGCTTCCTCGATGGGACGAGTGCCTGTGATGGTGAGCTTCATGGACTTCATCGTCTGCACGAGGGACGTGCGCTGGGCTTTCTTGAGCTCGCTGACAGGAAGGTCCCGAGGGATACCTGCCAGTGAGAGCACAACGTCGATCATGCGATGAGGGAGAAGCTCGACAAGCGCACCGGCCATCTGCTTCAGGTGATGCTTTTCCAGATCTCTCAGGACACGCTTATCGAGAATTTCCTGCGTGAGCGCAGGCTTGAGATCGAGCGTCGCTTCCACGGGATGTCCCTGTGAGAGCCAGAGGGAGGCTTTATCCGAGAGGGAGAGCACGATGGGGCCTGTGATCCCGAAATGGGTGAATAGCATCTCTCCGAATTCCTCTGCCTTTCTGCGCCCGCCGGCGGAAAGAGACAGTGTGACATTCTTGAGCGAGAGCCCCTGCAGGTCTTTGGGCCAGCTTTCCTTCGTGACGAGAGGGATGAGGGCAGGACGGATGGTCGTGACCTTGTGCCCGATCTCCCCGGCCATCCGATACCCGTCTCCCGTCGAGCCCGTACGCGGGTACGAAGCGCCGCCGGTCGTCAGGATCACGGCATCGGCATCATAGCGTCCCTTCTTCGTGACGACGCCCTTCGCCCTGCCGTCTATGACGACGATATGAGACACCGGCTCCTCCAAGTGAAGCTCGACCTTCTTTTCTTTGAGAAGGCGCATGAAAAGGTGGCGCACCTCCTGTGCATCATCGCTGGCAGGGAAGACACGTCCGCCGCGCTCGACCTTGGTCGCAAGACCGTAGCTATGGAGCAGCTCCAGCAGGTCTGTATTCGAGAAGGCTTCGTAGGCACTGTAGAGAAATTTCCCATTGCCCGGTGTCTTCCCGATAAAGTCCATGATGGGCGCACTGTTGGTCAGATTGCAGCGACCTTTGCCGGTGATGCCCATCTTCAGGCCGACCTTCGGCATTTTTTCAAAGAGCATGACCTTGGCTCCCCGGTCCGCTGCCGTGACAGCGGCCAGAAGTCCCGCCACGCCGGCTCCGATGATGGCGATCTTTTTATTTGTGGAGCTCATACAGTTTCTTGACCTCCTCCAAGGACAGGCGGCGGTATTCCCCGCGGGAGACGCCGGCAAGCGTCAGGAAGCTGTACTGCACGCGCTTCAGTCCGAATACAGGATAGTGGAACGCCGCCATCATTTTACGGATCTCACGGTTCTTCCCTTCGTGGAGCGTCATGCGTACCTTTGTCTTATTCTTCTCCTTGTCATAGCCCAGGACTTCGATCTCGCACGGTGCAGTCACTCCGCTGTCGATGCGCACGCCCTTCGACATTTTATCTGCCAGCTTCAGTGAATATTTCCCACGGACTGTGACTTCATATACCTTTTTGACCTCATGCTTCGGATGCGTCAGGATGTTGTCGAGTTCGCCGTCATTCGTCATGAGAAGCAGCCCTTCGGAGTGATAGTCAAGACGTCCGACAGGGAAAATGCGCTCACGTATATTTCTGAAATAGTCCATGACCGTGCGCCGCCCCTGCGGGTCGGTGACAGACGTGATGACATTATCCGGCTTGTAGAAGAGGAAATAGCGTTTCCGCTCAGGGCGGATGCGTTCTCCGGCGACCTCTATGCGATCGGAAACAGGATCGGCTTCGCTCCCCAGCTCGCGGATGACCTTGCCATTCACACGGACCTGTCCCGCTGCGATCAATTCTTCAGCCTTGCGGCGGGAGCAGATGCCCGCATGGCTCAATACCTTCTGTAAACGTTCTTTCAAAATAGTTCTCCTTCTTCCAGTCCTTCTCGCCAGCGCATCCGAAGCTCATTCACATCCGAAAGCCCGGTGCAGGCGAGGAAACGCTTCGTCGTACCATAAAGGATCGGCCGTCCGGGGATATCCAGACGTCCTCTTTCTTCGATGAGGCCCTTCTCCATGAGGAGCCCCAGCACACGGCCTGCCGTCACGCCGCGGATCTTCTCGATCTCGACTCGCGTCACAGGCTCTTTGCAGGCCACCACCGCCAGCGTCTCCAGCGCCGCAGCCGAGAGCGGCGTCTGTTTCCCCAGAAGGGAGGAGAGCCAGGTGTCATATTTCTTTTTCGTCGCCAGCATGTACCCCGCGCCCGTGTGATGGAGCGTCAAACCGGAGTCTGGCTTTTCATATTTTTCAGACAGCAGCGTGAGTGCTTTCTCGATCATCTGAGAGTCTTCGCCCACGGCCTTTGCCATGTCGGTCAGAGAGACAGGGCTCCCCTTCGCAAAAAGAAAGGCTTCGATGAGCGCTGAGAGCTGTATAAGAGTGTTTGTCATAAATGTCCTTTGTTGCGTTATGGGTTTAAGGGTTCAGGGTTCGGGGTTCAGGATTAGCCCGTGGGGCGGCTCCATCCACTGATTTTGAATAAAAGCTCTGCTTGAATTAGGAATTAGGAATGAAGGTGGCGGCTTCGCCACAAATATATATTTTGCAGCGAAGCTGCCACCACAACCCTGAACCCATCAACCTGAACCTTGAACCCCATCTCTGCTTTCAAACTTCAGGGTTAGCCCGACAATTTGAACCTTAACCCCTAATCCCTCACGATTTCCAGTCCCCCTGCGCCTTCGATCACGGCAGCCTCGCCAAGGCGAATCAGTTCAAGGAGTGCCACGAGTGTGACGGCGAGGCGGAGGCGTGTCTTCAGCCGCCGGAAATACTGCGTGAAGTTCACACGATGAAGGCAAGAGAGCGTCTCTTTCAGCGTCTCCATCTCCTGCTCCATCGACACCTCCTCGGGGGCGAGGATCTCTTCCTTCTCTTCATGGAGAGAGTCATAGAGCGAGAGGAAGGCCGCACGCAGCTTCAGGAGGGAGATCCGCCCCTGATACAGCCCGCCCTTCACAGCCGCGGGTTCTTTCTTCCAGTACGGCCTTTCAGCATCGATGAGCGCCTCGATGCGTCCCTTGATCTCCTTCATCCGCTTGAATTCTTCGAGTGACCTCGCGAGTTCGGCTCTCGGGTCTTCCGTCTCATCGGCCGCCTCCTGCCTCCGCTTCGGGAGCAGCATCCGCGACTTGATGAAGATGAGCGTCGAAGCCATAGCGAAGAAGCTGCTCGCCAGCTCCAGATCGAACGCCTGCGCTCTCCTGAGGTAAGCGAGATACTGTTCGGTGATCTCATGGATTGGTATGTCGTGAATATCGATCCGATTCTTCGTCACAAGGTGCAGCAAAAGATCCAGCGGCCCTTCGAAGACAGGGAGATTCACCTGATATTCTTTTTCGATCGCTCCCGCCTCCTTGCGCGCACCACCCCATCATGAATGTACTCTATTATATTATCATAAAACGAATCATTTGTTGATAGGATTATAGAGGTGAGGAGGGGCTGCCCGCCGGTCACGGAGAATGGCAAGCATCATTTTCTCCTGCATCGTCATTGCCGGAGGAAGCAAGCGACCTTTTCCGTTCAGATCAGACGATCGCTGATAGGAAGCCCCAAGGACAAATTCCCCGATGAACTCCCCCAAAACTATGTTACAATACAGACAAAGGAGCTGAATTCCATGACCGAACATTCCCATCTTCCCCCCTTCACCCAGACACTTCTGGATTTTGCCAAAGAAAGTCGCTGCGACTTCGATACCCCCGGACATCACAGCGGTGCCTTCTTCCGTACCTTGCCCGAAGGCGCTGCCTTCGTCCGTGCGCTCGGTGAAGGCGCTTTTACAGCGGACATCTCGGACTCTTCTTCCGTCATCGGAGATCCGTCCTCTCATGAAGGCGTCTCCGGAGAGGCAGAAGCCCTCGCTGCGAGCGTGTATGGGAGCGACCGCTGTTTCTTCGTCTTGGGCGGCACCTCCGCCTCGAACCGCATCGCGATCAGCGCGCTCGTCTCAGAGGGCGACCTCATTCTTTTCGACAGGAATAACCACAAGTCTGCCTCGCAGGCCGCACTCGCCGCCGCAGGCGGACTTCCTGTCTATCTCGCCTCCGAGCGAAATGAAAGCGGCATCATCGGCGGACTGACGGAAGAAACGCTTGACCCCGTCCGCCTCCGCAAGAAAGCGGCCAGGCTATCGCCCGCCGCAGGGAAAAAGCAGCGCCCCTACCGCCTTGCCTGCCTCCAGCTCTCCACCTATGACGGCCTCTTTCTGAATGCCAGAGAGCTTCTTCGCCGCATCGGCTCACTCTGCGACTACATCCTCTTCGACGGCGCATGGGCCGGCTACGAAAATTTCCTCCCACTCCTTCAGGATTCTGCCGTCCTTACCTTCCCCCTGACGAAAAACGATCCCGGCATCCTTGTGACGCAGTCCGTCCACAAGCAGCTTGCCGGATTCTCCATGACAAGCCAGCTTCACAAGAAGGACAGCCACCTGCGGGGGATGACACGCTATCTCGAGGATGACGTCCTGCAGGCTGCCTTTCTCATGCATATATCGACCTCCCCTTACTATCCGCTCCTTGCCGGACTGGAAATGAATGCGTACCTGCACCAGAAGAAAGGAAAGGAGCTCTGGCAAGAAGCCGCGATCACGGCGACAGAGCTGAAGAGAGCCATCCTCAAGCGTTGCCGCTTCCTTCGGCCATTCACCGCTCCTACGGTGCGCGCCGCTTCCTGGGATGCTCACCCGACAGAAGAGATCCTCTCAGATCCCGCCTTCTTTGCGATTTCCCCCAAAGACACCTGGCACGGCTTCTCCCATATCGCAGAAAACCTCTACCTCACCGATCCCTGCAAGGTACTCCTCGTGACAGACCCGCTCCCTGCACCGCTTCTTTCCCATTTTCTCGAAAGCCGCCATGTGACAGTGGAAAAATCTGATTTCCACACCCTCCTCTTCCTCATCGAGCCGGGTGATACGAAGGAAAAGCAGGAACACCTCCTCTCCCTTCTTCAGGAATGCGAAGCGGCCTATGAGGCCAATACACCGATGTCCGTCTTTGCGCCGCACCTCACCTGCCGGAAAGGAGAAGGGCTGAAAGACTTCTCCCTGCGCTATCAGGACTTCCTTTGCCGGGAAGGAGCCGCCCGCCTTACGCAGGCGCTCTTCGATGAAGATCATTTTCCCAAAGCCGCCCTCACCGGGCGAAACGCCCATCAGGCCTTCCTCAAAGGAGCGCGCGAGCGCGTCCCACTTCTGAAAGCCAAAGGGCGCGTATCTCTGGAAATGATCCTCCCCTATCCCCCCGGTATCACCGTCTTAGAGCCCGGCGAGTTCTGGACGGACGAGGCACTTTCCTATTTCCTCTTCCTGCAGAAATACAAGAGCGCCTTCCCAGACTTTTCCCCCGAGATACTCGGTGTGCACGGAAACGGAAATGACGCGTATGTATGGGTGCTTAAGGAAGCGTGACCCGTCATCGTCTTCCTCTTGACAATTCCCCCTTCCGCGCGGTATCCTACAAACAATCAAACCGTTGAAGCGGAGATCAAAGCAGGAAATGCGCGCACAGAGAGTCCTACCTGATGAGAATGGATCGAAGGCAGCCTGCCAAATGGACCGCAGAGGGCGCAGTGAAAGGGAGATCCGAGTATCCTGCGACGTAAGGCATACGTCAGTTGCCGGAAGTATGCTGGTACTTCGTTAAGTGCATGTCGATGACATGAATCAAGGTGGCACCGCGGATACACTCCGTCCTTGGCAAATCTTTTGCCGAGGACGGAGTTTTTTGTTGGAAGCAGAAACGGGTTCAGACGCTGCCAGAGGCCTTCTATCTGTCACAAAAGACATGCCGCCCAAGTGCAAACGCTCCGCGGCATCTCCCGATCGCCAGTCACGTTTTTCTCAAAAAGGAATCCCTATGTATCCCTCTCTCTCTGAAATGAAAACCATCGCGAAGGATCGCTCGATCCGCCGCATACCGCTCTGCCATGAGATCATGGCAGATGCCTTCACGACCATCGAAGTCATGCGCACGCTGCGCGCGGCGAGCCATCACTGCTTCCTATTAGAAAGTGCAGAAAATAACCAGCCATGGAGCCGCTACTCCTTCCTTGGCTACGACCCATTGCTCGAGCTCACCTGCCTCAATGGATGCCTCCGCATCCGAAGCGGCGAAGAGGATCACATGACCGACGAGACCATCATGCATGTCACGCATCCGGGCATCGCCATCCGCAAGATCCTCGCAGACTGCAAAAGTCCGAAGCTGCCGGGACTTCCCCCCTTCACCGGCGGCCTTGTCGGCTATTTCTCCTACGACTATATCAAGTACACCGAACCTACGCTACATCTTGACAGCACCGAGAATGCCGATTTCCAAGACGTCGACCTCATGCTCTTTGACAAGCTCATCGTCTTTGATGCGTACAAGCAAAAGCTCATCCTCATCGCAGGCGTCAGGACCGATGACCTTGAAGCCTCCTACGAAAGGGCCGGGTGCGAGATCCAAGAAATGGTGTCCCTCCTGAAGAGCGGGGCGCGTGCCGTCTTCAAGCCGCTCCACCTCGAGACGAAGCTCACTCCTGCACACAATGAGGCGGAATTTTCCCGTATGGTCGAGCATGCCAAGCACCACATCTTCGAGGGCGACATTTTTCAGGTCGTCCTGTCAAATCCCCTGACCGCCAAAGCAACCGGCAGTCTCTTCGATGTCTACCGCACGCTCCGCGTCCTGAACCCCTCCCCCTACATGTTCTACTTCATAAGCGACGATGTAGAGATCGCCGGTGCCTCTCCCGAGACCCTCGCCAAGCTGGAAGACGGCACCCTCTATACCTTCCCGCTCGCCGGTACCCGCCCGAGAGGAAAAACAGAGGGCGAAGACCGGCAGCTGGAAAAAGAGCTCCTTGCGGATGAGAAAGAGATCGCCGAACACAACATGCTCGTCGACTTGGGGCGCAATGACCTCGGACGCGTCAGCGAGATCGGCTCCGTGAAAGTCACCCGCTACATGGACATCCTCCGCTACTCCCACGTCATGCACATCGGCTCCACCGTGGAAGGCCGCATCGCCCAGGGAAAAGACGCACTCGATGCCATCGACTCCGTCCTCCCTGCCGGGACCCTCTCCGGCGCGCCCAAGCTCTCCGCCTGTACCATCATCCAAAACGAAGAGAGCCGTAAGCGCGGCATCTACGGCGGCGCGATCGGATACCTGGATCTGTCGGGGAATATGGACACCTGCATCGGCATCCGCCTCGCCTATAAAAAGAATGGCACTATCTGCATCCAGTCCGGCGCCGGCCTCGTCGCTGACAGCGTCCCCGCACGCGAATATCAGGAATGCATCAACAAAGCCAAAGCCATGGTGACGGCCATCGAAGCCGCTAAAGGAGGTCTGGAATGATACTTCTCATCGATAACTACGACAGCTTTTCCTACAATCTCTACCAGCTCGCAGGCAGCCTCTATCCGGATATAAGAGTCATCCGCAATGACGCCTATACGCTAGAAGAAATCGAAGCCATGCATCCCGAAGGACTCCTCCTCTCCCCCGGTCCAGGCCGTCCCGAAGATGCCGGCGTCACCGTCCCCGCGATCCCTTACTTTGCCGGAAAGCTCCCCATCCTCGGTGTCTGCCTTGGCCATCAGGCCATCTGTCAGGCCTTCGGTGCCACCATCACCTATGCGAAAGAGCTCGTCCACGGCAAAGCCCATGACGTCACCCTCGATACGGAAAGTCCCCTCTTTTCCGGCATGCCGCGCGTCATCAAGGCCGCCCGTTACCATTCCCTCGCCGCCGATCCCAAGACCATCCCGGACTGCCTGACCGTCACCGCCCGCACCCAAGACGGTGAGATCATGGCCGTCGCACACAAGGACTGCCCCATCTACGGCCTCCAGTTCCATCCCGAGTCCATCATGACCCCGATGGGCGGCAAGATCCTCGAAAACTTCTTTGCCATCGCGGGGACTAATGACCAGTGACCGGTGACCGGTAGATATCGGACATCTAACGTTTAACGTCTCAAGCGGGCATCGCGCCACATATTGCGGCAAATCCACCACCCGCCCCATTGAAACCATGGCAGCTAAAAAGGCGATGTGAAATAACGATCTTCTCATTTTCGCGTTCCATCTGCCGCGGGGGACTTGCAGCTCTCATAGGAATGAGCAGGAAACCTTATCCCAGCTGTCTTTCATGCCATAGTCACCCTATCCGCCCCTGCGGGGCACCTTCCCCTAGAGGGGAAGGCTGCGATACGAGAATACCATCTTCTAAAAAAAAGGCGGCGAAGCCGCCACGAGAGCCTTGAACCTTGAACCCTGAACCCTGAACCAAATGAAAGCAAAGTAAAACGGGGCTGTGAAGAAATGAATCTTCATTTCTTCACAGCCCCGTTGTCTTAGTCCTTAAACGGATCCTCCTCCGCATTGCGGTTATTCAAGATCTCATCAAGCGTCTTCATCGGACACATGGAGCCGCACATCGTACAGGTCGCTTCATCCTCCGGGATGCTGCTCTCTCTGTAGCGACGCGCCTTGCCCGGGTCGATGGCGAGCGGGATCATGCGATGGAAGTCCACCTTGCGGCGTGCCCAGCTCATTTCTTCATCCCATTTTTCTGCGCCCTTCACGCCCTTGGCGAGATCCGCGGCATGGCAGGCGATCTTCGAAGCCACGATCCCCTCGTGCACATCATCCAGATCCGGCAGACGCAGATGCTCCGCCGGAGTGACGTAGCAGAGGAAGTCTGCCCCGCATGCTGCCGACAGCGTCCCCCCGATCGCCGCGGTGATGTGATCATAGCCCGGTGCCACATCGGTGACGATCGGTCCCAAGACATAGAGAGGCGCCTGGTGGGTGAGCTTCTTTGCGATCTCCACATTCATGCGGATATCCGAGATCGGCATATGCCCCGGGCCTTCCACCATGACCTGCACCCCCGCCTTGCGTGCACGCACGACCAGCTCGCCCAGATTGATCAGCTCCGAGATCTGCACGGCATCTGTCGAGTCATGCCCGCAGCCGCTGCGGCATCCATCACCCAAAGACAGTGTGACATCATACTTCTTCAAAAGCAGCAGCAGACGGTCAAACTGTTCGTAGAAAGGATTCTCCTTCCCGTGCATGTACATCCACGCAAAGAGCACCGAGCCGCCGCGGGAAACGAGATTCGTGATACGTTTATTTCTCATGATGTGCTTCGCCGTCTCACGGTTCAGCCCCGCATGGATCGTCATGAAATCCACGCCATCCTTCGCGTGACGCTCCACGACAGAAAAGAGATCGTCTGCCGTCATATCCTTCAGCCCCTTGTGAAGGACGCCCTTCACATCATACATCGGCACTGTACCGATGGACGCCGGACTGTTCTTCACCAGCCATTCACGGAACGGCGCCGTCTCCCCATAGCAGGACAGATCCATGATGGCCTCCGCCCCCATCTCCCAGGCGAGCTTCGCCTTCGCCTGCTCCGTGTCATAGTTACATACATCAGAAGAGATCCCCAGATTTACATTCATCTTCGTCCGAAGCCCCTTGCCGATCGCATACGGATGGAGCGATGTATGGTAAATATTCGCCGGAAGGACGATCGTCCCCTCTGCAATGCCGGAGCGGATGAATTCTGCGCTCACGCCCTCTTCGCGTGCAGCGATTTCCATTTCCTTCGTGATGATGCCTTCTCTGGCTGCTTCAAGCTGCGTCATAGTCAACCTCCAATAAAAAAAATCCGCCTGCGCGGATACTCTGTCAAAATAGAGCCCGCTTCCTTACGCCGGTATGATCCGATTCAAGTTCAAAGGGTCAGCGTATCACGCCTCTCAGCCCCCAAGGGCTCCCCCAGCTGGTTTCTATCTCTATTATACAGGATGTGTCAAAAGAATTTCTTGCATTTAGGGTTAGCCCCGGGGACGTGCTGTCCCTTGATTGTGAATGAAAGCTCTGCTCGAATGAGGAATTAGGAATGAGGAATTAGGAATGGAGGTAGCGGCTTCGCCGCAATTTTTAAACTATGATATTCTGGTATCGTCATTTCGAGCGTAGCCGAGAAATCTCTATTGCAGTACGGAAATCAGCATGTATGCGCCATTCCATAAATGAAGTTTTGGTACTACGTCGTTCTGCTATCTTGCACTTACCGCTTACCGGTGTGCAAGAAAGATCCCTCGGCTGCGCTCGGGATGACCATACGTGGGAAGCGTTTCAAACCTCAACCCTAATCCCTGCTTTCAAACTTAATCATAAACAATAAACAAAAACGTGGCAGAAAGTTCGCCACGTTTTTGTTTTAAATATTTACTTACAAAATGAACTTACGTCCACACTTAAGACAAACCCACGAATGCTCCCATTGATTATATAATTCCGGCCAAACAGTCTTATTCCAAAGATAGGTTTTTTGATATGCAAGAAAATAAAGGCAAGCCGCAAGCCCAATAAAACCAAGGAGTCCACTTACTGTCTCGCCAATAATAGACTCTGTAAGCGTCCTAAGTACAAAAGATACAATAATGGATGCGATAATGGGGAAAAGATATTTCTTTTTTACAGGAGGTGCTACCTCTTTGGCCAGCTGTGTCATCTGCACGCCGGTTGTATGTGCACCACCTACGCCAATACCTAAATGCCCTCCGCTTAACCCAACACCAGTGCCCGCGGTCTTGGTATCAATCGTAGACGCACCTCCGCGAAAAGCGACCGAAAATCTTTGAATGTTTTCCGAACCACACTGCGGACAAGAAAAATTTTGAGTAGCCATAAAACGCCTCCTTATGATTATTGATTTAATTTGATTTTACCCCCCCTCTAACATTTGTCAAATATTTATATATATTTATTGCGCGCTTTGACCTAGGGAAACACGGATTAAATCGTTGTCGGATTTTACTCTTGAATTTTTATGCATAGCGAGGAATAACCTGACACGAATAGCGAGCTATTTAAGGAAGGTTATGACGAAGCTATGCATAAAAATTCTTGTAAAATCTGACTCTGCGATTTAATCAGCGTTTCCCTAGCGTGATAACATACAAAAAAAGCCGAGCTTTCGCCCGGCTTTTCATTGATAAGAAATTACCGATCTACATTACACATATCTTTTGCGACGACCCACTGGTCATATTCTTCTTCGGTCACATAGCCCAGAGCCAGAGCTGCTTCTTTCAGGGAGCTGCCGTCTGCGAAGGCTTTCTTCGAAATCTTCGCGGATTTCTCATAGCCGATGTGCGGCGCGAGAGCGGTGACGAGCATCAGGGATTTCTCCACCAGCTCTTCCATGCGGTCATGGTTGACTTCGATACCGACAGCACAGTGAATGTTGAAGGAGTGGATCGCTTCACCAAGGAGTTTGACGGATTCGATGAAGGCCTGTGCCAGGACCGGAGCATAGACATTCAGTTCGAAACGTCCCTGCGAGGAGGCCATGGAAACGACGGCCTGGTTGCCATGAACGCGGCAGGCAACCATGGTCAGGGCTTCGCACTGGGTCGGATTCACTTTGCCCGGCATGATGGAGGAGCCAGGTTCGTTCGCCGGGATGGTGAGTTCACCGAGGCCGGCTCTTGGCCCGCCAGCAAGAAGGCGAAGGTCGTCGGCGATCTTCATGCAGTCCATCGCAAGGGCTTCGAGTGCGCCATGTGCGAAGACGAAGTCATCGCGTCCGGTCAGTGCGTAAAATTTATTTTCTTCCGATACGAAAGGAAGGCCTGTTTCTTTGGCGATCTCAGCCGATACTCTGGTGCCGAAGTCTTTCGGTGCATTGAGGCCGGTACCGACAGCGGTGCCGCCGATGGCAAGCCCGAGAAGATACTTTTCCGATGCTTCGATCATATGCTGGCACTTTTCGAGCATGGTCGTCCATCCGGAGACTTCCTGTCCGAAGGTGAGCGGTACGGCGTCCTGTACATGTGTGCGGCCGATCTTGACGACGTGCATGTATTCTTCGCTCTTCTTGTGGAAGGTCGCGATCAGTTCGGCGAGCGGCTGGTAGAGGCAACGGTGCAGGACAGAAACGGCCGCAACGTGCATAGCGGTCGGGAAGGTATCGTTCGAAGACTGAGACATGTTGACGTCATCATTCGGGTGGATGCGTGTCTCGCTGCCGACAGCTTCGAGCTTCGCATTCGCGATGTGAGCGACGACTTCATTCATGTTCATATTGCTCTGCGTGCCGGAACCTGTCTGATACACGACGAGCGGGAATTCGCCGTTCCACTTGCCGGCGAGGATCTCGTCGCAGGCCTCTGCGATGACTTTCGCTTTTTCTTCCGAAAGCTTGCCTTCTGCGAGGTTCGCAAGGGCGGTGCATTTCTTCAGCACGGCAAACGCATGAATGATCTCTTCCGGCATGCGCGCTCCGATTTTGAAGTTTTCAGAAGAGCGCTGGGTCTGCGCACCCCACATATGGTCCGCCGGAACTTTTACTTCGCCTAAGGTGTCATGTTCGATACGATATTCCATGTTTTTTGTCCTTTCTATAAGGAAATAGAGTGTACGAAAAATGCTTCATCATTTCTCGCGTATACCTGTATTATAGCATTTGAAACAGATAAAAGAAAGTCTATGCGTTGGAGTATACACTTAATGAGATTGAGGGTTCAGGATTCAAGGTTCAGGGGTAGTACTGCCCCTTGATTGTGAGTGAAATCTTTGCTCGAATGAGGAATGAGAAACTGTGGTGCGGCGCAAAAAAATAATGAAGCGCCGCGGAGGTTTGAAACTATCGGTTTACTCGTATCGTAAACCTAATCCCTAGCCACTAATCCCTAGCTACCAGTCACTAGTCACTAGTCACTAGCCACTCCTACTCCCCAATCCCTAGCTACCCATCCCTGCTTTCAAACTTGTGGTGGAGCCTTCGCCGCAAGTATATATGGGGCGATGCCCGAAAGTGGTATTCAAGTCACCAGTCACGCGAAACTCCTAATCTCCCTCCACGGCCATTTCCAGTACCTTCCCTACACTCTCATGGAAGACAAGGTCGGCGCGGGCGTCCTGCGCTGTCGCGTCCTGATTGATGACGACGAGAGCATCGCCGCGGAAATAGGTGACGAAGCCTGCCGCCGGATAAACGACGAGGCTCGTACCGCCGATGATGAGCATATCGGCCTTGGAGATCTCATCGATCGCCTCATCGATATCATTCGTATCGAGCGCTTCTTCATAGAGCACGACGTCCGGCTTGATCACGCCGCCGCAGGCGGTGCAGCGGGGAATGGGTGATGCCAGAGTAAGGAGGGTCTTCGCATCATATGTCGCAAAGCATTTTTCGCAGGTATTCGTCAGGATGGTGCCGTGGACCTCGATGACATTCCGGCTCCCCGCGCGCTGATGGAGACCATCGATGTTCTGCGTGATGACGGCAGAGAGCCTGCCCTCTTGCTCGAGCTTTGCCAGCGCAAAGTGCGCGCGGTTCGGAGAGGCCTTTAGCATGGCTTCTGCGAACTGCTTATACATGGTGAAAAATTCCACGGGATGCTCCTCATAGAAATGGTGGGAAAGCATTTCCTCCGGCGTCCACGGGAGGTCCGTTTTCTGCCGGTAAAGGCCATTCGCTCCGCGAAAGTCAGGAATGTTCGACTCCGTGGAGACCCCTGCTCCGCCGAAAAAGACGATGCGGTGATGGGATGCGATCATAGCTCTCAGTTTCTCGATGTCGGTCATGATGACGGCTCCTTTCATAAAATGGCATAAAAAGTGACTGGTGACTAGTGACTGGTAGCTCGGAATTAGTGACTAGGGATTAGGAGCCTCAAGTGACTAGTGACTGGTGACTTGAATATTGCCTTCGGACACCACCATTTCTCATTTCTCGTTCAATCGATGCTTTCAAACTTAATCAAGTGTAGAGCCGCCCCAAGGGCTAACCCTGACCCCTTCTTTCTCTCATTGTATCATAATTTCTCCCTTCTCTCATTGACAATTCATTCCATATGTTCTACCATCGAGATATATTTTGAAAATAGTTTTTGCTCGGCCAACCTCCGCCCCTTCGGGGCACCTCCATCCAGAGGAAGGAGGGCGTGTCTCGAGCTTCCTGCCTCATCCCCAGCTACCAGTCACAAGCCACTAGTCCCTGATTAAAAAGGAGATCTTACTATGTCCACACTTACCCTTGCGAAAGCCAAAGAAATCCTCCAGAAACACACCACGGAAGACCATCTTTTCACCCACGCAGCGGCTGTCAGCGCTGCCATGGGCGCGATGGCGAGCATCTTCGGCGGTGACAAAGATCACTGGGAGGCCATCGGCTATCTGCACGACGTCGACTACGAAGCCTTCCCGCATGAGCACTGCCGCCACGTCCGCGAATTTTTGGAACCGGAAGGGGTGGACGAAGAAGACATCAAGACCATCATCTCCCACGGCTGGGGTCTCTGCAGCGATGAAGTAGAGCCGACAACTGATATCGAGAAGAGTCTTTTCACGGTCGATGAGCTGACGGGTGTCGTCATGGCGTATGCACTCATGCGTCCCGAAGGCATCAGCGGCATGGAGCTCAAAGGGCTCAAGAAGAAATTCAAGGACAAGAAATTTGCAGCTGGCTGCAACCGCGATGTGATCAAGCAGGGCTTTGCTATGCTCGGCATGGAAGCGGGCGATGTCATGCAGGCCTGCATCGATGGCATGACCGCCCATAAGGATGAATTGGGGCTGAAGTAGGAAAGGGGTTCAGGGTTAGCCCAAGGGCGTACTGCCCTTTGATTCCGTTTGAAAGCTTCGCTTGAATGAGAAATTAGAAATGAGAAATGCGAAATGGTGGTGCGGCGCATAAAATTATAGAAGCGCCGCGGAGTATAAATAATGGAGATACCCGCGACTTGCATTCCAGTCACTAGTCACTCCTAATCCCCAATCCCTAATCCCTAGCCACTCATCCCTGCTTTCAAACTTCAGGGTTAGCCCAAGGGCGTGCCGCCCCTTGATTACGATGGAAAGCCCCACTTGAATGAGAAATTAGAAATAAGAAATGCGAAATGGTGGTGCGGCGCATTTCGTCATCCTGAGCGGAGAAAAACGTCGTATGTAAAAAATGGCTTATCTGAAATATGAGAACTGAGTCGAAGGAACTAAGCGCCGCGGAGGTTTGAAACTAGCGGTTTTCTCGTATCGAAAACCTAATCCCTAGCCACTAATCCCTAGCTACCAGTCACTAGTCACTAATCATCCAAAACAAAAAGCAGGAAATGAGAACGTCTCATTTCCTGCTTTTTCTATGCGCGAGAACTCAATTAGTCTCTGTATTTTTCCGGGAGTTCGGTGGCTCTTGCTACGCCGGAGGCGATGGCTGCTTTGGCAACGGCTTTCGCTACAGCGAACGGAACCTGCGGATCGAATACGTCGACGACAACATGATCCGGGTCGAGTTTGCCGCTATGAATAGCGAGGTCTGCGAGAGCATGAGCCGCAGCGAGCTTCATTTCCTCATTGATCTGACGGGCACGTACATCGAGAGCGCCGCGGAAGAGGCCTGGGAATACGGAGGAGTTGTTGACCTGGTTCGGCATATCGCTTCTGCCGGAGCCATAGATGTAAACGCCTTTTTCTTTGGCTTCTTCGTACATGATTTCCGGTACCGGGTTTGCCATAGCGAAGACGATGCTCTTGTCGTTCATGGTCTTGATGGCTTCTACGTTGAATACGCCCGGTGCAGAGCAGCCGATGAGGACATCAGCGCCTTTGACAGCGTCATCGAATGTGCCCTGTTTGTTTTCCGGATTGACTTTGGCGATGAGTTCCTGCTGTACGCGGTCTCTCTTGCCATTGTCAAAGAGGATGCCTTTGGAGTTCAGGATGGTCATGTTTTCCGGTTTTACGCCGTCTTCGAGGAGCAGACGAGCGATCGCGGTACCGGCAGCACCAGCACCATTCATGACGACCTTCACGTCTTCGATCTTTTTGCCGACGACTTCGAGAGCACCGAGGAGTGCTGCCAGAGCAGCGATCGCAGTGCCGTGCTGGTCATCGTGGAAGACCGGGATGTTCATGATCTTTTTCAGTTCGTCTTCGATGTCATAGCATTTCGGGGAAGAGATATCTTCGAGGTTGATGCCGGCGAAGTTCTTTTCCAGCAGTTTGACGGTGTGAATGAATTCCTGCGGATCCTTGGTGTCCAGAGTGATCGGGATCGCATCGATCTGTCCGAATCTCTTGTACAGTGCGGATTTGCCTTCCATGACCGGCATAGCAGCAGCTGCGCCGATATCGCCCATGCCGAGGACACGGGTGCCATCGGAAATGACGGCTACGACATTGCCTCTCCAGGTCAGTTCCAGGGACAGGTCTTCATCGTCTTTGATCGCGAGGCACGGAGCGGATACACCCGGGGTGTATACGATCGCGAGGTCGTGATTGCTTTCGACAGCAGCATTCAAGTCGGTCTTGATCATCTGATGTTTTTCTCTTCTGAGTGCGAGTGCTTCTTCTTTGAGTTTTGCAGTATCCATTGTTTCCTCCTAAAAAAAGACTGATACTTTATGCGTCGGCGACTTCGAATGGAGCCGCTTTATATTTAATCTTTGATGGCAGGAAGATTTCTGCCATTGAAGATCTCATACATTTCCTGCTTCAGCAGGCGGCGGATGCGTTTCCCTTCCTTGCGATCCAGCTCTGCCTCTTTCATATCGAAGAGGTAGTTATCCAGATTGAAATCATGAATCAGCATCTTCGTGTGGAAAATATTTTCCTGATATACATTGACGTCCACCATGTCGTACTTATAGCGCAGCTTCGGTGCCATGTAGTTCTGGATGGAATTGATGCGATGGTCAATGAAGATCTTCTTGCCCTGCACGTCACGCGTAAAGCCGCGCACGCGGTAGTCAGTGATGACGATATCTGCATCGAAGGACTGGAGAAGAAAATTCAGCGCATTCAGGGGCGAGATCTTCCCGCAGGTCGATACATCGATGTCTGCACGGAAGGTACAGATGCCATCCTGCGGATGCATTTCCGGATACGTATGGACAGTGATATGGCTCTTGTCAAGATGGCACACCACATCCTGCTTCTCGACTTCTTCCTCTGCAATCAGCATCGTGACGGATGCGCCCTGCGGGTCATAGTCCTGTGAAGCGATGTTCAGCACATGGGCTCCGATCATCTCGGCGACCTTCACGAGGATCTGGGTCAGGCGCTCGGCGCTGTAGACCTCGTCAATGTAAGCGATGTATTTTTTTCTTTCTGTTTCTGTACTGGCATAGCAGATGTCGTACATGTTGAAGCTGAGTGTCTTGGTCAAATTGTTGAAACCCAGCAGTTTGAGCTTACCCCGTTTCATGAAGTAAACTGCCACCCCCGTTCTTTTCCTCTATGGATTGGAACTTTTTCCATTATAACATAGAGCCTTATTGAATGAAACTGCTTAAAATCGAGTATACTATTTCTGTATAGGTAGATACATTATGTATGAGTTTTGGGAAATAAAAAGTTAGCAACCCCCATTTCAAATGGGGGTTTATTTGGAACCCCTCCGGGGTTT
>ERZ1034871.176-NODE-176-length-38690-cov-12.268772_pt1 | contig 38690 bp, 39 predicted proteins | sample MGYA00520631_ERZ1034871 | MGnify/ENA primary metagenome ERZ1034871 (study PRJEB33766, sample SAMN09781721) | gut metagenome | biome: gut microbiome | host: Homo sapiens | place: Madagascar | study: EMG produced TPA metagenomics assembly of the PRJNA485056 data...
TTATTATAGCACTATTCTTCGACAATATCACTATAAATTTTAGAATAAATTTCTTCAACCATATGATCGAGGAAGCTTTCCTCAAGCAGGCTGTATTTTTCAGTAATGACTGATGTGATAAGCTCAGCTCTTTTGTAGTATAAATCACCTGAGCAGGCATCTTCTTTTTCACCCGATGACGCTAAAGTCATAAGCTCGTCCCTATGAGTGACGGTCACGTATTCCATGATTTCCTCTTCGAGGGAATTATTCCGGTCAATCTTTTTTGAAATGTCCTTTAGCTCCATAAATGACTTCATTCCTATGATAAAAAATATCAAGAAAACAAGCCCCATTACGATAGAAACCATGAGCTTGTTTACCGAGTCTAAAGCGGCAAGCTTTATAACTCCAGTATCAAGCAGCACAATAGCAATAAGCCCTATCGCACCGACTCCGGTGAAGCACTGTCCGGTTGCTTTTGTATCCTCGTATCGTTTTTGTTCATCAACGTATATTTTCATACGGCCTCCATATTGTTTAATTATAGTTATATGTTATAATGAAACGATGAAAATTACAATATTATGTGTAGGAAAAGTTAAAGAAAAATTTTACAGAGATGCGATTGCTGAGTACTCAAAGCGCCTAAGCCGTTACTGTAAGCTTGAAATCATTGAGGTTTCCGATGAAAAGACAAGCGAACAGGCCACACAGACAGAGATAGACATCGTAAAAAATAAAGAAGGTGAGAGGCTTCTTAAAAATATAAAAGACGATGCATATGTATTTTGTCTGGCGATAGATGGAAAACAGCTTGATTCGGTAGAGCTGTCACAGAAGATGGATAAGCTTATGACAGGCGGCAAAAGTCATCTTGTTTTTGTAATAGGAGGCTCTCTGGGGCTGTCCGATGATGTATTAAAGTGCGCTGACTATAAGCTTTCATTTTCTAAAATGACATTTCCTCATCAGCTCATGCGCGTAATTTTACTGGAGCAGATTTACAGGTCGTTTCGCATCAGCAATAATGAGCCGTACCACAAATAACCGGCATAATTCAGCCTAAATAAACATATGTTAATATATGAAGATGCAAAAAGTAACTGATTCGTTCGAGCTTCCAAAGGACATAGTGCTGGGGCTTCCAATTGTAACAGCATATGGTTATAATGAGTTGACTATAGAAAACCACAAGGGTATTCTGTCATTTTCGGACAAGGCCGTAACTGTAAGGGCAGCAGACAGTACCATAAAAATATCCGGCAGCCGCCTTGAAATAAAGGAATTTACAAAGGATTTAATAATAATAGCCGGTCATTTAAAGGGTGTTATATATGAGTATTAAAGCTTATGCAACAGTAAGGCTGACAGGCTGCAATATCAGGCGCTTCATAAATCTGTGCACGGCAAACCATATAAAAATATGGAACCTTAAATATGTAAGTCCAAAGGAATATGAGGCCTGCTGCAGTACAGAAGATATTTTTCTGATGAAGCCGCACCTGAAAAAGACGCATACAAGGCTTCTCGTGGTAAAAAGACAGGGATACTTTGCGATAAGAGCATTTCTATATAAAACACGTATTATTACGGCTGCAATTACCGGCATTTTTTGTATACATGCACTCATCTGCACAAGAATCTGGCACATTGTGCCTGAAGGAAACCGTTTCACGTATGATGAGTCGGTCATCTCCTTTATGGAGAGTGAAAATGTAACAATAGGCAGCCACAAGAGAGCAGATTACAGCCTCCTTGAAAAGAAGCTTGAGGAAAAATATCCCGATATCACGTGGTGCAGTATATACATAGAAAAAAATACCATGAAAATTGATATATCAGAGGGAATAAATTATAGGTAAATTATGACAAATTTTATTTTTATGTTATAATGAAAAATATTTTGATTGAAAGGCACATGAGCTAATGAGTTTAAATGAAGTATCTATAAAAATACCGGGTGAATATATACCAAACGTCTTTGGGCAGTTTGATGCATTCGCCAAGAAAATAGAGCGCACACTGCACGTAACGCTTGTCTTAAGAGATGATTCCTTAAAGATTATCGGAGCGCAGGGGAATATTGAAGGGGCAAAAGAGGTGTTCGAGCAGCTCATTGCGCTGGCTGAGAGAGGCAACGTCATCACAGAGCAGAACGTAAATTATGCACTTGCACTTTTAGAGGAGCATAGAGGCAGTGAGATTGTTGAGATTGACAAGGATATCATTTGTCACACAATAAATGGCAAGCCTGTAAAGCCAAAAACCATAGGACAGAAGGAATATGTCGATGCAATCAGGAAAAAGATGATTGTGTTTGGCATGGGTCCTGCCGGAACAGGAAAGACCTATCTTGCCATGGCAATGGCCATAACAGCTTTTAAAAATGAGCAGGTGGGCCGTATTATTCTGACACGTCCTGCGATTGAAGCAGGCGAGAAGCTTGGCTTTCTGCCGGGAGATCTGCAGAGCAAGATTGACCCATATTTGAGACCATTGTACGATGCTCTTTATCAGATAATGGGAGCTGAGAGCTTCCAGCGCAACATGGAAAAGGGCCTTATTGAGGTGGCTCCTCTTGCGTACATGAGAGGCCGTACACTTGACAATGCATTTATCATACTTGATGAGGCACAGAATACAACTCCTGCACAGATGAAGATGTTTCTTACACGAATCGGCTTTGGCTCAAAGGTTGTCGTGACAGGTGATGCGACACAAAAGGATCTTGCACCGGGAGCAAAATCAGGGCTTGATGTAGCACTTAGGGTGCTTAAAAACATAGATGATATAGGCATATGCAATCTGACAAGCAAGGATGTCGTTCGTCATCCGCTTGTACAAAAAATTGTTCAGGCATATGATGATTATGAAAATAAGCAGACTGCAAAGACTGCAAGAAAGCAGAGGAAGAGCAATTGAGAAGGGTTGTATCACTAATATCAATTTTTATATCAATCTTAGCTCTTTCATTTGTGCTGTGTCTGCTTGGTGATGTATATCCGGATGAGTGGATATGCATGGGTTTTTTAGATATCATATTTTATATGCTGCTTTTATTTGAGCTTGAGTACGAGCGGAACACACTGCAGTTGTCGAACAACTCAAGAACTGATTATCTTAGGTTTACGTTTGCGTTTATCATTTGCTCTATAGTGTGTATCATAAGCGGTTTTATGCCACTGTACAGCAGGCCGGTGATGATTTTTCCTATATTGCTTTGTCTGATTGGCAATGAGTTTCTGGCTTTTATAAGCGGTACTTATTTTTGTATATTGCTTTCAATCACTGTATCCGGAGACTGCTTTGAGCTCGTATGTGAGCTGCTTCTTGTAATCACAGGTGCTATCCTTGCAAAGATGCTAAAGGAGGACAAGCTTCAGATATGTATATATCTGATCACAATCAGTATGAGCATTGTGACACCGGGCATATTCTATTATATGTCAACAAAGGAGTTTTCTGTTTACATTATTATTGCCGGAGCTGTAAGCGGCATGATTGTTTCGCTTATCGGCATCATTTGTGCCAGGGTATTTAAGCCACTTAGCGCTGATGAAACAAATGACAGGCTTATAGCAATAATAGAGGAGGATTTTCCTGCTGTAAAGCAGCTTAAAAAGCACAATTTCTCTGAATATAATCATGGCAATTTCGTATCGACGATTGCCATAAAGGCTGCAAAGGCTGCAGGACTGGACACAGCGCTATGTGCAGCAGGAGGCTTTTATTACCGCATAGGGCAGTGGCAGAAGCATAAAAGCGTCATGGAAGGAGTGGAACAGGCATTAGCCATGCATTTTCCTGAAAAGCTGACCAATATACTCTATGAGTACTATGGCAAGCTAAGACACCCACAGACCCCTGAATCCGCACTCATCCATATGGTCGATGCTTTAATAGTAAGGCTTGATCATATCAAAAACGATGTGGCAGACAGTGAATGGAATCACGAGATACTTATTATCCAGACATTAAATGAGCTGTCAAGCTCAGGAATGTATGATGAATCAGGGCTTTCCATGAATCACTTTTTAAAAATACGAGACTATCTTACAAAGGAGGAGCTGCTTAAATGAGTTTTTTTATCGAAAAAGAAGTAGAATGCAATTTTAATTTTGATTATGAAAAGGTCGCAGAAGCTGTTGTTTCTGCTTCACTTGAGCAGGAGAGCTTTCCGTATGAGGCGGAGGTTAATTTGACACTGACAGACAATGAAGGGATACATGCCATCAATAAGGAGTACAGACAGATAGACAGGCCTACAGATGTACTGTCTTTTCCGATGCTTTCATATGAAACACCCGGAGATTTTTCTTTCCTTTCAGATGAGAATGAGGATGATTTCAATCCTGATACAGGAGAGGTCATGCTGGGCGACATTATCATATCCGTCGACAAAGTAAAGGAGCAGGCCTTAGAATACGGACACAGCGAAAAAAGAGAGTTTGCCTTTCTGATTACACACAGCATGCTTCATCTGTTCGGATATGACCACATGGAGGCTGATGAGGCGGCCGTAATGGAAGAGCACCAGAGAAAAATACTTGACGCTTTAGGTATAACACGCTAATATTTAAGCTGGTTATCAATTGAAACAGAGGATTTATAAATGTCTAAAAAAAATAACGGGGCAAGCAATGCCTTAGTACAGGGCTCCATACTTGCCGTAGCATCTATCATAAGCAGAATAATAGGACTCATATATCGTATACCGATGCAGCGTATATTGGGTGATATCGGAATCGGCTATTATTCCACAGCCTTTGAAATATATAATGTCATGCTGATTATATCATCATATAGCTTACCGCTTGCCGTATCAAAGATGGTTTCAGCCCAGATGGCAAAAAAGAGGCGGACTGCGACGTATCAGATACTTAAGTGCGCTCTGCTTTTTGCAACCATCAGTGGCACAACAGTTGCACTCATACTGTTTTTCGGTGGCAATTTTTTTGCAACAACGCTTCTTAACACACCATACAGTATTTTTGCTTTAAGAGTACTGGCTCCCGGGCTTTTGATAGTTGCAGTGCTCGGCGTCATCAGAGGTTTTTTCCAGGGACTGGGAACCATGATGCCAAGTGCCGTATCACAGATAATAGAGCAGGTAGTGAATGCTATCGTCAGTGTGTGGGCAGCCTACGTGCTCTACCGTACAGGTACAAGAATTGGTGCAGTACTTGGTGACAAGGAACACTATGCCGCAGCATATGGTGCAGCAGGCGGTACACTTGGAACAGTGCTTGGCTCTGTAGCAGCACTTTTATTTGTGGTATTTATCTTTGCCATCTATATGAAGGTGTTCAAGAGACAGATGAAAAGAGAACGAAATGTCAGGGTGAGCTCATTTGGCTACACAATGAAGATTCTTGTAATTACGGTTATTCCGGTGCTTTTAAGTACTACTATATACAATATCAGTGGTATTATCGACCAGGGTATTTTCAAGCAGGTTGCACTGCTTCAGGGATACACTCAGAATGATATAGACGTATGGTGGGGTGTATACACCGGAAAGTACAAGCTTTTAATCAATGTGCCTATATCCATAGCATCAGCTATGGCAGCATCCTTTGTGCCGGTTCTTACAGGCGCATATCACAGGGACGATATGGAGGCAGTGAGAGGACAGATTAATCTTTCCACACGCTTTATCATGGTTGTCGCATTCCCATGTGCAGTAGGGCTTGCCGTGTTTGGACTGCCAATATTTAATATACTGTTCTCCAGCACCCGTGCAACAAATGCTGAGGCATCACTTATGATGTATGTCGGTGCGGTTGCGGTAGTATTTTACTCGCTTTCCACTCTGTCCAACGGACTGCTGCAGGGAATTGACAGGCTCAAGGTTCCTGTAATCAACGCTGCAATATCCATTGTAGCGCATGTCATAGTACTCATACTGCTTATGCTCATATTCAGACTCAATATACATGCAGTTGTGCTTGCCAATACGTTTTTTGCATTGCTCATGTGCTTTATGAACAGCATGGCTTTAAAGAAGTACAGCGGCTTTAAGCAGGAAATAAAAAAGACCTTTATCATACCGGCCATAAGCTCGCTCATAATGGGAGTTATTTCGTATATAGTATACTTTATACTTTACAAGGTCTGTCATATTGAGATTATCGCCTTCATTCTTGCTGCAATCATTGCGGTTATCTCATATGCAGTGGCGCTTCTTTTACTCAAGGGGCTGACAGAGGATGAGCTTAGACATTTTCCAAAGGGCACACTTATCATAAAAGTGGCAAAAAAATGTCATTTATTATAAAATTGAATAAATAACAAAAATTTACAGATACTGATTTTGAGGTGATAATATGAAAAGCAAAATCAGTATCTGTTTTTTAACTATTGTTGTAATTCTTCTTGCACTTGTTATAATAGAAAAAATCAATACGCAAAGAGCAGCAGACAAGGCTGCGATAATTGCACAAAGCAATGAAAATGATAAAGAAGAAAAAAATGAAAAAGAAAGCCTTCTGACATCAAATGAGGCTAAGAATGCAAAATACTGCATCAAAAATGACTCCGGAATGCTGTCTGTATACAACGCCACTGCAAGTGAAAAATACTTTGACACAGGCGTGTATTTTGAAGAACTGCCCGATGAAGCAAAAAATAAGGTTACAAACGGACTCTACTTTTTTAACGAAACTGATTTGTACGATTTTCTTGAAAGCTATTCAAGTTAATGTTAAAATAAATCAGTTAGGGGAAAGAATATGTACGATGTAATTATAATAGGTGCCGGTGCATCCGGACTGATGGCGGCAGCAGCTGCTGCATCAAAGGGAGCATGCGTGGCACTTTTAGAGCACAAGGATGATATAGGAAAGAAAATACTTGCAACAGGAAACGGCAGATGTAATTTCACAAACACTGATATGTCTGTAAACAAGTTTCACGGCAGTAAAGCACTGATTAAAAACGGGTTGTCGCAATTTAATTATGCAGACACAATACGTTTTTTTAAAGAACTTGGAATACCTGCATATGACAATGCAGGCTACATTTATCCAAATTCAAGACAGGCTGCATCTGTTGTGGCAGCCTTTCGCATGGAGCTTATGAGGCTTCATGTGGATGTGAAAACAGGCGTTAGTATTACAGAAATCAAGGCTGCAAGGATTACGGCTGAGGACACAAATTCTGCTGCTAATCCGGCAACTAAGAAGACTGATGACCGGACCGGTTACTGCATCCAAACAGACAAGGGCAGCTTTAAGTCCAAAAGACTTATCATAGCGTGTGGCCTTACGGCTTCCCCGAAGCTTGGAAGTGACGGAAGCCTGTTTCGACAGATAGAAGCTCTCGGACACCATATCCAAAAGCCATTACCTGCGCTTTGCGGCTTTAGCTGTGATGGTCTTAATTTCAAAAAAATCACAGGTGTCAGGTGCGATGCCACTGTTGCCTCCGTGATAGACGGTCAAATGACAGAGCAAAATACAGGGGAGTTGCAGTTAGCTGACTATGGCATCTCAGGCATCCCGGTTTTTCAGATTTCAAGTCTTATGTCAAGAGCCCTCGATAAAGGTCAAAGGGTCGAGGTGATAATTGACTTTTTGCCGGCTTTTAGTGATGATGAGCTTAACGGATACATAAAGGACAGAAGCATTACAACGACAGACAACCGCTCGTTAAATGAGATGCTTAACGGACTTTTAAACAATAAGCTTCTTCTTGAGCTGATACACAAATCAGGTGTATCTCCTGACAAAAAGGGAAGGCTGTTGACAGATGATGATTGTAAAAGTCTCACCCGCTCAATAAAGCATACAGTCGTTTCGGTAAAAAAGCCAAGAGGAGTGGAATTTGCACAGGTGTGTGCAGGCGGCATATGTACAAAGGAAATAGATGTACGTACATTGGAGTCCAAAATCCATCCGGGGCTTTACTTTTGCGGCGAGCTGCTTGATGTGGACGGCATATGCGGTGGCTACAATCTGCAGTGGGCATGGACAAGTGGATATATAGCAGGAGAAATGCAGTAAATGATTAAAATTAACCAGATAAAGCTCCCCGTCACGCACAGTGATGAGGCATTAAAAAAGAAAATAATAAAAATGCTTAAGCTCAATGCCAAGACAGGCTTCACATACCGCATATTAAAGAAATCACTTGACGCGCGTAAAAAGCCTGAGCTGTTCTATACATATTCAGTTGCTGTAGAGATAGAGGATACAAAAAATAGCGAAGAAGCAATTGTAAAAAGAGCAGCCAGCTCATCTGTGCTCATTTACAAAGAAAAAGAATACCGGATACCTGCGCACGGAAATATATCGCTTGACAGGCGCCCTGTTATTGCAGGTGCAGGACCTGCCGGGCTGTTTTGTGCATATATATTGGCAGAGGCAGGCTTTCGCCCGATAGTTATCGAGCGTGGCAGCCGGGTTGAGAAAAGAACCTGCGATGTTCAAAAATTCTGGGAGAGCGGCATACTTAATCCCAAAAGCAATGTACAGTTTGGTGAGGGCGGTGCCGGAACCTTTTCAGACGGCAAGCTGAATACATCCGTAAAGGATCCGTCGGGCAGAAATCGTCTTGTGCTTGAGACATTTGTGCGATTTGGGGCAGATTCGTCCATACTTTATGACAACAAGCCACATATCGGTACTGATGTGCTTTCAGAAGTGATTGTCAACATGCGTGAGTTTTTGGTTGACAAGGGGGCAACATTTATATTTGACACCTGTGTGAGCAATCTTGACATAGTTTCCCAAAAGCTATTAAGTGTTTACACTGATTCTGACAGTAACAGTAATAGTGAAATAAAGACAGATGTATGCGTTCTGGCACTCGGACACAGCGCCAGAGATACATTTGATATGCTTTACAACAAAGGCTTTGATATGGAGTGCAAGAGCTTTGCTGTCGGCTTTCGCGTGGAGCATCCGCAGCGCATGATAGATGAATCACAGTATGGTATTCAAAAGAAAATCATACTTCCGCCAAGCCCATACAAGGTTACCTCCAATTTTCCGAATGGCAGAGGAGTCTATTCATTCTGCATGTGTCCGGGAGGATATGTGGTCAACTCATCGTCAACCGAAAATCACACGGTGGTTAACGGTATGAGCTATCACGACAGAAACAGCAAAAATGCGAACAGCGCCATCATAGTATCTGTTTCGCCGAAGGATTTCGGAGCAGATGATGCCCTCGCCGGAGTAAGATATCAGGAAAAGCTTGAAACAGAAAATTATAAGCGAGGCAATGGCTTAATACCACAGCAGCTTTTCGGTGATTTCTGTGATGACAGATTAACAACAGCATACGGTGATTTTAACTCCTGTACAAAGGGAAACACCGTCTTTGCAAAGCTGAATGGACTGATGAACGCTGACATGGAGCAGTCGTTCAAGCTTGGAATGGAACATTTTGGTCATCTGATACATGGTTTTGACAGAAAAGATGCAATTTTATCCGGTATGGAGACACGCACATCTTCTCCGCTTCGCATAAAAAGAGATGAGTCATTTGAAAGCAACATTTCGGGTGTATACCCTTGCGGTGAAGGCGCAGGCTATGCAGGAGGCATTACATCTGCGGCAATCGACGGCATAAAGGTCGCAGAAGCAATTATTAAAAAATATAGGCCGGATTTTAAATAATATTTATACACATGAATAATATTTATACACGTAAAGAGAGGAAATATTCGTGGCAGAAGTATCACCAATGATGCAGCATTATCTGCAGACAAAAGAACAATATAAGGATTGTATTTTATTTTATCGCTTGGGAGATTTCTATGAGATGTTTTTTGACGATGCGATAATGGTTTCAAAGGAGCTTGAGCTTACACTCACCGGCAAAAACTGCGGGCTTGAAGAAAGGGCTCCTATGTGTGGAGTACCGTTTCATGCGGCAGACTCATATATCAACAGACTCGTATCAAACGGTCACAAGGTAGCTATCTGTGAGCAGATGGAGGATCCAAAGCAGGCAAAGGGAATCGTAAAGCGAGAGGTAATCCGTGTTGTGACACCTGGCACAAACACTGATATGGCTTCTTTAGATGAGGCAAAAAACAATTACATAATGTCGATTGTATACACTGAGGACAAATACGGCATAGCGACCTGTGATGTCACAACAGGTGATTTTTTTACTACAGAGGTAGATGCCGAGAGAAAGCTGTTAGATGAGGTGAGCAGATTTAATCCATCGGAAATCATATGCAATGAAGCCTTCTACATGAGTGGGATAGATGTTGACGATATGAAAAACAGACTGTCAATTACCGTTTCAGCACTCGACTCCTGGTATTTTTCCGATGGCCTTGCAAATGAGACACTGCTTTCACATTTCCACGTACAGACGATAAATGCTCTGGGGCTTGAGGATTATGAGAGCGGGGTCATAGCTTCGGGAGCCCTTTTAAAGTACCTTTATGAGACGCAGATGAACTCGCTTGACAACATACTTGAGCTTCATCCGTACTCGATAGGCAAATATATGATAATAGACAGCTCCTCAAGGCGTAATTTGGAGCTGGTTGAAACACTTCGAGAAAAGCAAAAGAGAGGCTCACTGCTTTGGGTACTCGATAAGACACGCACGGCTATGGGAGCAAGACTGCTTCGCACCTATGTCGAGCAGCCTCTTATCGAAAAGTCAGAGATAATAAAGCGCCAGAAGCTTATCGAAGCACTTAATGCAAACGAAATCACAAGAGATGAGATCAGGGAATACCTTAATCCTATTTATGACCTTGAGCGTCTCATCACAAGAATCACCTACCAGTCAGCCAATCCGCGCGACCTTATTGCCTTCAGGGATTCCTTAAAAATGCTTCCACCAATAAAGCAGCAGCTTTCAGATATACCGTGTGAGCTTACCGATGACATTAATGAAGAGTTCGACGAGCTTAAGGATATATATGAGCTTTTACTTTCATCCATTGAGGATGAGCCTCCTATCTCACAGCGCGACGGAGATATCATAAAAGCCGGCTACAACGAGGAGGTTGACCGTCTTCGAGACGCAAAAACCAAGGGAAAGACATGGCTTGCAGAGCTTGAAGCCGGTGAACGTGAAAAAACAGGCATCAAAAACTTAAGAATCAAGTATAACAAAGTGTTCGGATATTACCTTGAGGTCACAAACTCCTTCAAGGATATGGTTCCGGATTATTACGTGAGAAAGCAGACACTTACCAATGCCGAGCGCTACATCACACCGGAGCTCAAGGAGCTTGAGGATACCATTCTTGGAGCTGAAGACAGGCTCACATCACTTGAGTATGAGCTGTTTCGTGATGTAAGAAAACAGATTTCCGACAATGTTTCAAGGATTCAGAAAACAGCCAGAGCTATAGCACAGATTGATGTTTTTGCTTCGCTTGCGCTTGTTGCCAGCCAGAATAATTACTGCAAGCCAAAGATAAATGAAAGCGGAATAATAGACATAAAAAACGGACGTCATCCTGTAGTTGAAAAAATGATTACAAATGACATGTTTATAGAAAACGATACATATCTGGATCAGCACAAAAACAGAATCTCAATCATCACTGGACCAAACATGGCCGGTAAATCCACCTACATGAGACAGACAGCACTTATCGTTCTCATGGCACAGATTGGAAGCTTTGTACCTGCACAAACTGCAAATATCGGCATTGTAGACCGTATCTTCACACGAGTCGGCGCATCTGACGACCTTGCAAGCGGACAAAGTACATTTATGGTTGAGATGAACGAAGTGGCAAATATATTAAGAAATGCAACCGCAAAATCCCTGCTCATTCTCGATGAGATTGGACGAGGCACGAGTACATTTGACGGACTAAGCATCGCCTGGGCAGTTGTAGAGCATATAAGCAATCCAAAGCTCCTCGGAGCAAAGACGCTTTTTGCAACCCATTATCACGAGCTCACCGAGCTTGAGGGCAAGCTTGACAGTGTAAATAACTATTGCATCGCTGTAAAGGAAAAGGGCGATGATATAGTTTTCCTAAGAAAAATCGTAAAGGGCGGAGCTGACAGAAGCTACGGCATACAGGTTGCAAAGCTTGCAGGTCTGCCGGATTCGGTCATAGAGCGTGCCAAGGAAATCGCAGAGCAGCTTCTTGCAAATGATATCACAGATACTGTAAAAAGCATATCCGTTGACAATGGCCACAAGCATAAAAAGGAGCATCTTGACGAGGTTGATATGACACAGATTTCACTTTTTGACACAGTGAAGGATGATGATATAATTGATGAGCTTCGAAGCATAGACATAGGCAACATGACACCACTTGATGCGTTAAACAAGCTTTATCAGCTCCAGAACAAGGTTAAAAACCGCTGGTAGAAAGGATTAAAATGCCAAATATTGCCATATTAAATCAGGAAACAATAGATAAAATAGCTGCAGGAGAGGTTGTTGAGCGTCCGTGCTCCGTGGTAAAGGAGCTGGTGGAAAATGCCATAGATGCAGGCTCCACAGCCATCACTGTGGAGATAAAGGAGGGCGGAATCTCATTTATCCGTATCACTGACAACGGCTGCGGAATTGAAAGAGACCAGGTTGCGGTTGCATTTTACCGTCACAGCACGAGCAAAATCCGCTCGGCAGAGGATTTACTTACTGTAAAGTCACTCGGCTTCAGAGGTGAGGCACTATCAAGCATCTCGGCTGTTGCCCGCGTTGAGCTTATCACAAAAACCTACGATGAGCTCACCGGCACCAGATATGTGATTGAAGGCTCGAAAGAGCTTTCCAACGAGGAAATCGGTGCTCCGGACGGTACTACCTTCATAGTAAAGGATTTGTTTTATAATGTTCCGGCAAGACGCAAGTTTTTAAAGACAGCACAGACAGAGGGCAGCTATATAAGCGATATGGTTGAAAAGCTTGCGCTTTCGCATCCTGATATATCGTTTAAGTTCATAAACAATAACCAGACAAAGCTTCATACCTCCGGAAACGGCAACAGAAAGGATATCATATACCATATATTCGGACGCGAGATATCGTCATCACTGCTTGAGGTGAAGCATGAATGTGAATACTTTAAGGTGGAGGGCTTTATAGGAAAGCCTGTCATCACGAGGGGCAACAGAAATTATGAGAATTATTTCATAAACGGCAGGTATGTAAAGAGCAATATATTGTCACGCGCTATCGAGGAGGCCTACAAGAGCTTTCTAATGCAGCATCAGTATCCGTTTACAGTGCTTTACTTTACATTTTTCAGTGAGCTTGATGTCAACGTGCATCCGACCAAGATGGAGCTTAGGTTCGACAACAACAACGAGATATATGTCGAATTGTGTGACACAATATATGCAATTCTATCCCACAAGGAGATGATTCCCGAGGTGCCTGTAGACAGTACGCCGGCGCCTAAAAAGATAGTGCATGAGTATAAGGAGCCAATACCGGAGCCGTTTGAGAAGAGGCGTATCAATGAGGTGAGGGCAGCGGAATCAAGGAGCGTGTACGGACAGAGCGTGACGTCAGCAGTAACAGAACCTACTGCAAAAGCGCCTGAGACTTCCACCGCGTATGAACCTGCACAGGTTGTCACCGGCACCCAGCAGACACTCGGCGATTACGACAAGGTTTTTCTTACAGAAAGCGCCAAGAAGCAGTTTTCCATCATAGGCCAGCTCTTTAAGACCTACTGGCTCATAGAGTTTGAGGACAAACTGTACATCATAGACCAGCATGCAGCCCATGAGAAGGTACTGTATGAAAAAACAATGGCGAGACTTGCCAATAAGGATTTCACATCACAACGCATAAGCCCTCCGATTGTCATGACTCTTGATGCAAGGGAAAGCGAGATGCTTGAGAAATACAGGCCGCAGATAGAGCAGTTTGGCTATGAAGTGGAGCATTTTGGTGGCAAGGAATACATGATCAGTGCAATTCCCGATAATTTGTTTCACATAGATATGAAGGATCTTTTTATAGAGATGCTCGATGATTTTTCCAATGCGACAGGCAGGCAGACTCCTGATATCATCACGGAAAAGGTCGCATCCATGTCGTGCAAGGCAGCAGTCAAGGGCAATGACAAGCTTACTCTTTGTGAGATAAATGAGCTGATAGATGAGCTTTTGTCACTCGACAATCCTTACAACTGCCCACACGGCAGACCAACCATCATCTCTATGAGCAAATATGAGATAGAAAAGAAATTCAAACGTATCGTATGACAACATACACATTTGGACTGAGGTGCAATATGACACAAAAACCGATGATTGTCCTGACAGGACCGACAGCAGTAGGAAAGACAGCTCTATCGATTGAGCTTGCAAAAAAAATAAATGGTGCTATAATATCCGCGGATTCCATGCAGGTATACAAATACATGGATATAGGCTCTGCGAAGGTTACAGTCGATGAGATGGACGGCATAAAGCATTATCTGATAGATGAGCTTGAGCCATCTGACGAGTTCAATGTATTTATCTTCAAGGATATGGCCAAAAAAGCACTTAATGAGATATACGAAGCAGGAAAGATACCGATAGTTGTCGGCGGCACCGGCTTTTATATACAGGCACTTTTGTATGATATTGATTTCACAAAGCAGGATGTGGATGAGTCGTACAGAAAAAGCCTTTACGACTTTGCTAATGAGCACGGAAACCATGCACTGCATGAAAAGCTTAAGAATATCGACCCTGCATCCTACGAGAGCATCCATGAGAATAACGTAAAGCGCGTCATCAGGGCAATTGAATACTACCACACCTGCCATGAGCCGATTTCAAAGCACAATGAGACTGAAAGAGCCAAGCAGTCTCCATACAGCTTTGCCTATTTTGTACTGGATGATGTAAGACAAAGGCTTTATGAGCGGATAGATAAGAGAGTTGATATCATGGTTTCAAACGGACTTGTCGATGAGGTGAAAAAGCTAAAGGCAATGGGCTGTACAAGCGATATGGTATCCATGAAGGGCATAGGATATAAGGAAATCCTTGCATATCTTGATGGAGAATATTCACTTGATGAGGCTGTGGACAAGGTAAAGCTTGAATCAAGGCGTTTTGCAAAGAGACAGCTAACCTGGTTTAGGAGAGAAAAAGATACCATATGGATAGAAAAAAATGAATATTCATATGATGATAATAAAATATTAAATAAAATACAAGAAATTTTAGCAGAAAAGAGGATTATAATTTGTTAGATACCAATGAAGCCATTTACAGGCAGTATGAGACACTTGGAATATCAAAGGAGGTTTTGGATTTCGGAACCTCTGTAGAAAAGGAGCTTAAGGAGCGTTTTGACAAAATAGACACAAATGCTGAGTATAATCAGCTTAAGGTCATAGCCGCCATGCAGAAAAACAAGGTGAGCGCAGAGTGCTTCCAGGCATCAAGCGGCTACGGCTACAATGACCTCGGAAGGGATACACTTGAGAGAGTGTACGCAGACTGTTTTGGCGCAGAAGATGCACTTGTAAGGCCTCAGATTACCTGTGGCACACATGCACTTGCACTTGCCCTCATGTCAAACCTGCGCCCGGGCGATGAGCTTTTAAGCCCTGTCGGAAAGCCTTACGATACACTTGAAGAGGTAATAGGCATACGCCCTTCAAAGGGCTCACTTGCTGAGTACGGCATCACATATGCTCAGGTTGACCTACTGCCTGACGGTGGGTTTGACTATGACGGAATAAAGAAAGCCATCAATGAAAAAACGAAGCTTGTCACAATCCAGCGCTCTAAGGGCTATGCTACAAGACCTACACTTTCGGTCAAAAGAATAGGCGAGCTTATCGCCTTTGTAAAGAGCATAAAGCCTGATGTGATCTGTATGGTCGATAACTGCTACGGTGAGTTTGTCGAGGATACAGAGCCTATCCAGGTTGGAGCGGACATGATGGTTGGCTCACTGATCAAAAATCCGGGAGGCGGACTTGCACCAATCGGAGGCTATATTGTCGGCAAAAAGGAATGTGTTGAAAATGCCGCATACCGTCTCACATCTCCGGGACTTGGCAAGGAGGTTGGAGCCTCACTCGGAGTCATCCAGTCATTTTATCAGGGCTTTTTCCTTGCACCGACTGTCGTAAGCGGAGCATTAAAGGGAGCAATCTTTGCCGCAAAAATCTATGAAAAACTTGGTTTTAAGGTGGTTCCTGACGGTACTGAAAGCCGCCACGATATCATACAGGCTGTAGAGTTCAATAACCGCGATGCCATGATAGCCTTCTGCGAGGGCATTCAGGCAGCAGCACCTGTAGACAGCTATGTGACCCCTGAGCCATGGGCTATGCCGGGCTATGACAGTGATGTCATCATGGCAGCAGGCGCATTTGTGCAGGGCTCATCCATTGAGCTTTCTGCCGATGGCCCTGTGAAGCCTCCATATGCGGTTTATTTCCAGGGAGGACTCACATGGTACCATGCAAAGCTTGGAATTTTGATGTCTTTACAAAAACTTTATGAGAGAAATCTTGTTAAGCTTGATTAGGTGTGCTACAATTAACTGAAAACTTTGCTTAAATCCGTTATCAATCGCCTGGGAGAAGCGAAAGGGATTAATGCATAATAACAAAACAATTAAAAATCTGCCGGCTTCAGAGCGACCATATGAGAAATTTTTATCGCTTGGAGCATCAGGCCTGTCAGACGCTGATTTACTTGCCATCATTATAAAGACCGGCACAAGGGACAAGACTGTGATTGATATTGCACATGATATACTCTCCGGCAGACATGGCAATCTGCTCAATCTCTATGAGATGTCCTATGAGGAGCTTCTTAGCATCCCCGGGATAGGGCAGATAAAAGCTATACAGCTTAAGGCGATAGCAGAGCTGTCGCTTCGCATAGCAAAGACAAAAAAGGTTCAAAGCATCAGAATGAATAATCCTCAGACAATAGCTGACTACTATATGGAGCAGATGAGGCATCTCACAAATGAAGTCGTCATTTGTGCCTATTTTGATGTAAAAAGCAGATTCTTAGGAGACAAGTTCATATCCAAGGGTTCACTAAGCTCATCTGTAGTGGACATAGGCTCCATCATCAGAACCGCCCTGGACAAAAATGCATCAAAGCTTGTTTTATTGCACAATCATCCAAGCGGAGATTGTACTCCCAGCAGAAATGATATTGCTGTCACAGACAGATTAATTGAGGGCTCAGGGATTTTTTCCATAGAGCTTTGTGACCATATCATAATCGGAGATAACGAATATTATAGCTTCTATGAAAATAAACTTATATAAACAGAAGACGAGGTAGAATTATTATGAGCAACAACGTTTACGGAATTGATCTGGGAACAAACAATTTCAAGGTATACTCAAAGGCTACAGGCAAGACAATGCTTGAGAAAAACACAATAGCCGTAATAGACAAAAATCAGATATATGCATATGGAGACAGTGCATATGCCATGTATGAAAAGGCGCCTGAGACAATCAACGTCATATTTCCTGTTGTAGAGGGAGTTATTGCTGACTATAATCTGCTTCAGACTATGATTTTTGACTTTTTGGAGCATAAGACAAAGGCACGTATCAAAAATGCCGAGTTCATCATCGCTGTGCCGACAGATATCACAGATGTAGAGAAAAGAGCATTCTACGAGCTCTTCTATAAAAGCAAATCAAAGCCTAAAAAGGTCATGCTCTGCGAGAAGCCTATCGCTGATGCTGTAGGTCTTGGAATAGACGTAAACGAGCCAACCGGTGTCATGATAGTAGATATGGGCGCTGACACAACAGAGACATCCGTTATTTCACTCGGTGGCCTGGTGCTTAGTGACCTGCTTCATTTCGGTGGCAACAGACTTGACGAGTCAATTATCTCCTTTGTGCGAAAGGAGTTCAATCTTGTAATCGGACAAAAGACTGCAAAGCTGTTGAAGGAGACTATAGGCTCTGCACTTCCGGGAAGAGAGGACAGTATGGTCATAGTGGGACGTGATGTGGTAAGCGGCCTGCCTATTGAGATGGAAATTGGTTCAAAGGTCGTTTACGAGGCTATGAAGTCAAACCTTGAGTCTATATGCACATCAATAAAAATGATTCTTGAGAAGACTCCGCCTGAGCTTGCAAAGGATATCATCCATTCAGGCATTTATATCACAGGAGGCGGCTCACAGCTTACAGGACTTGACCAGCTCTTTGAACAGATTACAGGTATAAAGGTCATCTGCTCAGAATGTCCTGAGGAGAGTGCAGTACGCGGGCTCGTACAAATAGTTTCTGATTCAAAATATAAGAGACTTCCGTTCAGCATCAAAAAATAATAACCGAGGTTAACATGAGTAAGAATTTTCGCAATCGAAAGAGAAAGCACAATAAAAAGCTGCCTGCAAGATACACACTGTTGATTATGACAGCAGTCTGCTTTGTGACCATGCTGTTAAGCCTTACCTTAAATATCTCCGGTGGTCCTTTAAAGACTGCTGCCGGATATGTATTCATCCCAATGCAGAAGGGTATAAACAGCTTTGGAATCCACATTTCAGATAAGGTTACAGAAATACGCACATTAAAAAATGTCAAGGCTGAGAATAAAAAGCTCAAGGCCGAGGTAGAAGAGCTTACAACACAGCTCACAACAACCAAACTTGAACAGTATGAGCTTGACAATTACAGACAGCTTCTTGATTTGGATGCCAAATATCCATCATATCCCAAGGTCGCTGCCAGTGTCATAGCAAAGGACAGCGGAAACTGGTTTTCTACCTTTACTATCGACAAAGGAAAAAAGGATGGAGTGGACGTAGGCATGAATGTGCTTGCTGGAAGCGGACTTGTAGGTATTGTTACCGATGCTGGCGATAATTTTGCCAAGGTACGCTGTATCATAGATGATGCCAGCAAGGTCAGTGGCATGGTTTCCACCACGGAGGACAACCTCACCGTCAGTGGCAATATAAAAACCATGAACGATGACAAGGTAATTACCTTTACAGAGTTAAAGGATGACGACAACAAGGTGAAAGAGGGCGATCCTGTTGTTACCTCATACGTGTCAGACCGTTACCAGCAGGGTATACTGATTGGCTATGTGGCAAAAATCGAAAATAATTCCAACAATCTGACAAAATCCGGCACTATCACACCGGTTGTAGATTTTGAGCATATCGAAAATGTCATGGTCATAACACAGCTTAAGCAGACCGGTGACACTAAGACAACTGACGACACCGAAAGTACAAAAACAGCCGGTGACAGCCAGACTGAAAATTCAACTGAAAATAAGTAAGGAGCAGCATGAGACGTAGAATTGTTTTATTTATAATAATAACTTTATGCTTTGTATTGCAGACCACGCTGTTTAAGACTCTTTCCTTTGCCAATATCTCACCAAACCTGTTGATTATAGCCGTATCATCCTTTGGCTTTATGCGTGGCAAAAAGGAAGGACTGTGGGTAGGCTTCTTTTGCGGCCTGCTTATTGACATATTTTGCGGAAAATATATAGGACTGTATGCTTTAATATATATGTATATCGGTTTTATCAATGGATTATTCCAGAAAAGATTCTATCCTGACGATATAAAGCTTCCTATGCTTCTTATAGGAGGCAGCGATTTGTTTTACAATCTGGTAGTATACTTTTTCATGTTTTTACTGCGTGGCAGGTTTAGCTTTTTGTACTATCTGAAGTCAATTATCATACCTGAATTTGTATACACAATGGTTATCAGTATACTTTTGTATCTGGTATTTCTTAAGTTAAACCAGAAGCTGGAAGCACACGAGAAAAGGAGAGCAAAGAAATTTGATTTATGATATAAAAGATTTTCTGAAGAAATTTTTCAGCTCAAGACTTTTTGTCTTGGCAGCAGTAATCATTCTCATGTTTGCCCTGCTTGCCGAAAGAGTCTTTACCCTTCAGATTATTAAAGGTGCAGATTATCAGAAAAACTTCATAATGCTGATTAAAAAGCCGCTGTCCATAGAGGCATCAAGAGGCAATATATACGATGTAAATGGTGAGCTGCTTGCTTACAATCAGCTTGCATACTCTGTAGTCATCTCAGACAACGGCAGCTATTCATCTACGAAGGAGCACAATCGTCTTTTAAACAAAGAGCTTAATGAAATTATCAATGTGATAAAAAACAATGGCGGCTCCATATACAATGATTTTCCGGTTGTTTTAAACGATGATGGTACATACAGCTTTACATTCACATCTGAAACCTCAAAAAAGAGATTTCTGTCAGATGTGTTCGGAAAGAAATATGATAAGCTCGAATACAATAAAGCACTTGGATTTGACGAGGCAAATGCCAGCGCCCAGAATATCATTGATTTTCTAAGCTCTGACCAGTATGAATGCTTTGACATAAGCAGCAAGTATGATACACAGGCCACTTATGATATTGTAGTGATGAGATATGCCATAAAGCAGAACCGATTCACTAAATACAAAACCACTACCATTGCAAAGGATGTAAATGATTCGATAGTCGCATATGTCAATGAGCATTCAGATACTCTTACCGGCATATCAATTGAGGAGGATACCATTCGCAAGTACAACTATCCTGAATATATTTCATCACTCATAGGATACACAGGCAAGATATCTACCGACGAGTATAATGAGCTATCAAAGGATGATGACTCATACACACAAAATGATATGGTAGGTAAGTCTGGCTTAGAGCAGTACTATGAGAGCTATCTGCGAGGCAAAAACGGTGAAAAACAGGTCTATGTAAACAATGTCGGTAAGATAAACGAGGTAATAAGTCAGGAGAATCCTGTTTCCGGAAATGATGTCTACTTAAGTATTGACATCAAGCTGCAGGAGGCCACATACAAGCTGTTAGAGCAGGAGATAGCCGGAATCGTTTACTCCAAAATAAAATCCGGTGAAATACCTATAGGTGATGTTTACTTTGCACTGATCAACAACAATGTAGTTGACCTGACACATTTCAATGCACCGGATGCATCAGCTACTGAGCAGGCTATATACAATTCCTTCAGCGGTCAGCTGCAGGGTGCATTATCCACTATTGACAGAGAGCTTGAAAGTGGTACCTCAGGCACTGCTTCCATGTCGGAGCAGACACTTGATTATTTTACATGTGTTATGTCAGTGCTAAACGATGATGGACTGCTGTTGAGCAAACAGATAGATACCTCTGATTCCACATATGCCTCATGGAAGGCAGGCACACTCTCACCGCGTGATTATCTCAAATACTGCATTTCAAAGCAGTGGATAGACATCACAAAGCTTGATGTGGACCAGAAGTATGCTGATTCAAGCGAGATTTACACAGCACTCTGCTCGTATATCAGGGATGCCATGACTGACAATAAAGACTTTGCCAAAATTATATACAAATATATGGTAAATTCCGGGGCGGTCACTGGACAGCAGCTGTGCCTTCTGCTTTTTGACCAGGGTGTACTCGATTATGACGATGCAACAGTAAGCAACATTGCCAATGGCTCCATCAGTCCATATGCATTTCTTATGGACAAAATAAACAACATAGAGATAACACCTGCACAGCTTGCCCTTGACCCATGTACAGGCTCCTGTGTCATAACTGATGCAAAGACAGGACAGCTAAAGGCTTTAGTCAGCTATCCGGGCTATGACAACAACAAGCTTGCAAACACTGTAGATGCTGATTACTACCAGTCTCTCAGAGAGGACAAGTCTAATCCGCTATGGAATTATGCAACCCAGGAGCAGACTGCACCGGGATCTACCTTTAAGATGGTATCAAGCACCGCAGGTCTTGCCGAGGGAGTCATTGATACTTCGTCAAAGATTAATTGTACCGGAATATTTACAGAAATCAGCAATCAGCCAAAATGCTGGATTTATCCGGGTGCGCATGGTATGGACAATGTATCTGAAGCTTTAAGGGATTCATGTAACGTATTCTTCTACACAACAGGCTTCAGGCTTGCAAGCAAGGACACCGGTTCATATGACGATGAAAACGGTATGAAATACATACAAAAATATGCATCTATATACGGACTGGACCAGAAATCAGGTGTTGAGATAGTAGAAAAGACGCCGTCCATTGCCACACAGTATCCTGTTATGGCAGCTATCGGACAGAGTAATAACAACTTTACGACTATTTCTCTCTCAAGATATGTGACAGCAGTTGCTTCTGGAAAGCTTTATGACTATAAGCTGATGAACAAAATTGTGGATGCAGACGGCAAAGCAGTCAAACAGTATGATTCAAAATCAACCGATATATCAGGCACACTCACTCAAAGCCAGTGGGATGCCATCCATCAGGGAATGCGTATGGTGGTCGAAGACCTGCACGATGTATTTGGCGGCTTTACAGGCGTTGAGGTGTCCGGTAAGACAGGAACAGCACAGCAGGTTGAGACAAGACCAAACCATGCACTGTTTGTAGGATACGCTCCATCAAGCGATCCTGAAATCACAATAGCTACACGTATATCATATGGATACAGCTCACACAATGCTGCAGCTGCATCCAGAAATATAATTTCATATTATTATAATCTGGAGTCACTTGACGATTTACTCGCAGTCAAGGCTGAGGGTGTTAACTCATCAGGCTCAAGTGCCAGAACAGACTAGGAGGTTTATTTTTGTGAGTGAAGCAATAGTTTTCACTTCAGGAAAAGGCGGTGTTGGAAAAACTACGGTTATTTCCAACATCGGAGTTGAACTTTCACAGTTAGATAAAAAAGTCATCATGCTCGATACAGACATGGGGCTTCGCAATCTGGACCTGGTAATGGGAATAGAGGACAAGGTCAATTACAATATCCTCGACATCCTAAACCGCTCATGCCGTATCAGACAGGCAATCATACGCAATAAAAAGTATCCCAATCTATATGTAATTCCTGCAGCACCTTCCATGGATACGCTATGTAGCTATGAGGCACGCTTCAAGATACTTATAGAGGAGCTTAAAGCAAGCTTTGATTATTGTCTGATAGATTCTCCGGCGGGTATCGACAGTGGCTTTTGGTTTTCAGCCTCACCTGCAGACCGTGCGATAGTAGTTACCACACCGCATGTATCTGCCATACACGATGCAAGGCGATGCATAAGCCTGCTCGACAGCGCACATCTTGACGATATATCAGTCATTGTTAATGCATATGACAAGCATATGGTAAGAAGGCACCAGATGATATCAGATAATGATATTACAGCACTTCTTTCTACCAGGATTATCGGCACTATTCCCTATGACAAAAGTGTTATCATTTGCCAAAACAGAGGAATACCTGTCCGTGAGGCAAAAAGCAGGCTTGGTCCTGTATTTGCCCGTATATCCGGTCAGATAATCAATTTCTCTGACGATATGAGAGGTGCCGCTGTATGATGCATAAATTTTCCAAAACAGGAGAATACGCCAAGAAAAGGCTTAAAATAGCACTTGCAGAAGATAGGAGCACAATATCTGCTTCTGACAATATGACACAGATTAAAAAAGAAATAAAAAGCGTGATACAAAGACATATGAATATAAACGATGAAGCTTACGAGGTCCGGATTATCATGCGCGACAAAAAATCAATTAATAACCTTTAACAAAATACCTTTTGACCATCATATCATTAGTATTAGAATTAAGATTACAGAGATAACAGATAGGAAGTAACAAAATGCTCAAACAGTACAGACTAAAGAATTATCACTTTCAATTAGTAGTATACATAATAGCTTTGTCGATTATAGGCATCCTGCTGATAGGCAGTGCCAAGCACTCCGTACAAAGCAAGCAGATAATAGGCTTTATAATGGGACTGATTATCATGATAGTGCTTTCCCTAATAGATTACTCATTTCTGCTCAAATTCGTGTGGATATACTATGCAGGCATGAATGTGCTGCTGTTGCTTGTTCTGTTTGCAGGTGATGATGCTAAGGGTGCACAGCGGTGGTTTAAGATAGGAGGTATCAGATTCCAGCCTTCTGAGCTTGCCAAAATTATACTGATTTTGTTCTTTGCCTATTTCTTTTCCAGGTTTGAGGATAGTATAAACACAGTAAGAACTCTTGCATTATCTGTAATTTTTGCCGGTATCCCTTTATTCCTTATCTTAAAGCAGCCGGACAACTCAACGACAATTCTTACTGCATTAATTTTCGCTACCCTCTTGTTTATTAGCGGATTAAGTTATAAAATAATAATGCCGGTACTTGGAGTTTCAGTACCGATAGTTTTGATAGTGATAAGCTATATATATACACATGCCGATGCACTCATCAAAAAAGGCTTTTACCCTGCTACACGTATAATGTCGTGGCTCGACCCGACAAATTACGCTGATACAGCAGCACAGCAAAGGAACTCTATCTGGGCTATAGGCTCAGGACAGTTGTTTGGCAAGGGACTTAACAACTCTGTTGTAACCTCTATGAAGAACACCAACTACATCATAGAGCCTCAAACAGATTTTATATTTGCCGTTGCAGGAGAGGAGCTTGGCTTTATTGGTGCAATCAGTATAATAATTCTTTTGCTTCTTATCGTAATTGAGTGTATACTTATAGCAAGGAAGGCAAAGGACACAAGCGGAAAGCTCATATGCTGTGGCATGGGAGCACTTATAGGCTTTCAGGCCTTTATCAATTTGTGCGTAGCCACAGGTCTTATGCCCAATACCGGTATGACTCTTCCCTTTGTCAGTTATGGACTTACGTCGCTTGTTTCGCTGTACATGGGAATGGGAATTGTCCTGAATGTAGGATTACAGCCGAAGAAATATTCATAGGGAGGTTAGCAATGAACATAGGATTAGTTGCACATGATTCAAAGAAAAAACTGATGCAGAACTTCTGCATAGCATACAGAGGTATCTTAAGCAAAAATAATTTGTACGCCACAGGCACCACAGGACGTCTGATAGAGGAGGTTGCAAACCTCTCAGTGCACAAATATCTTGCAGGACACTTAGGAGGCATCCAGCAGCTTGGAGCACAGATTGAGCACAATGACATAGATCTTGTCATCTTTCTGCGTGATCCATTAAAGCCTAAGCCACACGAGCCTGAGGTAAACAGTATTTTCCGTATTTGTGATGAGCATAATATACCACTTGCCACCAATCTGGCTACAGCAGAGCTGCTCATTTTATCATTGGACAGAGGAGATCTTGACTGGCGTGAGATGTACAAGTAAACAAAGAATTAAACGACTGCTATGTCTGACATGCATAGCAGCGGTTTTTATGACAGGCTGTGGTACAAAGATTGAGAATGCATATGATACTTATTCCACAGATTATATAAATGGATATAACGGAAGTAATTTTTTTGCGTCCAACCTTTGCGTCACAAATGATGTCAATTTTGGTCAGGACAATATGCAGTTTGCAAAAACCGCAGAGGGAGCCGGAGCCTTTAATATTGACACTCATCAGGTGCTGTATAGCCAGAATCTGTTTGAAAAGCTATATCCTGCAAGCACTACAAAGATTTTAACTGCATACATAATTCTTAAAAACTGTGATTTAAATGCGACAGTCACAGTAAGCCATGACGCTGCAAACCCTGGCCATTCATCATCTGTATGCGGCCTAAAGGAGGGCGATGTCATTACAGTGCAGGACTTATTGTATGGGCTCTTACTTGAGAGTGGCAATGATGCGGCAATAGCACTGGCAGAGTACTGTAGTGGTTCTGTAGAAGAATTTGCCAAGCTGATGAACAGCACTGCAAAAAGTTTTGGTGCCACAAACAGCAATTTTGTCAACCCAAGCGGTCTTCCTGATGAAAATCATTACACTACCATATATGACATGTACCTCATTTTTTCCAATGCTATATCCTTAGAGAGCTTTGTTGCAATCATCAGTTCACAGACTCATGATGTGGCATATACAAATGCCCAGGGCGCAGCTGTTTCAAAGACCTTTAAGAATACCTGCGGCTATCTGACCGGAGCATATACAGCCCCTGAAAACGTCACAGTGACAGGAGGAAAGACAGGCACTACTGGGGAAGCCGGCTATTGCCTCGTACTGCTAAGCCAGAATGCTAAAAATGAGCGCATCATAAGCATAGTTTACAAGGCAGATGGTAAAAAGGATCTTTATAGCTTCATGAATGAAATACTTAGTGGATTTGCTAATTAAATATTGAGTTTTATGGTTATTTATACTATAATAATATAAAAATACAATTATTTTTTATTAATAATCACAATATTTATCCATAGGAGGAATGAGCCATGATAGAAATTATTTGTGGAGACAAGGGCAAGGGCAAGACAAAAGAGCTGTTAGACAAGGTAAATTCATCAATTAAGGGAAATGAGGGTTCCATAGTTTTTCTTGATAAGAGCCAGAAGCACATGTATGAGCTTAATAACCAGGTTCGACTAATCAATGTTATGGACTATCCTATTGACAATTGTGATGAATTTTTAGGATTTATATGCGGAATCATATCGCAGGATCATGATCTAGAGGAGATGTATTTAGACAGCTTCCTTACAATTGCATCACTTGATGATGAGGGGGATATCACCAAGGCAATCGAAAAGCTTGATATCATAAGCGAGAAGTTTAAGGTGAAGTTCATCTTAAGTGTTTCAAGGAATATTGACAAGTTGCCTGAATGTGCCAAGGCAAAGGTTATCATTTCTTTATAAATGATTAATTAGGGGGATGTGTATTTCACATCCCTTTTTTAAGGAGTAAAATTGTGTCCCAAAAGAATAAAAAAATACTGAAATATCACACCGGCTTCAACCTGAATATCGGTTTTATAGTGTTTTTTGTAATAATAATCTATGTGATTTTTCACATATTTACGTATTTCACCTCAAACCCGGTATCTGAATACGAGGTACAACAGGGTACTATAGCGACCAACAACATATATAAGGGCATGATAATCCGCGAGGAAAGTGTAGTGTATGCTGAGGAATCAGGAAACCTCAACTACTTTGTGTCAAACGGCTCAAAGGTTGCAACAAGTGATGTTGTCTACTCTGTTGATACAGACGGCTCCATTGCAACCCAGATTACCGGTGCTCAAAATGATGCTTCCGCCATCACTGACGAGGCTGCCGGGAAGATTATCACTGACATAAACAGCTTTTCATCCGGCTACAACAGACGATACTTTTCAAAGGTTTATACCTTCAAAAACGATCTGTCTGCACAGCTGACACAGGTTCTCAGTCAAAATGCGCTGACAAGTCTGGCAGATACTATCAGTACTGCTGAGGCTAACAACACCTTCTATACATATAAGCCGACAGCTCCCGGAATAGTCTATTACGGAATAGACGGCTATGAGGATGTCACTACAGACAGCTTCACTCTGGATCAGTACAACAACACTAATTATGAAGAGACTGATTTAACCGACAACAACACCATCAATCAGCTGGATCCTGTTTATAAGCTGATTACAAGTGAGAACTGGAATATACTCATAAATGTTCCTGACAATGTTGCCAAGAGCCTGAATGACAAGTCAGTCATAAAAATCAGATTCTGCGATGATGACTATACAACCACGGTATCGTTCAGCCTTTTGAAGAAGGATGATGCTTTTTTCCTGAAGCTGAATATGAAAAACTCGCTCATCCGCTACATAAATGAGCGTTTTACCAATATAGAGCTCGTGCTTGGAGCAGACACTGGGCTTAAAATACCTAATTCAGCTATAACCCAAAAGGAATTTTTCACTATTCCTAAGGATTATTTCACTGCAAGCGGCGATTCCGATAATTCATCGCTCATGATAAAGGATAAAAGCAGTGGCTCAGTTAATATAGTCAGTCCAACAATATTCAGCCAGAATGATGACTTTTATTTCGTAGATGATGAATATCTTAAGGACGGCGATATCATTGTAAAGCCTGATTCTTCGTCAACCTACAGGGTGGGAACAGATAAGGACAAGCTCACAGGTGTCTACAATATCAACAAAGGATATGCTGTGTTTAAGCAGATAAAGGTACTTGCATCAAACGATGACTACACAATTGTAGAAGCAAAAACGCCATATGGCATTTCGCTTTATGACCATATAGCCTTGGATGGCAAATCCGTGAAGGAAAACCAGACCATAACCAAATAATTATTGGTAATAAATATTGATAAAATATACAGAAGGGACAGATTTTATGTTAAAAGACAACTTACATCAGGTTCAGCAAAATATAAAGGCCGCATGTGACAGAGCTCACAGAAACTATAGTGATGTCACACTAATTGCAGTCAGCAAAACCAAACCTGTTGAGATGCTCAGTGAGATATACGATGAGGGCATCCGTGAGTTCGGCGAGAATAAGGTACAGGAAATGTGTGAAAAGATGGAGGTTATGCCAAAAGATATTCACTGGCACATGATTGGGCATCTTCAGACCAACAAGGTGAAGTATATAGTTGGAAAAACTTCACTTATTCACTCTGTAGATTCACTGCATCTGGCAAAGGAGATACAAAAGCAGGCCATAAAGCACGACTGCAGCTGCGACATACTGGTTGAGGTCAATATAGCAGGAGAGGCATCTAAGTTTGGCACATCACGAGATGAGGCTATCTCTTTAGTTGAAGAAATTGCTAAACTGGACCATATCCATATAAAAGGACTTATGACTATAGCACCATTTGTAGAAGATCCTGAGGATAACAGACAATACTTTAGAGATATTAAGCAATTATCAGTTGACATAGCACAGAAAAACATAGATAATGTCAGTATGAATGTTCTGTCCATGGGTATGACAGGAGATTACACAGTAGCAATAGAAGAGGGCGCAACAATGGTACGTGTCGGTACCGGAATATTTGGAGAGCGCGACTACAGCAAAGCTAACTGATACTTTGCATATGCTATACACAAAATAAAAATAGAAAAGGAATATAGAAATGAGTTTCATAGATAAGATTCTTGACAAAATGAGTTTAAATTCTGAGGACGATGAGGAGTTCGATAACGAGGATTATTACCTCGATGATGAGGAAGAAGAGCTTCCAAGAAATCCTTTCCGCAGAAAAAAAGAGGCTGCTGAAGAGGAACCGGCCATAAAAAGCACAAGGCGTGATACAACACCAAAGGAGAAGCCTGTTAAGACTGCATCCAAGATTACACCAATATCAAAATCATCCAGAAAGCAGGTATCATCAGACATGGAAGTTTGCGTAATAAAACCAAGTTCAATTGAAGACGAAATAGAAATAACAGACACATTACTTAACGGACGTACAGTCGTCATCAACATGGAGGGACTTAATGTCGATGTGGCACAGCGCATCATAGATTTCACATCAGGCTCAGCATATGCCCTGCACGGTAATCTGCAGAAGATATCCAACTTTATCTTCATCGCCACACCACACGGAGTAGATATCTCAGGAGATATACAGAGTCTCATGGATTCATTTGATCTCCCGGGTTCATCTTATTAAGCGGAGTATCTAATCAGCTATGAAGAAAAATAAAACAAAAAAACAGATGTGTACAGCAGGCATCATTGCATTTATTCTTGTAGCAATTGACCAGCTTACAAAGTATCTGGCTGTTATAAATCTAAAGCAATCATCCACAGGTGTGTTTGTTCTCATTCCGGGAGTATTCGAGCTTAGATATCTGGAAAACCAGAGTGCTGCATTTGGTGTTGATCTGCTTTCAATAATACAGAATATATTTCATTTTACATATTGGTCTGAGAATCCATTGGCATTTTTGCGTGCCAAAATGATTTTTTTCTCAGTGATTACCATTGCAGTTGTTATACTTTTGTGTGTATGGTATCGCAAAATACCTGTCTCAAAACGTTTTAGACTGCTGAATGTTGTTGTAATACTGTTTGTTGCAGGTGCACTCGGCAATCTGATAGACCGAATTGTAAATAATTATGTGGTTGATTTCTTTTATTTTAGCCTGATTAATTTTCCGATATTCAATGTAGCTGATATATACGTCACTGTAGCGGCATTTATGTTTATCATACTCGGGCTGTTTTACTACAAGGAAGAGGATTTTTCCTTAATCTTCCCTGATAGAAAGCATGATGGAAAGCATGAAAATTAGTGCGGTATGCGCTTTTTAAAGTGTGCAATATAGTTTTAAATAGTTACTAAAATAAAAAAAGAGAAAGCTTCACTATGAATAGAGATACATTTGAAGTCCAGAGTGAACAGGAGGGAGAACGACTGGATAAATACCTAAGCAGCATTTATCCGGATATTTCTCGCTCCTTTTTTCAACGGATACTAAAAGAAAATCAAATACTGGTCAATGATAAGCCACAAAAAGCAAATTACAGGCTAAAGACTGATGACATAGTAGATGTCACAATTCCTGATGCCGTACAGACACCTATCCTGCCACAGGACATTCCTCTTGACATACTCTACGAGGATGATGACGTACTGGTAGTCAACAAGCCAAAGGGCATGGTTGTACACCCCTCAGCAGGGCATTACAGCGATACTCTTGTAAATGCCATAATGTACCACTGCAAGGACTCTTTAAGTGGCATAAACGGCGAAATACGGCCCGGTATAGTGCATCGCATAGACATGGACACCACCGGCTCCCTTATTGTCTGCAAGAACGATGAAAGCCATATAAAGATATCGGAACAGATTAAGGACCATAGCTGCAACCGTATATACGTGGGTATTGTCTGTGGCAATGTAAAGGATGATGAGGGCACAATAGAGGGCGCCATAGGCAGGAATCCTAATGACCGCAAGAAAATGGCGATCAATGAGAAGAATGGCAAGCCGGCTGTTACGCATTATAAGGTGCTTGAACGCTTTGGTGACTACACATATATGCAGTTTAAGCTTGAGACCGGCAGAACACACCAGATACGCGTGCATATGGCAAGTATTAATCATCCCTTGCTTGGAGATATGCTGTATTCGAGCTATTCACCTACCAAAAACCGGTTTAAAGGCCTGGAAGGACAGTGCCTGCATGCTAAAACTATAGGGTTTGTTCATCCAAAAACCGGCGAATACATGGAATTTGATGCACCTTTACCAAAATACTTTGCCAATTTGCTTGAAGTGTTATATAATATAAATAACAAATAAATTGAATTATCACATAGTGATATAGTATTAATTATTTATATAAGGGGGTCTGAATTATGGGATCAAACGAAATTTACACAATAGGAAGAGAATTTGGAAGCCTCGGAAAACAGGTCGGACAAGATTTAGCTAAAAAACTTGGAATTAAATTTTATGATAAAGAGCTCTTACAGAAGGCAGCTAAGGAATCAGGACTTTGCGAGGAAATATTTGAGTCTCATGATGAAAAGCCTACAAACAGCTTTTTATATTCGCTGGTCATGGACACCTACACAGGTGGCTCTTATTCCACAGCACCGTTTCTTGATATGCCTCTGAATCACAAGGTATTTTTAGCACAGTTTGATGCTATCAAAAAGATTGCAGCAAATGAATCCTGTGTTATTGTAGGCCGCTGTGCAGATTATGCTTTAGCAGACGAGCCGCATTGTCTCAATATTTTCATACGTTCCAACATGGACGACAGAATTAAAAGAATAAGTGAAAGACTCAATGTCCCGGAGAACAAGGCTAAGGACATAATTAAGAAAAAAGATAAAGAGCGCTCAAGCTATTACAATTACTACACCAGTAAAAAATGGGGAGACGCAAGAAGCTATGATTTGTGCCTGAACACAAGCCAGATATCAGTTGAGGACTCAATCGAGCTGATACTTAAATACAGGGAATGCATGAGAAGTCACAATAAATAATTGTATTGTTGTATGGAAAGCTATGGATTTAAAGCCATCGGAACTGATGCAAATAGAGGTTTCGGTGGCTTATTCTTGTTAATCATAATATTGTTGTATGTATCGAAATTGCAGGTATTATGCCAAAAATAAGCAGATATATGTTTTTGTCGTAGTACCTTGGTACTTTTATAAGGTCATTTATTCGTTAAACTGTGAAATGTTTAGCGAAAACGTCTTTTCGACTGGTCTTTAGGAGAAAAGTCGGGGAAGTGGTAGTTTCCTGCCTGCGACCATCACACCAAAAGGAGCAGGCGCGCTAGGAAACTATTTGCTAAATACTTGTTTGACGAATAGATGACACGATTCTTCTTTCTGCTGTGTTCCTGCTCTCGCAGGCTTCAAGCGTTGGTAAGCATCATTTTAATTAAATATAGTGCATTTTAAAATAAAGTGCAATTCGTGAGTTTGTCTTACGGATTGCATTTTTTTTGTGCATTAAAAGAAAGAGTTGCAACGAGTCAAGGCCTGCGTGAGCAGTGCATTTCAGCCTTGACGCGCCACAATTCAAAACAATTTTGTACCTTGGGGATTGCTCCCAGAGGGCGGGAATCCCCTTGTTTACCTTAATCAAAAAGTAAAAGAAAAGAAGAAAGTAGAGGAAAGAAGAAAATGAAAAAAAGTACTAATTTTGAAATGTTCGTTCAAGCAAAGGATTATATTGACAAGTACCATTCTAATAATCCTTTGGATTTTGTTACCAACGTATATATTTTTTATTATATGTCGGGCAGATTTCCTAATGCTTCTATGCATAATGTTTGCAAAGTCGTTGAAGCTTTGAGAACACATTACATGGCTGAATTCAGTGTTATTGATGATGATTTATCTTCTGATGATGATGAATTGCCTTTTGAATAATGTCGTTTGATGAGCTGCTATATGAAGCGTCTGTATCATATTTTATTGGTCAATGTCGTTTGGTGAGGGCGGTATTATAACAGTTCGTATCATATAGCCCCCCTGGAGAGGGGAAGGGGGCGCGATTGTTCTTCTTAGTGCCTGCCTTTTGGCACTTAGAAGTAACACGCCCGGGATTAGGAATGGTACCATGCGCATTAATATATGTCGTTTGATGCTTGATATATGAATCGTCTGTATCAATTTCCACGTTTTTATCGCCCGACAAGAGCGAGCAGGCAGGGGGAGGGGGTACACCTTAGGAGGTTTGAAAATGAGAGTAGTAATTGATATACCTGAAGAATTCGCAAGAGATTATGGCGCTGATAAATTCAAAGATTTCTTTTCAAGGGTTATTGCAGATATTGATTGTAATGGTATGTGTGGTAGATACGAAGTAGAAATTGCTGAAATGTTTTTAAAAGCATTTGATGATAGTTATGTGGACGTTTTAGGAGGGCTTAAATGAGAACTATTCACGAAAGAGTAGAGCGGTGTTGCCTACTTGACAATGGCAACGTTTTGCACTCATTTTAAATAAAAAATGGTTGGCTACAATGTCAAAATACAAGAATTTCATAACGGAGAGGTAAAGTTTTCAATTTATCCAGATGGAATTAACTATATTCCAGATGAGTTTAAATCTTATATCGAAAATGAGCGAATAGAACGTAGGCTTCAAGAGTCGCAGGATGAATATATTTATAATCCTTTCACTGAAAAGATAGAAAAGCTTAAAGAGTTTGAGTCTGTGGAAATAGAAGCGCAGAGAAAAGAACGCTCGCAGAGAGTTTCGGTCACTCGTTCTAAAAATAAAATACATGATTTGGCACGTTCGGAAACGTGGGAATACTTCGTTACACTGACATATGATAGTTCTAAAACCGATAGGTATGATTATACCGCTTGTCTTAGTAAGTGCCGTAAATGGCTTAATAATCAGCGTTCACGCTATGCGCAGGATTTAGCCTATATCTTCGTTTCAGAAAAGCATAAAGACGGGGCATACCATTTCCATGGATTGGTAGCGAATGTTGGAAATATGAAATTTGATGATTCTGGAAAAGTTGCAATTGGTAAAAATGCCGTGACCAGAACTGAAAAAAATAAATCCTATCCAACTATATACAATCTTGGTGGTTGGCGGTTTGGTTGGTCTACAGCTACAAAAGTAAAAGACTCTTTTAAGGCTACGAACTATATAACGAAATACGTGACTAAAGATATATGCGCTGACCTCAAAGGAAAGCACCGATATATTGCATCAAAGAACCTGCATGAACCGATAGAATTGGAACTGCTGCTATCTCCTTATGACTGCGATAGATATGCACAATTAACATTTAATAATGATGAATGGTTGAAATACATGGTTCAGGATATAGCCAAAAATCATGGCTATGAGTTTAAATATGAATCTGTTGTGGATGGCTTTAAAAAGGCTATCTATCAGATATACCAATCAACAAATGAAAGTGAGGAAAAAGAAGATGGAAAAAGTAAATAAAAATGTTGATTCAGAAAGAGAACTTGTTGGGATGCCTGTTGCAATTTACACACATTTCGACACAATGGAGCAGAAGCTTCTGTTTGAAGCGGTTGTTCTTCCAGATATAAGAGATGTATTAAACAGATATGCTCCTGCGCTTGGATGCCTTGGAGTAAGTGAAGATATTGAAAGATTTGAAAGTGAGGAAAAAAAGAATGATTAAAATAGTAGGATATATTCCAATGAAAAAAACAAAGGGTGCTGTTGTATTTACAGAGAATGACAGCGTAAATGGTGTTCATGGCAAGTCGGTAGAGAAGTTATTTGTTTATGAGGATTTAGCCGACAAAATCACTGATAATGTGATAGGCCATGAATGTGTAGTAGCTTATGGTTGCGGATATTCTGGTAAAGCCTTTATATCCGATATTACTATAAAATAATAAAGAAAGGGGAAATGTCTTATGTTAGCTGAGGCAAGTACTGTGTCTATGACAACTGCTGTAACATCTTTTATGGATGTAGTATCTACAGTAATGACAACCATTACTGGGAACGCGACTCTTATGGCGTTCTTCTGTGCAGGAATTGTAGGAATTGCTATCGGTGTTGTTAAACAGCTCCGTACATTCTAGTTTTTCTGTAGTTCGGTGCGGGGGCTTCTGCCCCCTGCCTTTTTTGTATCATAATTAAAATGATACTTGTTACACGTTGCGAATTGTTACAATGAATATTACGAAAAACGTTTTATGCTGCAGATCCACGATTGTTTGAGTGGTTCTGCAGCTTAAAACCGATTTTATGAAAGTGAGGACTTATGAAAAGATATGGAAATATTCGTTTTACTCGGAGAGTGGTTGTTGCTCTGTGTTTGTTCGTTTCTGCGCTTGCTGTTTTAATTTGCGGTCAGACTGTAAGAGCTGATGATACTACTTATACTGGGTCGACTATGTATTCTGTTGATATTGTATCTGGATATCCACACAAAGGTAAATTTACTACTGAAAAGCTATCAACAACTATCAATTACACTTGTGCTTCACCTGTTTATTCTTTCATTGCCGAGGAACCTGTCGTTGATGGTCAAGGTAATTTAGTTCCTAAACAGTTTAATCTTTACTGTGGTTTTTGTTCTGTAAGTGAAATCCATGCAAAGGAATTATCTGATATTACACCTATTGTGATGAATGGTTGTTATTTTTACAAGGATAGGTTGCTTCTTCTTGATTGGAGCAAAGAGGACTCTTCAAGTGATGATGATTATATTACCAGAATGACTTCTAGTAGTTCTGATATATTCCAGTTGGTTAAGGATGTGGGATTTTATCAAACCATATCAGACTACCTCAAGACTGGCACTAAGGCTGATGGTATGATAGTCGGTGGCAGTGACACTCACCCAACTGATGTTACTAACAAGAGTATTGGCTACTTGCAGAATGTCAAATTAAATTTATCTTATATTACACCGATTAAAGGAGATAGTATTTTTGAGACAACTAATTATCAAATATATTCAGATATGATATATAACTTAAAATGGAATAGTAAAAAAACGTCTACAAATTATGATTTATCTTCGTCATATGTTCAACTATATGCAAAGGCAGAATATCGTAAAAGCGAATATGACAAAGTTTCTGCAACTGATTTTATTGAGCTTGGTGATTTTGAAAAAGCATCTAAAGGTAAACTTAAATTTTCTTTTTTAGAATTATTTGAAAAGTCTAATAATTGTAAATCTGCTTATTTGTCTGCATTTCCTTTATCATCTGCTGATTATAAGAATGGTAAATTGCAAGCCTGCTCTGTGACGTCTAATATTAAATATAAATTTTATATTAGAGTTTACAAAGGTACAGACAAAGGTCCTTGGCTTTGTGTATCTGAAAAAGGCTTTCACCATTCTAATGAATTTGTAAACTCTGGTGATAAAGTTCCTTTTAATGTATCTAGTGGCGATTTGAATTCAGATGGAACATATAAACCGGATGGTAATATTAATGAAAATGGAAATGGTATTACTGGTACTGGTAAAGATAAAGATGATGCTGACGCTGATACTAATGCTAATGATAAGATACAGACTAAACATGATTCTTCTGATAATTCAGTTTGGGATAATTTGGAAAATCTTGTTTCTGGTATCGCAAGTGTGCCTATTATCATAAAAGATATTTTTTCATTTTTGCCCTCATGGTGTCTTAATGTTACTGCAACTGGTTTCGCTTTAATGATTACTGTTTGTGTAATTAAATTTATAAGGGGGAAATAGAAATAAGATGTTATATGATGTTTATAAGTCTGCATGTAGCTTGATTTTTGATGTCTTTAGTTGGCATGTCCCTTGGTCTGCTTCAGTTAGTCCAACGATTGGTGAAGTATTTTTGTATGCTTTAGTTGCAGGCATAGTTATTATTTTTATAAAAAATTTAAAGTATTGAGGTGTTGTTATATGGTTATTGATTCGACTGAAATTTATGAAGCTGTTCCTACAACTGAATTAAATGATATTAGTGAGGTTAATGTAAATGAAGATAATACGGAGAATGTTACACAAGATATTCAGGCGGTTAACTCGGAGAGTGTCTCGCCTGATAGTTCAGATACTGCGGTTGGCTCTACTGTTCAGGCTGTAGATTATTCAAGTAGTATAGACTCGATAGCTAATGATGTGCATATAATCATGTTTATTATTCTGTTCAGTTTTTGTTGGTCGTGCATGAAGTCTTGGCGCACACATTCTTTGAAAGGAGTGAGAAAATAATGGAAGCAATAGTTAATTTGATTGTAGGTACTTCTACAACTTTAGATGTATATGTTATTGTTCGACTTATAGTAGTTATGATTTCTCTTGAACTTTTTGCCACTGCCTGTGGATTTCTAGGAGGTATGAAGTAATGGGATTTTTAATTTTTCTTGGTGTCCTGTTGTTACTGTGGCTATCTGTCATATTTAGAATTGTATTTTTGCATCCAGTAAGTACAATCGGTTATGCAATAAAAGATTTTTATTTTTGGATTCGGCATAAAGGTTATAATTTCTATGAAGCTGGACTCTTAAATTGTTATTGTGCGCACTTCGGAGGTGGTAAGACATTATCTATTGTACATTATGTTACGCTGATTTTTAGAAAGTATAATAATAAAATGGTGTGGGACAGAGGACGTAAAAAATTCGTACGTCAGAAAGTCCATGTGATTAGTAATGTGGATTTCAAGAGTATTCCATACGAGCCTCTTGCAAGTCTGTCGCAGGTCGTTTGCTGTGCATACAAAAATAAGGATATTGACTTAAAAAATAATACTAGGACAGTAGTTATTGTGGTACTAGATGAAGCTTCTGCCCAGCTCAACAGCCGAAATTTTAAAACCAATATAGATGCAGCATTTTTAAATACGCTTATTACTTCAAGGCATTATCATATATCTTTTATATATTCGTCTCAAAAATTTAAGCTAACTGATGCGCTAATGCGCTCGGTCACTCAAAAGTGTATCAATTGTCATAAGATATGGCGCTTCCTGATTCAGAATGAGTATGATGCGGATGAGGTAGAGTATGCAAGCAATCCGACACTAATTAAACCTCGTAAACGTACTGGATTCTTAATTAAAGATAAGGATTATAATGCTTATGACACGTTGGCTGTAGTTGATAATTTAAAGAAGTCTGTTGATAGTGGCGATATGATGAGTGAAGCAGAGATACTGCAAATGAGAGGTGAAATGAATCCTGATAATGACCAGATTCTTCATAGAACTAGGCGCTTGAAAAAATTGCTTAAGTAGTGTAGAATCAAAAATAAAAAAGGCGGTTTTACTATGAAAACTTTTAAAGATTGGGTTTTGTTTTTATGTGTTGTTGGTCTTGTTATATGTTTCATTTATATTCATACTTTAAGTATGCGTATTGATTTTTTACATTCTGATAATGGTAATAATTATGGTGTTGTGACTGTTACTGAAAATGAATGAATGTGTGCTGCGCGCTCAGGCTTGCCAGCGCGCAGCACACAACAAAATGCACAAAATAACAAATTATATTGGCTCTGATCCACGTTGGTTCAGAGCCTTTTATTGTGCATATTTAACAAAAAAATAATAATGTATTTACAAACACATGTTCTTGTGATAAGTTATTATCAAGTCAAATGAATACGAATTGCATCAATTCAAAATGTACTATGTCGTTCGATAAGAGCGATTTAAATTTTACTCGTCATTTATTCGTTAAACTTAGATTTAGCGAATAAATGTGTACCGCTAAAAAATAGTACCGCTCCGCTTGCAGTACATTAGTATGCTTAAACATATGTCTGAAGTAGTCCTTTAATATACTGCTTCCTTTGTCCATGTCTGTTAATGACTGGAATTTTCCATATCCGTTATTTTTCAGATATTTTATATTATTAAACACAAAAAGACGGTTGAAAAATCAGCCGTCTTATATTATAATCGAGATAAAGAAAGAGTTGATCGGATATAAAACTTCCGATTGCCTCAGTAGATAAAAATCTTAATTAAGAAATAGCACTACTTTGGTCGGTGGGTGCTATTACAAGCTTTGAAATTTTATAAAAAGACGGTTGAAAAATCAG
>ERZ1034871.178-NODE-178-length-38492-cov-7.975050_pt1 | contig 38492 bp, 30 predicted proteins | sample MGYA00520631_ERZ1034871 | MGnify/ENA primary metagenome ERZ1034871 (study PRJEB33766, sample SAMN09781721) | gut metagenome | biome: gut microbiome | host: Homo sapiens | place: Madagascar | study: EMG produced TPA metagenomics assembly of the PRJNA485056 data set...
TAACATAATAAGTAGTGTATAGCATACTTACTTGTTAACCTGTCAACTTGTTAACATGTTAACCTGAAATTCCGCCAACGGGTTAATAAAAGTCTTTGTGACGGGAACTCTACACGTCCCCTCACTGCATCTTTCTACAAATTGTCTGCACTCTGCATTCGCTTGCGCTGTCTGCACTATACCATCAATGCTCAAGCAAAGTGTGGGGAATATTATATAGTGCAGCCTATCTTATATAAGCAATATTCAAAAAATGCGTTGATAGTTGTGGCGCTCTAAAAAAAGTTTACTTTTGTAAGTATGATAAAGAAACTATTACATGCCATAGAACAACAAACGGGGTTGAATATGCAACACAACCACGATTTTGTGTCGTTGAGTCAACAGATTTTTGAGCGTTTGCACGAATCTATTAGTGATTCAACGCTTAAACGCTTATGGGGATATGTCGATCCGCAGAACGTTAAACCTCGAACCAACACACTAAATATTTTAGCAGTTTTCTTAGGTTGCAAGGACTTTGACAGTTTTTGCAAAATGGGGGGGTAAAATCAGCGAAGAAGTGCAAGACTACAGAGAGTGTGATTTCTTTTGCCCCCATTTATACTTCTTGCAATTTAGCTGTGGGCGTAGAATTGGTGGCTCGTTGGAAACCTGACCGTCGTTGTGTGTTCAAGCACCTTAAGGATAATCTATTCGAGGTTGTAGCATCAGAGAATTGTAAACTCTGTGTGGGCGATACTTTTTGCTGCGATTATTTTATTGAGGGCGAGGTTATGCAAGTGTGTAATCTTACGCACCAAGGTGTCAGCGGATTGTCGTACATGGCAGGCAAAAAAGGCGGTGTGAGGTATGAACGTATAGAGCTCCAATAGGTGTGTAAAAGACGATGAGGCCTTATAGCGCAGGTGCTTAGAAAACGCACTTTGTCGAGGCAGGTAAAAACCTTTTTAGCTTACCTTGGTTCGGGTAATAAATTATAGGGTGGTTCTAGTAAATCAGATAAATCGATCCTATCTAATTTTTAGAACCACCCTAACATCATGCGTCAAGCTGCTTATTAGTTAGTCCGCAATCATATAGATTCTTGCAAAACTCATTATTTACGTATCACTTTACAAGTAGAAATTACGTCTAAATCAGTTACGTCAACAGCAAGTGATTTGGGGAGAACAATTTCTTGCAAGGCAGTGCAACGCCAAAAAGCGTTTTTACCAATTTTCGTTACCGAATCAGGAATAACGATTTGTTGTAAAGATGTGCAACGCACAAAAGCGTTTTTACCAATTTTCGTTACCGAATCAGGAATAACGATTTGTTGTAAAGATGTGCAACCATTAAAAGCGTTTTCACCAATTTCCGTTACCGAATCAGGAATAACGATTTGTTGTAAAGATTTGCATTGTTGGTATCTGCAACTCATTGTGTACCAGTATGTTTTGGTTTAAATGGTAGAAAAGTAATTGCATGGATTCTTTGGATGTGGAAAATGATGAAGAATTAGCGCTTTTAACTTTTATAAACCACGAAAGAGATGTGAATGTGCAACGATGGAAGAATGTTATCCTAAACTCAAATTTGTTTTGTAAGTATATGTCTTAATAAGATGCATAGCCTCTCAAAAATACAATCAAATCGCAAAAACGTGTATTTTTCGCATTTTTGACCATTTTAAATATGCAATTTTGTTAAATGCGCTTGAACTTTGAGATTTTTTCTCATATTTTACAACCTGCATCGAAAAATAATTGTATCTTTGCACAAAATTTTGAGATATGATAGTAAATTTCACAGTCAAGAATTATCGCTCTTTCAAACAGGAACGCACGTTCAGTATGGAGGCGAGTTCCATAAAGGAACATAAAGAGTCAGTCATCAACAAGGGCAAGTACAATTTACTTCCGTTGGCAGTTTTCTATGGTGCAAACTCTGGTGGCAAGAGTAATTTCATTCAGGCTATATCTACTATGCAAAGCATGGTCAGACGTTCTGTGCGCCTGAATGAGGGCGATGCACTTCCATACGATCCTTTTGCATTGGATGAAAACTCTGACTCGCGACCTACTTTGTTTGAGATACAGTTTATAAAAGGTGAGGTGCTTTATCGCTACGGTTACGAATACGACAAAACCGACATCATATCTGAGTGGTTGTATGAGAAACGGTTTGGCGAGAAAGAATACGAACTATTCATGCGCTCGCGAGACATCATTGAAGTGTCAGCGAAAAGATTCCCAGAAGGTCAGGGAAAGGAGGATTTGACCAACTCGAATCGTCTCTTCCTGTCACTTGTTGCCCAACTGAAGGGTGAGAAGTCCAACTCGATAATGGGGTGGTTCGGTGAATGCAATGTGCTATCTGGAATAGACAGCGAAGGCTACGAAGCCTTTACGCTCAGAATGTTTTTGGAACATTTGAACGGAGCAGATCAGGCTCAAGAGTTCTTCAAGACACTGCAACTGGGCTTTACTCGTTTCTCCGTTAAGAAAGTAGATATTCCCAAGGAGGCATTGGATAGTGCCCCCAAGTCGATAAGGTCACAATTGGAAAAAGACATAGCCACAGGTAGTTTCGTCGAACCGATAACTACTCATAATGTCTATGATGAAAATGGACTTGTGATTGGGGAACGCAATTTTCACAAGAACCAGATGGAGTCTGAGGGAACAAAGAAAGTGATAGAGATTTCCGGGCCTATTTTCGATACGTTGAACGAAGGCAAGACACTGATTGTGGACGAACTGGATGCAAAGTTGCACCCGCTTCTTACACGCAATATCGTTCTTCTGTTTATGGATCCTGAGAAGAACAGGCATGGAGCACAGCTGATCTTCGCTACACATGACACCAACCTTCTCGATTTGGATATCATTCGCCGTGATCAAATATGGTTTGCAGAGAAAGATAAGGTAGAGTCAACCGATATCTATTCGTTAGTGGAATTCAAGGATGAAGACGGAAAGAAGGTACGCAATGACCGTGACATCAAGCGTGACTATATTCGTGGACGTTATGGCGCTATACCTTTCATTGGAAAATAGAGTGCTGCTATGGGATATTCGAGAAAAGAAGAAATTGCGAAGCTAAGGCGGGAACGTAAAGAAGCTAAGGCTGCAAAGAAACGCAAGGAGAACGTTCGAGAGAAACTTGTACGCTTCCTTATAGTGTGTGAAGGCACTAAGACTGAGCCGCACTACTTTGAGGCTCTAATCAAGAACTATATCTCAACCGTTCGTGAGGTTACGATTGAAGGCAAAGGCAGGGCAACGGTAGCTCTGGTTGACGGGACTTTAGAAATTAGGCAGGAACTGGAGCGCAAGAATGCAATGTCTTTTGACCGTGTATGGGTCGTTTTTGACAAGGATGACTTCGACGATTTCAACGATGCTATAAAGAAAGCGAACAAGTTAGGCTTCCGAAGCGCCTGGACGAATGAGGCCTTTGAACTCTGGTACTATCTTCATTTTGAATACCTTGACACGGGCATTAGTCGCGAGGCCTACATTGACAAGCTACAGAATGCCTTTCGCAAGAAGATGGGAGACGACAATTTTAAGTATTGCAAGGGGAATCCTGATGTTTATAGGCTGCTCCAGCAGTATGGCCGTGAAGAGTTGGCCAAGCGCTTCGCCCAGCAACTACGCGCGTTATATACCGGCATCGACTATGCAACCCATAAGCCCTGCACGATGGTAGATATACTGGTAGAGGAATTAGAGCATCCTGATCTGGTATTAAAAAGTAAAAATGAAACGAAAAGCTTGACATGAATATTGTTATATCTTCTATTATAAGTGGAACTATAGGTTATTTCGTTAAAAGAGGATGGGACAGAATCCTTCCTGAAGAAGAATATCGTGATGAGTTGAACCATATTATCTCGGCAACTATTGAAGAGTACGCCAAGATACGTCCTGTGGAAAGTACGCATGACACCTTTCCGTTCTATCAGTCGCAAGCCATTATAAATGAACTTGTGAAGCTTGGTATTGCTGAAAGCGACGAAGAATCCGTAAAGAATATTGAAGAGGAATTAGCAAAGAACGAGCATATCATTAAACCGAAGTCTGGCGATTTGAGACTATTTTTAGACTTGTTCTATGCTAACTGTACAAAAAATGAGAAGATTAAACAGCTCCATATAGAAAAATATTATAAGGAGGAAGTGTTCATCATTTCTCAAAAAATAGATAGGCTTCAGAATTCGGTCGATCAGATAACAATTCTGCTGGGAGAAGGACTAAAGGCAGAGTGGAAAAGGCAACTTGATGTTTATAAAGAGGAAATAGCAAAGTGCAAGCCAAAGACGGCATTGGAACTACTGGAAAAACTGGATGAAACTATTAAAGAGTCTGGAAACAAGATTCCCAATAGCGTCATGGCAAAGCTGCATCAGATGAAAGCGCTTTGCTATGAAATGATGAGGAACAAGAAATATGATTATGAGTATCATGAATGCTATGTTTTGGATGATAAGAATGTCCAGTATATGGAGCATGAAACGATAAGACTGTTATACCAGAAAAAGAAAGACGAAGCAGTAGCATTAGCTAATAGTATTAAGGATTGGGATGAGGATAATCCTACGGCCTCATTCGTTTTAAGCTATGATGAGAATAGGGAGATCTTTGGGAAGAATTTGAATGTCCTTCCCCAATATGTTAAGAAGAGTACAAAGTTACTCTCCTTGATATTCCAATATATTATCAGTGGACGAGAATTATCCTATACTGATCCATTGATACGTTTTTTGATTGACAATTTTGAGCGGCAGGAGGGTATATGTGATGACTTTGCTCACTTTATGGAAAACCATCGAAGGTTAGAGTATGTACAATTCGTCTATATCATGATGACGCATCAGTATTATTTTGACAAGAGAATGACACCGACTCCGCTGATGGAGGAGATATATGTCTTGTCGACAACTCTTGCACAGAAGATGAAAGGTACCGAGATGGAGGCATTATTTCCTGAGGTCTATTTCTTTGAAGGATTGTCGGGATATATTGTAAAAGACATAAAGAAGGGGTTAGTTACTGCTATAGATTGTATTGACGTAAAGAAAACAAACTACCTCCTTTTGCTCGCTGTATGCCTACAGTATGAGGGCTACTATAAAGAAGCTATCAAGATTGCAGACTCCATGAAGGAAGCGAAAGACCAGGCTCACTTTCTGAAGATGCACATCTACAACAAGACGAAGAATAAGGAGAAAGCTTTGGAGGAATACGGGTTGTACATTAATTCTTTAGTAATCATTGACAAAATAAATTTTCCAAGAGTGGTCAATGGTGTTATTAACAAAATGCTCAATCCGACAGATGCTTCTATGATAGACATGGAGAGTCTAATGACGAAGCAATATGAGGACGAACAGCATCGGATATTGATGGTAGACCTAAAAAAGTGTATTGACGAACCCAATGAGGATAATTATAAGGTTCTTTGCGAAGATGCAAGTAATGAGGATGCGGATTTTAAATCTGCAATAGCGTTTATTTCGCTGATGTGTGGTTATTATCAGTTGGCTCTGCCTATCTACGATGAGCTCGTGAAACGCGGAATGTATGATGAACGGATGTTCTATTATTTGCAAGCCTTACATCTGAGCAAGACACGTAATGGGTTGTTGCTCAATTTGCTCAAAGACTGGCGTTTGAATGCAGACCATCAAGAGGTAAAGCTGCTTGAAATAGAATTGCAGCTGAGAATGAAACTAAGAGAATGGGAGGAGGCTTTGGAGATAATCAGAATCCTATATGGAATGATGTCTCTTACGGAGAATTTGTTTGCCACATATCTTGTTGTTCTGGTGAAGAATGGAAAATTTGAGGATGTGGGAGAACTGAAAGATCTTGCACCATCTATCATGTTTACTTCAGATGACTATATCTTAGAGACGGCATCAGCCCTATATGAGGCAGGATATTTGATAGATGCAATGAATTTCCTGATGCCATACGCCAAGAACCCAAACCGTCCAAGACTGCGCATGTTTTATCTCAACTTATGTCATTCTACTAAAGACGGTAACACTGCGCTCAAACAATTTGACGAGGTAAAAGAAGGAGTATATGTGTTTTACAGCTTAAATGGAAAAGAGCAAAAAGCACCTCTTTATATCAAACCAGATAGTCGTATGCCTTCAATAAAAGCACTATTAGGTCATAAAGAGGGAGATGTCGTGTTAATAAACAAAGGATTGGGAACTATGTCTGACAAAGTTGTGGTGAAGACCATAGCCAATGATCATTATGCTTTGATGAAGGAAATATATGGCGAGATGGAAAATCCCGTGACATCGCAATTGCCTGGCAAGATGTTCAAATTGCCAGACAATACTGATGTGGCAAGCTTAAATGACTTTTTTATTAAGAATTTTGCTAGTCAGGAAGAACTGAGACGCCGTACTTTTAAAGATTGTCTGGCTCAATATGACTGCGGTGAAATGCCTTATAGTATGGTGCCTATTTTGCTTTATGAAGGAGATTTTATCAGAGGGTATTATATCCTAAGTGGTGAAGAGCACGGTATCTTAATGAATCCTCAATGCAGAGATGAACAAATTGAGGATGTTCAAAATGTAGAATATGTTTTGGATTATAGCAGCTTGATGCTATTTTATGAGCTGAGCAGGACAGAGGAACTTGAGTTTAAGCAACGGTTTGTAGTATCGAGAGTCGTAGAGGAGATTGCGCAGCGAGAACTTGAAAAACTTGAGAAGTCGCCAGATGAGTCAATGTCGCTTGATATTTCAATAGAGGGCGTTACTCCTATTTTCCATACCAAAGAGAGCAAACAGTGGCAGATTGGGCTAATAAGGGGATTGTTGGATTGGATTCACAATAACTGTAGAATTGAAACGCCTGAGGGAAGACTTGATGTGCTGATGGAGCATAATATTGGGTCAGAGATGCAAGAGGGATACAGTATGGACTATGTGGCTGACTATATGAAGTTAGTTGGCAAGAACAGAATACTGATTTCGGATGACAAGTTGCTACAGCAAATGTACCTGCCTATTAAACAAGGAATGAGCAGTTATACCTATCTAAAGAAAGCATTTGACGATGAGACTATTTGTAGAAAGATGCTTCAGATGCATTATATCGGAGTGCCTGTAAATGCAGAATTCGCATATAAAGAGTTCTTGAAAAAAGAAAAAGGAATTGAGAATGTATTTAATCAGGCTTTAAAAGGCTGGAGCTATCTGGAGCCAATGAACAGAGTGTTCATTATCTCTGAACTTGTTAGGCTGGTGAAAAAGATATATCTAGCTCCGATTATTGTGACAGATTTGCATAGGGAGGTCGAAAATGTTTTTGTGGCCGTGTTAAAGGGAGTAAACGATATCAATGTTTTTTTCTTTCTCCATAAAAAGTTGAATACAGAATTCAAACTATTGGGGCAAAAATTACCACAAGTATTGCATGACTTATTGATGGCATTAGATAAGATTGCTATTGGAAGAAGTGATGTGGTGATATAGACAAAAACTATAGAATTTATGGCACACCATAAAAAAATTATTATACGCGGAAGAAGCTTGAAAAGGAAAAGGCATAAAAAATCAAAGCAAGTATGCTTTGGAGATAATGGGACGCATCTCGAAAAAATAAAGCATCTGTATATTATTGGTAATGGTTTTGATCGTCATCATGGTATGCATACAGGATACCTTCAGTTTCGAGAGTGGCTTGAAGAAAAGGCCATGTCTGTACTCTGCACAATAGATGAACTTTTTGGCTATTGTGACAATAACTGGTGGCAATATTTTGAAAGTAATCTCGCTACTGCCGTTACTTCTGAAATAGTACAAGAAGAAGTTCGCGAAAATTATCCAGATTTTGGAAGCGATGATTTTCGTGATCGAGATTGGTATGCTGCCGAATATGCTGTAGAAAACAAATTATCTGAAGCATATGGTGAAATTCGAGAAGCTTTTCATCAATGGGTTGCTGAGTTAGAAATGGGTGATGAGAGCAAAAAGATAGAGCTTAAAACCGATGATGCAGAATTCCTTACATTTAATTATACACCTACTTTGGAAACACTTTATAGCATAGATGAAAATATAATACTTCATATTCATGGAAAAGCTGGTACAGACGATGAATTGGTTTTAGGCCATGGTGTTTCCGAAGGTGACATTGAAAAAATGCTTGAAAAAGACTTTCCCATCGACGAAGAGGAAGGGGATGACTATGTCACGCAAAGAGCAAAAAGTGCAGCAATTAACGGAGTATATAACCAGCGAAAGAAAGTTGATGAAATAATTAAGAAACATGAAGAATGGTTTTCTTCACTCAAAGATGTGACGAACTTATATTTCTATGGGCATTCCTTTGGTGAGGTGGATCTTCCATATTTCAGAAAGATTCTCTCTGTAGTAAACAAAAGGAATGTTCAAATAGAAGTGAACGACTTCAATGGTGAGAATAAAGCCTCCATCGATGCCTTTATGCGAAGTGAAAGTATCGGTACAGAACAGTACTCAATTATAAACCTCAATGACAAACTGCTTATTAAATTGTGAAATATGAAACCACTGAATTCCAATAGGGCTAATCTGCTGTTGCTTTTTACCAGAGATCCTTTTGTCAAACTTGTGAACAAGGAGTTAGAGTACTATTCTTCAGACGATGATTCACTGATAGGCTTTGTATCTATTGATAGAGAAGACTATACATTTCACGCTATGCTATTTGATAGAGATTCAAGAAACAAATATTGTCTTGTTTCTATGAAATTAGATTATTGCTCAATAGAGGAAGCAAGATTAGGTCTTGAAAAACTAATGAACACATATGTGAGAAATGAAATTGCGTTAAGAAAAGATATTCCTGCGAATGATTTCTTCATCCCTGTAACTAAGCAAGAGCAACGACATCCATTCTTTGACAAACTATTGGATAAAGAAGGTTTTTTTACTGCAGCAAAATCAGTTATTGAGGAATTGTCTTTCCACTTTGAGGATAGAGACGGTAATTTTGTTGATCAATTTCAATCTAAAAATGGCTTTGATGCTCGAATATGGGAGCTGTACTTATGGTGCTATTTCAGAGAAGAGAATTTCCATTTCAGTTATGATTATGATGCACCAGACTTCATGATTGAGAAAATGGGATATGAGGTCGCAATAGAGGCTGTTCATGTCAACCGTAAACAAAGTATAGAAGAACCTGCTAACATTCCTACTCTCGAGGAGATACGAAGAAAGATGGAGGATGAAATTCCCCTTATGTTTGGTTCCCCTTTATATTCAAAGTTGAAACACACTTATCAAAACCAACCATATTGGGAATTAAATCATGTAAAAGGTAAGCCACTAGTTTATGCTATAGCCGATTTCCACGCAGACATGTCTATGACATGGTCTTTTCCTGGTATTATAAGCATCTTATATGGTATAGATCAGAAAGCAATCCATCATGATGATGGTACAATATCATTAGAGAGCGAGTCTGGTATAGTATTTCAGAAAGGTGAATTAAGGATAAAGCCTCTATTTCTTGATGAACAATTCAAACATGTGAGCGCTGTCTTGTTTTCACCTTGCGGCACCTTGTCAAAGTTTAATAGGATGGGAGTTCAAGCTGGCTATGGAAGTATGAAGAATAAACTGTTTCAAATAAAGATGTGCTATAACGCCTTACCCAATGCCATCTTGCCAAATGTTTTTGGATCAATTGTTAATGAAAGTTGTCATGAAACATGGGCTGACGGCATTCAAATATTTCACAATCCATTTGCCGAAATCCCGTTGAATCCAGCATTATTTCTACACGCAGGACATCACTTCTATGAAAATGGACTTATAAGAAGTGTTATTCCACATAATCACATTATATCAACAACAACCTACAATATCAAGAATTTTCCTTCTGACCCTCCTTCATTTACTTTTCAGTCTTCAGATAAATTTGATGAGGTTATAAAAAAATGGAGAATGTAAATACACGGATGACGAAATATGATACACCAATCAAACAAGCAATTCAACACCTACAAGGAGGGACTGGATCTGGAGGTTCTGCGGCGGTACTGCGAGGAGCATGGAGAGAAGAGGACGTTTCTGCGAGGTGAAGTATTGGAATGCGAGGGTGAACCTTCGCAGTGGTTAGGCCATGTCGAAAAGGGATGCTTCAAGTATAGCGTAAGAAATCTTTCTGAGCAGAAGGACTATATAACAGGCTTCGCCTTTACGGATGAGTTTGTCGCCGACTTTCCAAATAGCATGGAACATCTATGTGCAAACGTTTCGATTATTGCACAAACGACAAGTAAGGTCTATTTGATTGACGGTAAAGAACTGAAACGCCTCTTCGAGATGAACAAATATCTGAAGGAAAAGACGAGTGAGATATACAAGCACTTGTTTCTTCAGATTTATTCGCAGCATCTCGACTCCTACCGTCTGACCGTGAAAGAGCGCTATATCCAGTTGCTCAATCGCTGTCCTCAGATTGTTCAGCAAATCAACTTGAAGGACATAGCATCTTTCTTGAAGGTTACGCCGACAACTATCAGCAAAATCAGGAAAGAAATCACCTTTTCTGTATGAAACTCTCAAACCATTTTGAGAGTTTACTATTATAGCCCCATTTCTTGGCATTGTTCTATGGTGATGTTTGAGCAAAGTGGTTAACTTTGCATTCTGTTAAACATCATAATAGGACAAAATATGAACATTATCATCATTGGAGCCACATCTGGCATAGGCAAAGCCCTTTTTAAAAAATATGTGACTGAAGGTAATCTTCTCGGTATCGTTGGACGAAGGACGAATCTATTGGAAGAATTGCGCCAACAGCATCCCGACAGTACTTTCACCACCACAGCAGACATCACCAAACAGATTGAAATCGAACAGGCCATTCATGAACTCTTTGGAAAACTTGGAAGCATTGACTTAGCCATTGTCTGCTCTGGCACGGGCGAGATCAATCCCTCTCTCAACTACGACGTGGAACGCCCGACGATTGACACCAACGTCACAGGCTGGACTTTCGTCATTGATACACTCTACCACATCTTCGAACAGCAAGGTCACGGTCACCTCGTAGCCATTACCTCGGCTGGTGGGCTGCGTGGTGAACCGATGGCACCTGCCTACAGTGCGACGAAAGCCTACCAAATCAACTACATGGAAGCCCTGCACAAGAAGGCTTTCAAGTCAGGCAGTAACATAATCATTACCGATGTCCGTCCCGGTCTCGTTGATACTGCTATGGCAAAAGGCGAAGGTCTCTTCTGGGTGATGCCCATTGATAAGGTTGCCCGTCAGATATACGCAGCCATCCATCGTAGAAAGTCGAAAGCCTATGTCACCAAGCGATGGCATCTCCTTGCAATCATCAATAAGAACCTGCCATTCGGTCTATATAAGCGATTGTAAACTCTATCATTAATAATCCGTAAAAGTCGCAGTGAGATATCATCACTTACTTTCTCACATTCTGCTGTCACAGTTTTTATATGTAGTCTCTCTTATATAGGATATGCAAATGGGAAAATGGCATTATCACTAATTACGCTATTATGTGCAGTTGCATTCTTTGTATATCTATGCAAGTATTTTAGGCATAAACCTTTTGGTAATAAAGTTATTGATGTTTTTTCAATTACAATGTGTGTTATCGGCTTTGTCAATTCCGAAGGAATAACACTAATTGGTGGAGCAACATTCATTGCAGCACTAATAGACTTAGGTTTCTTCTTGTATATAGACTATTGTGATATAAAGCGAGTATCTATTATTTGTTGATTATCAGTATTATACGCTCTAAACGGTAGAAAAGTGACCGTACGGATTCTGATTAGATACGAAAAGGTGAATATTTTACGTATTTAACTTTCGATCACAAATGTGAGGTTTGGATAACAAAATGATGGAAGAGACGAGAAATAAGTGGACGCTGTTAAAAGAGAAAATAGAATGGGATGCAGTTGAAACTATACCCATTCTCTTATATACAGATAACTTTACCTTATTGTCTGTATATAAAAGAGGTATAAAGTCAAATGCCTTGTATTTGAGAAAATAACACTCTTTTGGACAACTTTATGTGGATATAATCTTTATTCCCGGTTAAAAGGAGTAACTTTGCGGAAAACACAACAAATAATTGAAGCATGGCGGATTTAAATCGTGTCAAGACCGTATTGGCAGAAAGAGGTATTATGAGTAAATGGTTAGCAAAGACATTGCATAAGGACCCTGCCACAGTATCGAAGTGATGCAACAACCACGCACAACTCGACTTGAAGACATTGGCACAAATAGCCGATGTTCTCAATGTGGATATACACGAGTTGATTTGCCATACAAAAGTGGAATGAACAGAATATGAGATATACTATCGAAGAGATACGTCAGATGCCCGAAGGGCAGACTTTCGACTGCAAGAGCATTCATATAGAACCGAAGGCTCTCGCCAACACTATTGTCGCTATGGCAAATGCCGATGGCGGCATGATAGCCGTAGGTATATCCGACAAGACTCGTCGTATCGAGGGTGTCAACCAAGACAAGGCTCATTTGAACGAGATACTTCGCACTCCGTTTGATTTCTGTGTACCCACCATTTCTATTACGACAGAGTTCATGCCTTGCCAAGACAGCGAGGGCAATGACAACCACATACTGATAATCCATGTCCCGGCCAGTCCTCGCCTCCATGCCAACCAAGCCGATGAGGTGTTTTGGCGGGTGGGCGACAAGTCGCGTAAGCTACCCTTTGAGGAACGTCTGCAACTGATGTATGACAAGGGTGAACGATACTATGAGGACAGCCCTGCCTACGATGCCACTATCGAGGATATCGACATAGATGCCGTAAAAGCATATATGAAGCGCATTGGTTATGGCAAGTCTCCAATGGAATACCTGCAAGAGAACAAAGGATTTCTGACTTACAAGGGCGATGTACCACAAGTTAGCACTGCCTGCATCTTGCTCTTCGGTAAGCATCCACAGAACTTTTTCCCTCGTGCTCGTGTCCGTTTTATCAAGTACTATGGTACGGAAGAGAAAGTCGGCAGGGAAATGAACGTCATCAAGGATGTCACCTTCGAGGGGCGCGTCCTCGACCAGATACAGAAAACCCCATCGACTACCTCGAAACGCAAGTGAAGGAACATTCCTATCTCGGTGAGGACGGACTCTTCAAGACCGACAGGGAATATCCTAAGTTCGTGATACAAGAGATGACGGTAAACTCGGTTTGTCACCGCGATTATAGCATCAAAGGAACGGAGATACAGATAAAGATGTTTGATGACCGACTTGTGTTCGAGACCCCGGTAAGCTGCCAGGTATCGTCCGCACCGACAATATCCGCCACACCCATTTTTCCCGTAATCCCAAGATAGCCGAGTACCTGAAAGCCTACGACTATGTAAAGGAGTTCGGTGAAGGAGTTGACCGTATGTGTCGTGAGCTTTCTGCCATTGGCACGAAGGAACCCCAATATCATTTGGTCGCCTTTATAATGAAAGCTTCTGTGTGGGCTAATTTATTGGAGGAAGGACAAGAAAAGACTATATTCGACTAGAAGCGACCAGGAAACGACCAGATAAGCGACCAGATAAAAATGATTTTAGAACTAATCAAGGAAAAGCCACAAATAAGTAGAAGCGAAATTTCACACAAAATGGGACTTCATGAAAGTAGTGTGAAACGTCGTCTGAAGATGATGGTTGATAAAGGTATTATTCAACGCATAGGTTCCGACAAAGGTGGTCATTGGCAAATTAAATAATTCTATCCTGATTATGAAATGTAAAATTGAAACATCAAATGGTATCATGTTTTTGAAAGGAATAGATGGAGATAAACGATTGGAAATTGCTGATTATATTGAACTCCATGATAGTTCCTTGCTTATGGTAAGTTTGATTCTTGATAAAAAAGAATATTTTTATTGGGGGAAGAATCATGTAATATACACTAAACTATGGGGGTGTATTGATTCCATGATGAATGTTGTTGTTCCGTTTATTTATCAGCATATGCAGATAGAATTCAATTATATTAGAGCAGAAAAGGATAATTCCCATTATCTAGAAGGATATGATTCCTATTATTTTAATATGCATGGAGTCCCTGTTATTTATTCAACAAAGAAAGAGATGCCAGGATGGGATTGGGTTAAAGATTCAGATTATAAACGTATTTCGATTGCTCAAAAAGATGGGAAACAAGGGGTAGTGCGCAATGACGGTAGTGTTTTCGTTGAACCCATATATAAGAAGGTAGAGATAAATTCCTCTAATCCTGAGATAATTGTCACTTCTGATGATAATATTCGAACTAGCATTATTTATAGAAAGGATGAAAAAGCATGGAGATTCTTGCCAATTGGACATCGCTATATATATTTCTCTTATGATTTATATGTATTAGTAAACCAGAATGATTTAGAATATGCTGTGGATAAACAGTTTAATATAGTTGTACTCCCATATTTTGACTCTATTAAAGTAGATTCTCATTACATCGTGGTAAAAAGAAATGGACAATGTGGAATTCTCAGTAGGAACAAAACTATATTTGTTAATGGTATAAGGAATCCAATATATGCACCTATCACAAAAATTGAATTTGACGATATCAAGATTCTGGGTAATAGAGCCATAGTAGTCAAAAATGCTCTCCAAGGAATTATAAATTTGGAAAACGGGGATATCCTTTGTCTTCCATGTATTCCTATAGAGTATCCAATACTCCCATACACTCTCAATGACAATGCTATCGCTTTTAAAACGACAAAACATCAATATGGTTATTTCGATTTAGAAGGGCATCTACTATTTGAAATTAAAATAGAGGATGATAAGATTAATGAGACTTCCATTAGGGCATTTAAGAATGGGAAAGTTTATCTTTTTAGTAACAAATATCAATATGTGTTCAATAAAGATGGTTCCTATGAAAGGACACGTATCGTACAGCGTTATTGGGGTGAAACCTATCATAACTATGATGCAGAACGTTGGGATGCACTAACAGATGGAATGGAAGGCGATTACCCTGGTTCTGGTGTTGACTACGATTTATTAGGATTTTAATAACGGAAACAAATGTTTGCAAAAGGATATACAAATATTAGGGCGATGATAGAAACCCAATATGGGATTTTATCACATATGATAACGGATATAGCTTACAGATACCAAACGCTATTAAAACAGACAGAGGAAGAAGCTGAGCGATTGGCGCAAAATAATTCCGATGGAGATTATGATGTCTATCATACTATCTTGAATAGTTTTAATGATGTTGAGGAAATGTCGTCGTGTTTGATGACGGAAAGCAGAAAGATCCTGTTTTGCGCGATTTCTTCTTACTATGAGACAATGCTCAACGAATTTGTCCTGTATTATAAAATTGCAAATAATGCCACCCAGCCATCACAAATACTTGATTCAATTCTTAAAGCATATAAGACAAAGTACGGAGAAGAGATAACTTGTATAGAAGAAAATGTGGAGTATGCCAACTCTTTTTATAGGTTACTACGTAATCTCTATATGCATGGTTCCCTATCGAAAGAAAAGGATAGATGTACGCTATTCAATTATGCAGAAGTTACCAATGGCTTAAAGACATTCGGTATTGATACAATTATAATTGCGGATAACGACTTTTTATTCAAAGCACTTGATTGTTTTAAGACAATTCTCGTTTGTGTAGATGATGCTTTTACGCAACAATTATCAGAAGAACAAAAGCAATTGATGAGGGCTAAGGATATTATACGAGAAGCGATTAATAACTATCCTCCTGAAATGCCTGGGCTAGAGGATGAATATCCTCCTTTTTGTTCGATTAGGATACACAGATTACTATGTGAGGCAGAATCCTTACTACTTTATGTAGCCAAGCAAGGTAATGCAGAAGCTCAAATGTTATTAGCAGATTTGTATATATCTGCTTTTGAGACCCCACAGAAAAAGAAAGGATTTTTCTGGCTAAAGAAGGCTGTTGCACAGAATTATTTACCAGCAATCCAAATGCTTAGAGAAGTGAACCATTGACAACCTTTGTCAACCCTGTCCACGATATAATACTGCCTTTCAGCTTCAAATTTGTCCTTCATCGTAACCACTCGTAAACCCTTGTCAACTACGTTCACGATATGACAAAATAAAAGCTCCGCAAATTCTCCACGGTAGAAATACGCTGCAAAAATATGTGGAAAATCGGGAACTGCCAAAAAGCACTCAGAAAGTGTTAAAAATCAAAGAGTGTTGAAAATCAAGACTTTATGGTTAGTTAGTCATAGTAAATTATGGTTAGTTATAAGGCTCTAAATACAATTACTAAAAGCACAATAACCTATCTTAGTTACCGACTCTGGAATAACGATTTGTTGTAAAGATGTGCAACCTTTAAAAGCTTCTGATCTAATTTCTTCTACCGAATCGGGTATAACGATTCCTTCTAAATATGTGCAACCAGAAAAAGCCGCATGACCAATCTCTTTTATGCAATTGGGTATTTCCAACTTCTTGTTTTTTGATTGGTATAGTACTAATTCCTTGTTGTTTTTATCTATTAGTAATCCATCTTCGTATGAATAGTTGTTGTCTATTGATTTTATAACCAAATCTCCAGAATACCCACTAAGCACATCCCCAATAGAGCTGTAAACTTTGGGAATGGTGATAAGAGAGAGATTCTTACAATTTTCAAAAGCACAATAACCTATCTTAGTTACCGACTCTGGAATAACGATTTCTTCTAAAGACGTGCAGCCATTAAAAGCATCCCGACCGATCTCTGTTACCGAATCGGGTATAACGATTTCTTCTAAAGATGTGCAACCTCCAAAAGCCGCTTCATCAATCTCTTTTACCGAATTGGGTATAACAATCTTTTGTAAAGATGTACAATTTTCAAAAGCGCGCTCACGTATATTTTTTACCGAATCGGGTATAACGATTTCTTCTAAAGATGTGCAACCACTAAAAGCGCTCCAACCTATTTTTTTACCGAATTGGGTATAACGACTTCTTGTAAAGATGCGCAACCAAAAAAAGCGTTACTACCAATTTCAATTACTGAATCAGGAATAACGATTTGTTCCAAAGATGTGCAACCCTTAAAAGTACTAGAATCAATCTGTTTTACCGAGTTGGGGATAACGACCTTTTGCAAAGATGTGCAACCCTCAAAAGCCGCTTCATAAATATCTTTTACCGAGTTGGGGATAACGACCTTTTGCAAAGATGTGAAGTCACGAAAAGTGTTACGGCCAATCATCGTTACTGAGTTGAGAAGAATTACTTTTTCTATTTTTTTGTTTTCCTCCCATTCAGAATCATAATTGAGTTCGATTACGACAAGCTTTTCTGGTCTTTCGAAATCATCGTGTTGGGGCAATAATTGATGGGGCTGAAGTCCTTGATGTCCTCACCAATCGATTGTAACTGTTCTTCGGGGGTGTATCCCTTTAAGATTGTGGTTTGATTAAGTTTTTCCATATCACTTTGTTTTATGAATATTTGTTGTTATAGGAGTCGTCTGAACTTTTACTAAATTTTTCCCTCCCTCCCAAAAAGGAGTGGGTACAGTATCTATCTGAACAGGACATTAGATTCATTGAAGGAAGTCATCACTCAGTTCGCTAAAATAAGGGGGTGGAAAACTTTAGTCTTTAATTATTTGCTTAATGTTATTTTCCGCTTTAGATTTAGATAAAATCAATATATTCAAACTTGTTCATTTACAAGGAAGTTTGCATTAACTGATTTTTATCATAGGTTATAAGTCTTTGTCGTGTATGGCAAGTGTGCTATACTATCAACAAAACTGATGCGGCAATGTTTGCAAAAAGGCACAGGTAAGTCGCATTCGGGATAAATCTTTCAGAATAATAAAAAAGCAATCACAAAACAAGTGTGGCAAGCTTGTGCTACAATCGTTTTGCGATTGCTTTTTGGGAGGGTGCTGACTGGCGTGTGCCTAACAGCGCTCCTATGAATATGGGGTATCTGTTCGGATATTATATACTTAGTTCATCAAGGACTTTGATGAGTTTCTTGTCCATAACCTTGCGTTTGCCCACGGCGTCGATAAAGGGCACGTACACAACTTCGTTGTTACGCACACCAACCATTACGTTGCGCTGCCCTTGTACTAATGCTTCGATGGCACCCACGCCTACCTGCGACGCCAGTATTCGGTCGCGCGCTGAGGGGCTACCGCCACGTTGCAGGTGGCCGAGTATGGATACGCGTACATCAAAGTTGGGGTATTCCTTGTTTACACGCTCTGCATAGTACATGGCGCCACATTTGGGGCTTTCGCTAACTATGACGATGCAACTTTTCTTGCTCTTGCGAATGCCTCGCTCCATAAATTCGATGAGCTGGTCGCTGCCGGTGGTGTCCTCGGGTATGATGGCTGCCTCGGCACCTGCTGCTATGGCACTGTTCTGTGCAAGGAAACCAGCATCACGTCCCATGACCTCAACAAAGAATATACGTTCGTGTGAGGTGGCTGTGTCGCGTATCTTGTCAACGCACTGTGTGATGGTGTTGAGTGTGGTGTCATAACCTATGGTGCTGTCGGTGCCATAAAGGTCATTGTCGATGGTGCCAGGCAGTCCGATGCAGGGAAAGTCGTACTCTTCGGCCAGCATCATGGCGCCGGTAAGTGAACCGTTACCGCCTATGACAACAAGTGCATCGATAGATTCCTTGCGCAAGGTTTCGTAGGCTTTTTTGCGGCCAGCTGCGGTTTGAAACTCTTTGGAGCGTGCGGTGCGCAGTATGGTGCCACCTGTTTGTATGATGTTGCTGACGTCCTCGGTGGTAAATGGTTTGACCTCGTCGTGTATCAGGCCGTCGTAGCCACGGTAAATACCTTTTATCTTGAAGCCATTGCATATGCCGCTGCGTGTAACGGCGCGGATTGCTGCGTTCATGCCGGGGGCGTCACCACCTGAGGTGAGCACACCCACACATCTGATTTTACCCATGTCTTTTCTTTATTTTGTTTATGTTTTGTGTTTCTATTGAGATAAGTGCTGGTTTCGTGCTTTTGCTTGGGTTATGTATTTTAGCCCATAACAAAACTCTGTGCAAGGAGTACGATGTAACCTACGACTGTACCAGTCAGCACTTTTGGCGCTATGTGGCGCAGATACCAGCCAAAACTGATGCCCTCCATACGCATGAGCAGCATGCCTGCCACGCTGCCAGTGAGCAGCACGGAACCTCCAAGGGCTGTGGTGTAGCTGATAAGTGGCCATAATGTGCCATTGCAAGCGGTGAGGTGGCTCCATTCGCCGCTCAGATGGCCGAAAGCTTCGGTAGAGGCCAACAGGGTGGGGATATTACCGAACAAACTTGCCAAGACTGTAGTGATGCCACCAAGTATCCAAATGTTGCCAATGTGGTTCAGGAGCCATGTGGCGATATGTTGGAGCACACCAGTTTCTGCAACAGCTCCAAGCATGAGCGTGAGGCCGACGTAGTACAATAGGTTTTGCAGGTTGGCATATTGCAGTGCGAGAGGCATGCGCTTGGCTACCATTTTGTCGCTACCAAGTAGCTGGCGGTTGCACAGTTCGTTAACTATCCACAGGAGGGCTAATACGCACAGCGCACCCACAAAGGGGGGCAGCAGTGTGATGCGGTGAAAGCTTGGTATGAACCATAGGCCGCCAATGCCGACAAGGAGCATTAAGAGTCTTTGGGGGCGTGTAAGCACAGTGTCGTCGCCTCTGAATGGAAGGCGGTCGAGCGATAGCTCTACGCGTGGGGGCAGACTGCGTGCCAATAATGTAAGCATGGTGATAGCTGCTGCTATCATTGGCATGACAAGGGTGAGAAAGTAGGTGGAGGGGGTAACAAGCTGGTCGTTCCACAGGCGCAAGCTTGTTATGTCGCCAATTACGGTTATAGCGCCACCGCAATTGGCTGCCAGGACGATGACTGTGCCATATATGCGCCTTTGTTTGTCACTTTGTAGCACGGGGTGCATGATGGTGAGCATGAGCACAACTGTGGCCAGATTGTCAAGATTGGCAGACAAAACGAAAGTGAATATAAACAATAGCCAAAGCAGTTTGCGTGGCTTGCGTGTGCGCATCCACTCCGCTGCAAAGTCGAAACAACCATTGTTGTTGAGTATCTCGACAATGCTTGTTGTGGCAATTAAAAATAGTACGATGTTGGCACCTTTAACTACGTAGTTAAAGAAGATGTTTGACGCGATAAAATCCTTTATCGAATGGGCTTGCAAACTGTTGTCGGCAAGGTAGATGGCATAGTCGGCTGCATGTTGGCTGGATACGAAATTATTGCCTTGTGCTATGTAGAGCAACCAGCAACAGACGCCTGCAAACATGGCAACGGCTGCTTTGCTTATGTGGTTCAGCGGCTCTGTAGCAATAATCAGAAGGCCGGCCAACATGATTGCGAGTAAAACTACAGCCATAATAGCGACGGTGTTACAAACAAAAAAGTATGTGAGATTATTATGCTTGAGCGGCAAACGGGGCTCGAACCCGCGACCCTGAGCTTGGGAAGCTCATGCTCTACCAACTGAGCTACTGCCGCATTTCGTGTGCAAATATAATGGTTTTAGTCGGAATAATCGGAAATATTGTGGAGTTTTTTGTGTATGCCAAGGTGGCAAGCAGCAAGTTCGCTATTAAAAGTTTAGTGGGTTAAAAGGAAATTAGGCTTATAGTACTGGTAAAAGTAACTATTAAGTTTTCTAACCCTTTAACCCACTAAATCTATTAGATAAGATATTGTGACGAGATGCTTTCGTTCTCCATTACACGGCGAATGGTTTCGGCAAGCATGCCGCTAACAGATAATTCCTTTACCTTATCGCATGTGCCGCGGTAGGGTATGCTGTCGGTGAATACCATTTCTTTGAGTGCAGATGCTTGAACGCGTTCGTCGGCAGGACCAGACATGATGCAGTGGCTGGCAATGGCACGTACGCTGTTGGCGCCGCGTGACATAATGAGGTCGGCGGCCTTAGTGATGGTGCCGGCGGTGTCGACAATGTCGTCAACCAATACGACGTCCATGCCTTCAACATCGCCAATGATTTGCATGTCTGCTACCTCGTTGGCCTTTTTGCGGCTCTTGTTGCAGAGTACCATGGGGCAATCGAGGTATTTGGCGTATGAGGCAGCACGCTTTGAACCGCCCACGTCGGGTGAGGCAATGCAGAGATTTTTAAGATTTAAGCTCTTGATATAGGGGAGCATGACTGTTGAGGCATAGAGGTGATCGACGGGTACGTCGAAGAAACCTTGCTCTTGGTCGGCGTGGAGGTCCATTGTCATGAGTCGGTCGATGCCGGCTACACTCAAGAGGTCGGCCACCAATTTTGCGCCAATGCTCACGCGGGGTTTGCTCTTGCGGTCTTGACGAGCCCAGCCAAAGTAGGGAACCACAGCGCAAATGCTGCGGGCTGAGGCACGCTTGGCGGCGTCAATCATGAGGAGCAGCTCCATGAGGTTGTCTGAGTTGGGGAATGTGCTTTGCACAAGGAACACATCGCGTCCGCGGATGCTCTCTTCGTAGCAAACCTCAAATTCTCCATCGGCAAATTTTGTCACCGTGAGGTTTCCCAGCGGACAGCCAAGTTCCTCACAAATCTTTTCAGCCAAATAACGGGAAGCTGTGCCCGAAAAGACCATAAAAGAGTTGTTGTTCATCATTTTTGTTGTATGATTTGTTATTAAAGGTGTTTCTTTGGTTTTGAAGCCGTAGCTTTTGTATTAGTCGGCGGCTTTACGCAATTTGCGGAAGTGTAATATAAGGTCTTTGAAATCTTGTGTAGAATGTATGCTGAAACGATTCCAAATGTCACCGAGTATGACTGCGCCTCCGAATCCGAGGTCCTTGACCTTTTGGATATTGTCAAGCTGTACACCTCCCAGGGCCATGACCTTGCGGTCTATTACGCCGCTTTGTGCCAGTTGTCGCAAGTTGGCGGTTGTGAAATGCGAGGCATATTGCTCCTTGGATATGCTATCGAAAATGGGTGAGAGAAATACGTAGTCACACTTCTTTTTGTGGGCCATAACCTCGTCAGCTGTATGGCATGAGCAAGATATGTGTCCTTTGTATTTGGGTGGCAACTCGGGATTGCGGTGGTTGAGATGTATGCCTTTTAGGCCATACTCATTTTTAAGATAAAAATGATCGTGTACAACGATTCTCTTGCGATAGCTCTCGGATATCAGTGTCAGCAGCCGCTCTGAGTAAACTGGTTCGGTGTCTGGCTTGCGCAGATGCAGGATTTCTAATCCTTCATCGAACAGGGCGTTTAGTATCTGATGTTCCTCCACGAAAAAGAATGGAGTTGTCATTAAAATCAGTTTCATGATGTGGCTGTCTATTTTGGTGCAAAGGTACAACATTTAATGTACCCACCAACATTTTGTCTTTATGTTTTTGTAACAATCTCCTTTTTCTTGACTTCGCCAATGCGTCACCCAATCAAATGACGTAACTCATCGTTTTTCATTATGCGCCATGTGATGGCGCAGGAAAGTGATGAAGTCTGGAGATTAGATTATGGTGTTTCACAGTTTGTGAGTTGTGAGATTTGCCGTTAACGCGGAGGAAATAAGAACAAAAGGACATAAGAACAAAAGTGCTGCAAAAGTGACACTAAGGCATTGAACCCATCAACAAAGTGTGCAACTTGTACACAAATATTTGCTTCCCTCCCCGACATCCCTCTTGTAAAAGAGAGTGTGTGCTTTTACTGCCATCTTACACTTTTTGTGCGTAACAAGTTGATATACAGAAGTTTCAAGAGTGTAAGATGATTTCAAAGTATCTTACACTCCCATGCATACATCTTACACACCTAACCTCGCTGCCTCGCAGTCAACATGGACGTATGCAGTAGATAATACGCCACAGGGACATAGAGAAATCTGTCGGAGCAACAGACTTTTCTGTTCCCCTATGCCGTAATATCTTCCTCCCGTGCTTGTGCCGTGTGGGTTGTGTAGGTTGCGTGTAGGTGGCAATGATAGCATCTTACACTAAGTAAAGTATTGATAGTCAGCGAGTTGTAATGTATTAGTGTAAGATGCAAGATACTCTGCAAGTAAAGTTTTCGTAGTATGATAAAGGTAATGTTACCACCAAATGCAAGCACTAATGGGGGTGACGCGTCCCGCGTTATATGGATAAACGAACGGGTGGGCTGAGTGGTGCGCGGGCTGGCGTGTGGGTGTGTTTGTAGGTGCACTTTAAGTTCTTCAATGCGTATTTTTAATTAAGATATGTCTGTATTTAGAAATAACTTTGTAGCTTTGCGGTTAAATTAGACTTTTCAAACCGATGGCTATGGCCATATAATATAAACGGTAGTGGTAACAAAACAGATGATCAAGGACATACATTCGCTGAACTTGAAAAAGTACCGCGATGAAAGTGGACTCTTTGTGGCCGAGGGTGCAAAGGTCGTTGAGGACTTGTTGCACTTCATGAGGTGTAAGACGTTGTTCGTTACCGAAGAATATTTAGCATCGCTTTCATATTCTATATGGTCTAAATTGTCTGATATAGAAGTTGTTGATGATGAGCAGTTAAAGAAATTGTCGAATTTAAGTACTCCGCGCGATGTAGTTGCAGTATTTGAGAAAAAAGCGGTTGCCACAGATGTTGACGAACTGGCTGGACTACCGGAAAAAATGCTTTGCTTGGCCTTAGATGGTGTGCAAGATCCTGGAAATTTAGGTACGATTATCCGGCTGGCAGATTGGTTCGGAATAGAACATATTTTTGCCTCGCGCGATACGGCTGACTTGTACTCGCCCAAGGTGGTGCAGGCTACAATGGGCGCCATCGCGCGTGTGGCGGTTCATTATGTTGACTTGCCTTGTGTGTTGTCGCGGGCTGCCGAATCGGGTGCAGCGGTGTATGGCACGTTTCTCGATGGGGCGGATATGTATGCCGAATCGTTGGAGCATAACGGCGTAATAGTAATGGGCAACGAGGGTAATGGCATATCGCGAGAAGTGTCGGCTTGTGTTAACCACCGGTTGTATATTCCGCCGTTTCCTGCAGGGCGAGCTACGAGTGAAAGCTTGAATGTGGCGGTTGCTACTGCGGTTGTATGCTCGGAATTTAGGCGTCGTGAGTTAAAGTAATGCTTTAATTGAAATTAGGTTTAGTTGTATGACAGATATGTACTTGAATGTTGTTGATTTGAGACTGGTGCTACTGGTTTTGGTGGCATTGGTAGCTTTGTTGTTGCAGTATGTATTGCGTTTGCGACGTTTTACTTTAGTAAATAAATATGCTTCGTGGCAGCAAGAGGCGCAGGCCGTCGAGGCAGCCACGCATGAGGCAAAAGGCGGCGGGGCGGGTTTTGTTTCGATAATAATACCTGTGAATGAACGTTGTGCATCTTGTGCGGGTTCGCTTGTAGAAAGCCTTTTCAAGCAAAAATGTGATGTTGATTACGAGATTATATTGGCGGATGAGGGGCATTCAGAGTGTGTGCGCGATTTGGTAGAACGAGGACAGAAATCATTTGGTAGTTTGCGCTATACTTTTGTACCTGAGACAGCCCGATACATAGAGGTGCGTAAGTTAGCCATAACGCTTGGCGTAAAGGCAGCCCGCGGTGAGTGGGTGTTGATACTTGATGCGCAGACTCTGCCGTTAAATGACGAATGGCTGCACCATTTCGTTCAGAATTTATCAGAGGAATCTGATATGGTGCAGGCATATTATAATTATGAGGACAATGGCACGTGGGTGGCACGTCGTGCTATATTGGATGAGGTCGATCATTTTGTGCAGAAGGTGGCAGCATGGGACAAAGGTGTGACTTTGGACTGTGGTTGTACTAATTGGGCAATGCGTAAGAGTGCCTTTATGGCGCAACATGGTTTTGCAGACAGTGTGAGTTTGCCTTTTGGCGAGGAGGCTATTTTGGCCAATTTGCATGTCGGTGCCGATCGTTTGTCAATACTCTGTGCAGCAGATACAAGGACTATTTTGGCTTTGCCGCATAAGACGGCCATTTCGAACATGCGTGTGCAAAGGAATGAGCTAATCCATCATCTCACCAATGGTGCACGTAAGTTCTTCATTCAAAATGGCGTATCGTCTGCCATGCTATATGTGATGGTGGCATCAGTGGTTTGTTATGTAGGGCTGCGTCTGTTCGGCGATTTGACGGCGAATTCGTACTCGTTGGGCTACTTATATACTGATGCGTTGTGCATGATTGTGCTTGTGGCTGCATTTGTGCTTCCTTTTGTATTTGTAAGAAAAACGTTGAAAACTCTTAGTGAGCGCCGATATGGAGCTTACATCTATTTATATTATTTGCTGCGCCCATTTCATACATTGGCTACATCTTGTGTAAGGTGGGAAAATAAAGGCAGTTTCGTTCGTAAATTCATCTAAAAACAACCTGATATAAAATGCCTAAGATATCGGAAAGAGCTATACAGATGCCTGAGTCTCCGATCAGGAAACTTGCTCCCTTGGCCAATCAAGCCAAGGAGAGAGGCGTTCATGTTTATCATTTGAATATAGGTCAGCCAGACTTACCAACTCCTGAGGCCGGCCTTAACGCGTTGCGACACATCGACCGAAAAGTGTTGGAATATAGCCCCAGTCAGGGCTTTCGCAGCTATCGCGAAAAGCTGACCCATTACTATGAGGGGTATAATATCCATTTGAGTGCTGATGATATTATTATTACGTCGGGTGGCTCGGAGGCTGTACTTTTTGCGTTCATGTCATGCTTGAACCCTGGCGATGAAATAATTGTACCAGAACCCGCTTATGCCAACTATATGGCTTTTGCTATATCGGCTGGAGCGCGTATACGTACCATAGCCACTACTATAGAGGAGGGCTTTTCGTTGCCTAAAGTAGAGAAGTTTGAGGAGCTGATCAATGAACGCACGCGTGCCATATTGATTTGCAACCCTAACAACCCGACAGGTTATTTGTATACACGTCGTGAGATGAACCAAATTCGCGATTTGGTAAAGAAATATGACCTTTATTTATTCTCAGACGAGGTTTACCGTGAATTCATATATACGGGGTCACCATACATTTCGGCTTGCCACCTTGAAGGCGTTGAGCAAAATGTGGTGTTGATTGATTCTGTCTCGAAACGTTATAGCGAGTGTGGTATACGTGTTGGTGCACTAATCACGAAGAATGAGGCAGTGCGCAAGGCTGTTATGAAATTCTGTCAGGCGCGCTTGAGTCCTCCCTTGATAGGACAACTCGTGGCAGAGGCTTCGTTAGATGCGGCCCCTGAATATGCACGCGATGTGTATGACGAGTATGTTGAGCGGCGTAAATGCTTGATTGATGGCCTGAATCGCATACCGGGTGTATACTCACCTATACCAATGGGCGCTTTCTATACTGTGGCAAAATTACCAGTAGATGATGCTGAAAAGTTCTGTGCCTGGTGTTTGACAGATTTCCAATACGAGGGTGAAACTGTCATGATGGCTCCGGCTGCAGGTTTCTATACTACACCTGGGGCTGGACGCAATCAAGTGCGTATAGCTTATGTGCTCAACAAGGCAGACCTGCAACGGGCGCTTATTGTGCTGCGCAAGGCTATTGAGGCGTATCCTGGACGTGAAGTGTAATTATGCTGTAAAATGGTTTGGGCGCGGCAATGTGGCTATTGGGTAAATCGTAACGTTGCCTTTTAGTTATTTGGCCAGGTTCGCCATTGTGTAGCTACAATCATAATTGGGGCAAATAATGCTTTCGTTATTTTTAGCAAAACGTTTTTTCAAGAACAGTGATAAAAATACTGGAGGGGTGCGCAAGGCATCGCCTCCGGCTTTACGCATTGCTACTGCTGGCATAGCAGTGGGGTTGGCGGTGATGGTTGTGTCGATCTGTTTCGTTAGGGGCTTTCAGCATGAGGTGAGTGGAAAAATAGCAGGTTTCACTTCCCATATAGAGGTGATAGAGCCCAACTCTTTGAGCTCGCCTGAGAGTTTTCCTGTGGTAACAGACGAAAAATTGATAAATCAGATCAAGCAGACTCCAGGTGTAGAATCTGTACAGCGTTTTTCGCAAAAAATGGGTATATTCAAGACCCAATCAGATTTTGCAGGTGTGTTGCTCAAGGGAGTTGCTGGCGAATATGATTTGAACTTTATCAAGCATTATATGGTGTCGGGGCATTTGCCTCATTTTTCGGACAGTGAGACCAAAAATGAAATTGTCATTTCTCAAACAATCGCCAATAAACTGAAATTGTCGGTTGGAGACAAGGTCTACAGTTATTATTTTTCAAATACCATCAAGCAGCGACGGTTCAAGGTTGTAGGTATATATAATACCTATATGAAGCAATTTGACAACAATGTCGTTTTGGCTGACATGTACGCGGTAAACCAACTGAACAGATGGCTGCCCGAACAAAGCAGTGGCCTGGAGATCCGCCTTGGCAGTTATGATGATCTTGACAAAGTTCAGTATATTTTGGCCAAGAAGGTCGGCGGACATACAGACCGCTTTAAGAGGTCGTATGCAGTATTAAGTGTGAAGGACAACCCTGTGACCTCCTCCGTACTTTCGTGGCTAAATTTGCTTGACCTGAATGTCATGGTCATATTGGTGATAATGATTTGTGTGGCAGGCTTTACAATGGTGAGCGGATTACTTATTTTGATATTAGAGAGAACGCAGACAATAGGTGTGCTTAAGGCTTTGGGCGCCACCAACAATCGTATACGTCACACTTTTTTATGGTATGCGGCTTTTATTATAGGGCGTGGCATGTTGTGGGGAAATGTAATTGGCATTTCGGTTGTCATGTTACAGAAGTACACTCATGTTGTCTCGCTTGACCCAGAAGTTTACTATGTGCCTTATGCTCCAGTGGACTTTGACGTGTTGAGCATCGTTGTATTGAATGTAATCACTCTTTTGGTTACAATGCTTGCCCTTGTAATTCCAAGCTATTTGGTTTCGCATATCCAACCAGCTAAAGCTATACAATTTGATTAACCGCACCCTCGTTATTGTTGAGGGCTGGGGTAGAGGTGTGCTCTTTCATTATGATACCAGATAAGTAGGTGTTCGTAAAATGGGTTTGAACAATCTACTTATAAAAAACAAGTGTAATATTCAACCCGGTAGGGGAGTGAATATTACACTTGTTGCTTGTTAATATCTTTGATAGTTATCAGAGATTGTCTTTCTCGATATCCTTAAAGTATTTGTAGGTGCCATGAGTGATGTTCTCACAGGCAGCTTCGTCACAAACGATGATGCCGTGTTCGTGCATCTGGAGTACTGAAATAGTCCACATCTGTGTAACGGGACCTTCGATAGCAGCTTGCAAAGCGCGACCCTTGTTATGGCCATTGCAGAGAATGAGAACCTCCTTGGCAGACATAACAGTACCTACGCCAACGGTGAGAGCAGTAGCGGGTACATCTTCGGGCTTGCCACCAAAGAAACGTGAATTGGCAACTCTTGTGTCGGTAGTCAAAGTCTTTTGACGAGTGCGGCTTGTGAGTGAGCTACCCGGCTCGTTGAATGCGATGTGACCATCGGGGCCAATACCACCAATAAAGAGGTCAATGCCACCAGCATCCTTGATCATTTGTTCGTAGTGTGCGCATTCGGCTGTCAAATCCTCGGCATTACCGTTCAGAATATGGATGTTTTCTTTCGGGCAGTCAATGTGATTGAAAAGGTTTGTAGCCATGAAAGAGTGGTAGCTTTCGGGGTGTGATTCGGGCAAACCAACATACTCGTCCATATTGAATGTCAATACGTGCTTAAAGCTGACGCGGCCTTCTTTGTTGGCCTTAACCAATGCCTTGTACATGCCGATTGGTGATGAACCGGTAGGCAGACCCAATACGAAAGGCTTCTCTGCAGTTGGATTGGCTGCATTGATTTTGCTAATAACATACTCTGCAGCCCAGTTTGACAACTTTTCGTAGTCGGGTTCGATAATAACTCTCATGATTTTGTTTTGTTATAAAGATTTGTAACGATAACTTTGTTTTTTTGCTTGAAACGGCATGTCTGTTCAAGACAGAGGTATGTACGCCCAAGTCTATTCGCAAAAGTAAAAAAACTTTATGTACTTTCAAAGCGTTTTCATAAATACTTTTGTTGTGATAGCAAATATGGCTACAAAGTGGCAAGCAATTGCAGTCTTTTTCGTAGCTTTGTAATTGAATAGTCTGTGTCCACTCCTGCTGGCAGGTGTGACACAGGTTGTTTATGTGTTTCAACATTTTCTCCTTACAATTATAATATGCAAGATTTCGTACATCTACACGTACATACCCAATATTCAATACTTGACGGACAGGCTGCTGTGCCAAAGTTGGTCGATAAGGCCATACGCGACGGCATGCGTGGCATGGCAGTGACGGATCATGGCAACATGATGGGTATAAAAGAATTCTTTAATTACTCAAACAAGGTCATAGGTAAGGCCAAGGGGGTAGTAAAGGATATGGAGGCGAAGTTGGCTTCGTTGCAAGACGGTAGCTATGTGCCTAAGTTAGATAAGGAGGGTAAAAATTCCGATGAGGGAAAAAGTGAAGCCGAACTTATTGCCGAATGTGAGGCTGTGCTCCAAAAACAACGCCCGATAGCTAATTTCAAGCCTATTTTCGGTTGCGAAATGTATGTGTCGCGTCGTGGCGACAAATCATTAAAAGCTGAGAAAATTGACCAGTCAGGCTGGCACCTCATAGTATTGGCCAAAAACGAGCACGGCTATCACAACCTTGTAAAGTTGGTATCTCGATCGTGGGTTGATGGCTTTTATATGCGTCCGCGTACGGATCACAAGGATTTGGAGAAGTATCATGAAGATTTGATAGTTTGTTCTGCATGTCTGGGTGGTGAGGTGCCGCAAATGATTATGCAAGGGCGTATTGAAGAGGCAGAAAAGAGTGTGCAATGGTTCAAGAGCGTGTTTGGCGATGACTATTATTTGGAGCTGATGCGACACGAAGTCAAGGACCCCTCAGTCAGAGCCAATCGCGAAACGTATCCGTTACAAGTTCAGGTAAACAAAGAACTGTTACGCATAGCGCAAAAATATAATGTAAAATATATTTGCACTAATGATAGTCACTTTGTAGATGAGGAGAATGCCGAGGCACACGACCGCTTGATTTGTTTGGCTACAGGAAAGGATTTGGAAGATCCCAGACGAATGCTGTATACAAAGCAAGAGTGGTTCAAAACTCGTGCCGAGATGAATGAAGTCTTTGCCGACTTGCCAGAGGCACTTGCTACTACCTGTGAAATATGTGACAAGGTTGAAACCTACTCAATAGATCATGCACCTATCATGCCTAACTTTGCCATTCCCGAGGAGTTTGGCACTGAGGAGGAATATCGAAAGAATTTGACCGAAGAAGATCTTTTCAACGAATTCACACAAGACGAGAATGGTAATGTCGTGATGAGTCGCGAAGATGGCATGAAGAAGATCAAAAAGCTTGGAGGTTTTGACAAACTATATCGTATAAAACTTGAGGCTGATTATCTTGCCAAATTGGCTTATGAGGGAGCCAAAAAGCGCTATGGTGACCCGTTGGACGATGAAACAGCAGAGCGTATAAAATTTGAGCTGCATATCATGAAGACGATGGGTTTCCCAGGTTACTTCTTAATAGTGCAGGACTACATTCGTGCGGCACGTGAGGAACTTGATGTGAGTGTAGGGCCAGGACGTGGTTCTGCGGCGGGTAGTGCTGTTGCCTATTGCTTGGGTATCACGCAGATAGACCCTATCAAGTACGACTTGCTGTTTGAGCGTTTTCTAAATCCAGACCGTATTTCACTCCCCGATATCGATGTCGATTTTGATGACGATGGTCGTGGCCGCGTACTGAATTGGGTTACTCAAAAGTATGGCGCAGACAATGTGGCACATATCATAACCTATGGTACAATGGCCACAAAACTTGCTATCAAGGATGTGGCCCGCGTTCAGAAACTGCCTCTGTCAATATCAAATAACCTCTGCAAACTTATTCCCGATAAATTGCCAGAAGGGCCTGATGGCAAAGTGCCTAAAATGAATTTGACAAATGCTATAGCTGCCATACCCGAACTGCGTGAGGCTGAGACATCTTCGGATATTTTGTTGCGTGATACAATTCGTTATGCAAAAATGCTCGAAGGTAATGTGCGCAATACGGGCGTGCATGCGTGCGGCTTTATCATTTGTCGTGACAATATATCAGATTGGGTACCCGTATCTACCGCCAAAGATAAGGAAACAGGAGAGGAATTGCACTGTACCCAATATGAGGGGCGTGTGATTGAGGAAACGGGCTTGATAAAAATGGACTTTTTGGGTCTGAAAACTCTGTCCATCATCAAGGAGGCTCTTGAAAATATCAAGCTGTCTTTGGGTATTGATCTCAACATTGATGAAATCAGCATTGAGGACCCTGCCACATATCAGTTATACTGCGATGGTCGTACCATAGGTACCTTCCAGTTTGAATCGCCGGGTATGCAAAAGTATTTGCGTGAGCTACAGCCCTCAACCTTTGAGGACCTTATTGCCATGAATGCGTTGTATCGCCCGGGACCTATGCAATATATTCCGTCCTTCATAGCCCGTAAACATGGTGACGAGCCAATTACCTACGACCTTCCTTGTATGGAAAAATACTTGAAGGATACATACGGCATTACCGTCTACCAGGAGCAAGTCATGTTGCTCTCGCGTGAAATTGCAAACTTTACGCGTGGCGAGAGTGATGCACTGCGAAAGGCAATGGGTAAAAAGCTTATAGAAAAGCTTAACCACATGTACCCCAAGTTCATTGATGGTGGTAAGGCTAATGGTCACGACCCAAAGGTTCTTGAAAAAATTTGGAATGACTGGCGCGCATTCGCGTCCTATGCTTTCAATAAAAGTCATGCCACATGCTATTCGTGGGTAGCCTATCAAACGGCTTATCTTAAGGCAAATTATCCGTCACAATATATGGCTGGTGTGATGAGCCGCAGTTTGGCCGATATTAACACGGTGGCTAAGTTGATGGACGAGTGCAAATCTATGGGCATCAGCACGCTTGGTCCTGACATTAACGAGAGCTATCTCAAGTTCAGTGTTAATCATAGTGGTGACATTCGCTTTGGTATGGGTGCAGTAAAGGGCGTAGGTGAAAGTGCTGTGTTGCAGATACTTGCCGAACGTAAGAAAAACGGTGTATATAAGTCCGTATACGATTTGGTCGAACGTGTCAATCTGTCAACCTGCAACAAAAAATCTCTCGAAAGTTTGGCTCTTGCAGGAGCGTTTGATAGTTTTGGCAACATAACACGTGAGCAATTTGTAACGCCATGCGAAAATGGTGAGACATTCCTCGATGCCCTGGTTCGTTATGGCAATACATTTCAGGCCGATCAAGCTCAAAACAGTTTCTCACTATTTGGGCCGAGTGAGGTGCTTGAGATAGCAAAGCCCGAGCCGCCCAAGAATGTTGAGCGTTGGAGCGACCTCGAACGCTTGAACCGTGAGCGTGACCTAATAGGTATCTATATATCAGGTCACCCGCTCGATTCATACCGCATCATAGTGGAAGATGTGTGCAATATGCGCATGACCCAACTTGAGGATAAAGTGGCATTCGCCAATCAAGATGTCTTTCTTGGTGGCATCGTAACAGATGTCAGAATGGGGCAGACCCGCACTGGCAAACCTTACGGAATCGCCAAGTTGGAGGATTACAGTGGAGCTGGGGAAATTGCACTCTTTGGCGAAGACTGGGCCAAATTCAGTGGCTATTTTCACGTAGGTAACTCTTTGTTTATTACTGCCCGGGTGGAGGAAAGACAGTGGCAACAAGGCGCTTATGAATTAAAGATAGGCCGCATAGAATTTTTGAGCGATGTGAAGGATCAGAAAATCAAGTCGATAACCATCAATGTGGCTACTGAGAAACTCACGCTTGAGGTCGTCAACGAACTTGCCTCTATCATTCGCAAATCACCAGGTCCGACAGACGTGTTCTTTAATATACTTGACAATGATGAGCATTCGCAAGTGATGTTACAAAGTAAGTTGTGTCATGTGTCTGTTGACAGCTTGTTGATAAACTACTTAAAAAAGGTTGACTTCACATATCAGATTAACTGATGGCATAATATTTGCTTCAATATAAAACTTAAACCAATTATACATTAGAAAATGGAAAAGATCATTACAGACTCAAACTTCGAAAGTGTTTTAGCAGAGGGACTCCCCATTGTGTTAGACTTCTCTGCCACATGGTGTGGACCTTGCAAAAAAATTGCGCCTTATATTGCCGAATTGGCTGAAGAGTACGCAGGTCGTGTAAACGTAGGTAAGTGTGACGTAGACGATAACGAAGAACTGACGTCAAAGTTTGGCATTCGCAATGTGCCCACTGTGCTTTTTATCAAGAATGGTGAGGTCGTTGACAAGCACGTAGGTGCAGGACCCAAGTCAGAGTTCGCTGAGAAAATTGAAAACTTGTTGAAATGAATCTCGACGAAGAATTAATGCTTGATGCGCAGCAGGACGCTGCAGCTGTGGCCTACATCAAGCAGCATTTGCCACAAGAGCTAAAAGATGTATTTACTGAGGAGTTGCTCTATTACTTTATAGACGTGATTGTTGAGTATTACACTGAGAGTGGAATACTTGATGCAACCCCCGACAAAGAAGGCTACATCGAAATAGACGAAGAGGCAATAGCTACCCATTTGGCTAAAAAAGCCAAGAAAGAGGGCATGGGCAATTTCTCAGTAGAGGATTTACTATTTGTGGTACAAGCCCACATGGATTTTGAGGAGGAACAGAATTGATGGAAGCCCCATCAAGCATGGGTACATCATATAGGTAAATGTCCCTGTGCCTCTGTAACGACTCTTAATCAACACAAGAAATGAGCAAAAGTTGAGGCTTCTACAAGGCTAAATAATAGTCTTGTGGAAGCCTCTACTGTTTGATAAATGGTTGTTTGGCGTGGGGATGGGTAAAGAATGGTTGGTGTGTGGTAGAATCTAAAGTGTACACATTCAGACGCTATCAATGCGCCGTCCATATCAATAACTACAGACAGGCTTAGGAAGTGACTTTATGGCGAGGTGCTTGCCCCGTCATAAAGTCATTAGATTTTACAATTCAATCAAATCACGTTTAACAGATCCTTTGTAGTAATGAGTCAATATTTCGTCATAACTACTCCCTTCGTCCGCCATAACCGCAGCGCCTATTTGGCATAGGCCTACACCATGTCCCCAACCGGCACCGGTAAGCACAAATTTTGTAGGTACGGTTTTGTCAGCACCATATATTGTATCCACGACAAAAGCCGAACTGTACAGGTGGGTGTCGGAAAGCATTCTTCTGATTTCTAATTCCTTGCCTACAATGAGCTCGTTTTCTGTGCCAACAATTCTAAGTTTGATAATTCTACCGCCAGGGCCGCGCTGAACAGGCTCCAGAGCAATAATATGACCAAAGGTCTGTTCGGTCTTTCCCTCAATGAGTGAACGAATTTTGTCTTGTGATAATTCTACTCGCCAACGATAAAAGTCTGTAGTTTCCTGGTCATAGTTGTTCAGCACCTGGCTCAGCAAACGCTTGTCGTGGGTGTTGCAGTAGCTGACGGGAGCACTCTTAATCCATTTTTCGGCAGTTTGTTCGTCTGTCAAATCGGGTATATCACCGTTTGCAGCATCGCGTACGACTGCCAGGTAAGGCTTATCGTCATTGTCCCAGCATGAGCTGTATAATTCGCTCACACCACCGCAACATTTTGAAAAGCGTGCATCACACAAACTACCGTTGTACATCAGCACTTCATGTTTTGTAGCGCTAACAGCTTTCTTCACTTGTGGCAGGGCTGACTTAGTTATGCCCTGATACCGCTGGCAGTGGTCGTCAGCGCACACATCGTATAGTGCGTGGTCAGAGCGGTCATGCCATTTAAGTATCTCACCGTGTTTATGCACAAAGTTGAAGTAGTTGGTGGTACCACCTTCACCCATCATGCGATGCAACATCTGACTATACACCCAACTGCGTGACACCACAGCATGCGTTTTAAGCAGTTCGAGCGAAGATGTTGCATTCATTTCAGATGAAATAACACTTTCGAGATAAGCCTCAACTGGCAGTTCGTTAATCACGACGAGTTTGCCTTCGTCAACTATAAGTCGCAATTTGCCCTTAAAACTCTGCTCTTCTTGTCTTTGCCAATGGAACCCAATGCCTATTGTTACGCCTTGCAGGGTAAAAAAGCACGTGTCGTCGTTCTCGGGTATGAAGTTGAGTTCGCTATAAATGTTGTCTTTCCATTTAATAGCGCCCTCGGTACACTGCACGTGTTGCATACCGCTGACAGTCTCGCCCTTGGCTTGGAAGTTGCCGTTTAATGCAAAGTCAATTTCCTCGGCGTGTAAAATTCCCACACAGATGTCACGGTTTGCCAATGATTTCAAAGCCTTGGTTTCATTTGTCATGCAACCTTTACTCTTGTGGTCAGCACGTTTGTTATGCAGCAATTTGGCAATGTTGTTAATTTCGCTATTGCTAATAGCCACTTCACGCAGAATGTTTGTGGCAATATGCGCTGTCATCTTTTCAAAGTCCTCCTCACGTGGTGTAATGATGAGTCCTCCCATGTCAACAGCTCCCGGACTTACTAATATTTGCGCATCGCCATCTGCAAAATAACAGTTTGGACGATGTTTTTTGCGCACAAACACAACCATTACAATGTGATCAGGCGTGTTTGGCGTGCCCTCTTGTCGCCAGCTCAGTATGTTTATGTCAGGTTCCGACGTACCCGATGCAACTGGTAAAACGCTCATCAACTTTTGCAAAAGTAAGGGTACATCGTTGCTTGCCGGACCTTGTATAACAAAGGCCGGGCAGGCATAATTTTTAAGCAAGTATATGCCGCTTGTCTTAGGATCATACCCAAGATCCTCAAGGGCTGCCTCTTCTTTTTTAAGTGACGGGTATACGCGTTGCAGATTGTTTTCGTACAACTTCCAATCCCTTTCGATAGGTACCAATCCTCGTTGGCCTGCTTGCAGATGGGCGTGGTCAGGAGCAGAGGCACCACATCTCGCGCCATTGTAGAACACAAACATTCCAGGCAAGTTCCATGTAATTGTGTCAAGCATTTTGCTGAAATGTGACAATCTTTGTGCAGTGTGCCGGCGCGTTGGTATTGTAAGGTGCAATGGCAGAATGGGGTAGGGGTTTACTAATAATTGAAACTTACCAAGTACAGGCATAGATGTTTGGCATGAGGGACGGTTGGTGTCGCACAAAAAGCAAGGCCTTTTCTTTAGGGCAGCCTTATCTATTTTTGCAGCAGTGCTTACTATGCGTGCCGGGTTGTATTGTACATTGAGTGTGCCATATTCAAGCGGCAACTCTTTCACTTTTACGCAAGTTTTGAGTTGTTCACACCTTTCTGCCACGTCGTGCCATTGGTCCAGCTGTTTTTTGAAGAAATCTTCAACGTCGCATTTTCTGACTGGCGAATTCCAGCGTTCGATCATGGCTCGTCTGGTCCTGAGTTCAATAGTTCTTAGCGCGTCCTTATATGCGTTATTTTTGTTTTGCTTGTCAATGCTCAGTGCAGCGTCAGAATTTCCCTCCCATCGGCGGCACAAGTACAGTTCGTCAAAAATGCGCGCTATGCGGTAATGTCTTGAAAAGGCCAGTCCGAGAGCATAGTCTTCGCCATAGCTCGTGTTGGGAAATCCGATCTTGCGCAAAATGTCGGTGCGGAAAGCGCGTGGCGCACCTAATCCGTTAATTCGGAGTGCGTTATTGCGTCCATTGTCAGCAGTCCATTCGGTGTGTGCAATCAGTCCTGGTGGCAGCGTCTCGAGTGCAAAGTTTACCATGCGGTAACTGCCAATGACCATGGCTGCATTTTGCTCTTCAAAGGCAGCTACAATGCGTGTCAAGGTGTCATCAGACGAGTATAAGTCATCTGAATCTAATTGTATGGCATACTTTCCGCACCACTTGCTGCGAATGGCTATATCCCAGCACCCTCCGATGCCCAGATCAGTGCGTTCTGGTTGGAGTAGCACCACGTGGTTGTTGTCGTGATACTTATTAACGACTTCGGCCGTTCCATCGTCAGAATGGTTGTTCACGACAATCACATTAAAGTCAAAATCGGCCTTTTGTCCTAATACACTGTCAATGGCGTCGCCAATGGTTCGTGCCCTGTTGCGCACAGGTATGATGACACTTGCCTCAACTGGGTAGCAAGTGTTGTCATTCGGCAATTCGTCGTATTCGTCGGGAGCCAGCCAAGCACCAATTTCCTTAAGATGCTCTGTGCAAGCACGTTCCATTTCGGTTTGCACCACCTTGTTGCGTGGATTGACGTAGTCAAATTGCTTTTGCCCAGATGTGCGCAAGTCAGTTTCCAACTCTGTGTACAAGGGTTCCTTTAGGTGTATTATTTCGCCATGGGCGCTTACGTATAGTCGTAAGGCATACATTGCGGCATAAGTGTATTGCATGCCACGTCGGTGCTTCAAAAAGTTTTTCACGTCCGCTGAACGGAAAAGCACCAATGATCCAAAGTCGAAGTCATCTCTCAGAGCACCTTCCTGGTAGTCAATAGTAGGGTGCAGACCTTGTTCATCGTATCGGTCACTGTACACCATGAGTGCTTTTTCGCTATCCGTATCATACGCAGCTGCAATTTGCAACATTCTGTCGAACGCCCGGTAGCCAATGCATAGGGTATGGTTGCTTAGGTAGAATGCCACATACTGTGCCGTTACGCGTTGTGCGGCTGTACGTAAAAACTTAGCACTTGTCACACTGTCTGTAACAAGCAGTTCGCATTTGTCGTCTGCCATTTTCTCTGCGTCAGCCTTTTGCTCGTCGGTGCAAGCCAAAAGCAGTTTGTTAACGCAATCGCTGCTCTTAATATTTTCAACCACCTGTGGCAGGTGAGGGGTACCGGGTGTGTATGCCAGTACAACATCTAACATTATCTTCATCAGTTCGTTATGCTTAGAGTTCAATACTGTAACTATCCCTGCTTGAGCGAGGGGGCGCGCACTTCTATTATAAAAAAGGAACTCCATTCCGGACGGTGCAGAAAAGTATCATGACACGCCAAACTTCTGTGTTTGACAAAATATTGTCGCGTATACCTCTAACACCTCACAGCTCGTAGTTCATTAGTTCAAGACCTATTGATAATCAAACTGTTATCAAAGTCTTGACATGGATATAATGTGCATTCAATGTTACAACTATACAAACTTACGCAAAAAAAACTATGCACGGGCATTTATACGAATGTTTTTATAAGTAGGTGTTCTAAATTAAAAAGAGTCTGTGGTAAGTGTAAACTAAGTGATGCACCGGTTCTGTTCAAGAATTGATATCAGCAGATCTTAATAACGCGAGTTCGGGATAAGGATTGCGTAAAAAATTAGGGTAAAACGAGCCAAAA
>ERZ1034871.182-NODE-182-length-37911-cov-7.932217_pt1 | contig 37911 bp, 71 predicted proteins | sample MGYA00520631_ERZ1034871 | MGnify/ENA primary metagenome ERZ1034871 (study PRJEB33766, sample SAMN09781721) | gut metagenome | biome: gut microbiome | host: Homo sapiens | place: Madagascar | study: EMG produced TPA metagenomics assembly of the PRJNA485056 data set...
TTTTTGGAGGGGTTTGACGAGAAAACGGTAGACTTGATGGCGGGTGGCAGAGACCCGCCGTGAGATGTGCCCGCACGCCTACCGAACAGGGGCCGTATCATGGCACGAGAGTTCGCGAGAGCGCTCTACAAGTCCAAGGAGTGGGAGCGGCTGCGCTCCCGGTGCATGGCGAGGCCCGTAACCTTGCCTGACGGGCGCGTGTGCCCGCCCTACATGTGCGAGCGGTGCTTCGACCGCCGAAACAGGCTCGTGCCTGCGGAAATATGCCATCATAAGCGGTTCGTGACCCCCGAGAACGTCAACGACCCGTCCGTGACGCTCAACGCCGACAACATCATGCGCGTGTGCCGCGACTGCCACGCCCGCATCCATTACCCCAACGACTACAGGCCGCGCGTGATATTCGGCGCGGACGGGAAGGTGGTAGACAGTGCCGACTAAGACCGCAGAGAAGCCCGTGGCCAAGCCGAGGACCAAGAGGAAGACCGCAGCCGACAAGAGGGTGGACGCCAAGGTCGAGGAGCTGGCATCGCTCATCCAGAACCTCGACGGCCTGAACCTCGCCCTCGCCAAGGACATGCTCGCCGAGTACGTGTGGATGGTCGAGCAGATGGAGGCCCTGAAGCGAGAGGTCGGGCGCTCCGGCGTAGTGCTCGTGACCGAGCGTGGAGGGGAGAACAACCGACACGAGGTGCTGGAGGAGTCCAAGTACTTCATCGCATACCAGCGGCTCGTGCCCAAGGTCATCGCCACCGCCTCCGCCATCAAGAAGTTCTGCAAGGACAACGCGCAGGAGGCCGTGGAGACCGATGAGTTCGCCGAGTTCTAGGTACGCCCCGCCCGAGCGCGACGGCTACGAGTGCGTGCGCTACATGGACGCCGTGGAGTCAGGCGAGGTCGTGGCGTGCAAGAAGATAAGGCAGCTGTGCTCCATCATGCGCCCGCGCGTGGAGGACGGATACAAGTTCTGGTCCTACGACCCCGTCAAGGCCAAGCGCCCGTGCGAGTTCATCGAGCGCTTCTGCTGCTCGCCCGAGGGCAGGCCAGGCAAGCACATCGTGCTGCAACCCTACCAGCTGTTCGTGATAGAGCTGACGTTCGGGTTCGTCGACGAGGACGGGTTTCGGCAGTTCAACGAACTCATGTGGATTGTCGGTCGCAAGAACGGGAAAACTGCCACCATGGCCGGGCTTGCACTCTACATGCTCATGAAGGACGGCGAGAACGCCCCGCAGTGCTACAGCGCGGCCACGTCCAAGGACCAGGCGAGCCTGCTTTACGCCGCCATGCGCAACATGGCGCGCCAGTCCAAGGCGCTCGACCGCAGGCTCCATAAGGGCTCGACCCCGCGAGGGTGCGACGGCCTCATATACAAGGACAACGGCGGCTACTTCTGCCCGCTCTCATCGCAGACGCGCAACCTCGACGGCCTCAACGTCCATTTCGCCGCCATCGACGAGATGGCCGCCATCACCAACCGCGACACCTACGACCTGCTCAAGCAGGCCATCTCCGCAGAGGACAGACGGCAGCCCCTCATCGTCGAGATAACCACCAACGGATTCGAGCGCGACAACCTCTTCGACCAGCAGTACGACTACGCTACGCGCTGGCTCGACGGCAAGATCGAGGATGACCACTTCCTGCCCGCGATCTACGAGCTGGACGACCGCAACGAGTGGTCGGACGAGGGGATGTGGGTCAAGGCGAACCCCGGCATCGGCGTCATCAAGAAGACCGAGGCCCTGCGCGGGTTCGTCACCAAGGCCAAGCAGGACCCTTCGTTCCTGCCGACCGTCATGACCAAGGACTTCAACATGCCCGAGAACCGCGCGAGCGCGTGGCTCAGCTTCGAGCAGGCCGTGAACCGCGAGACGTTCGACTGGCGCGAGATGGGGTTCCGCTACTGCATCATCGGCTACGACGCGTCCGACACCATCGACCTCACCAGCGCGCAGGCGCTCATGATGCGCCCTGGCGACCCCAAGATATACGAGATGTCGATGTACTGGATACCCGAGATGCAGCTCGAGAAGTACCGCACGAGCGGGCTGCGCAAGCAGCGCGACAACGTGCCCTACGACCGCTGGATAGACGAGGGGCTGGTGCGCACGTGCCCCGGCAACACCATCGACCACCGCGTCGTGTTCGAGTGGATGCAGGAGCTCCGCGACGAGTTCGACGTCTACCCGTTCGCGATGGGGTACGACCCGTGGCACCTACAGGATGATTCATGGAAGGACACCGCGCGGCAGTTCGTGGGCAAGAACCGCGCCGAGCAGGTGCGCTTCGGCGCGCAGACGCTCTCCATCCCCATGAAGGAGATAAAGGAGGTCTACGCGGCCAAGGGCATCGTGGACAACGACAACCCCGTCAACCAGTGGTGCCGCATGAACGTGGGCGTCATGACCGACACCAACGACAACATCAAGCCCGTCAAGGCCAACGGGCCCACAGGGCGCATCGACGGCTGGGCGGCTGAGATATGCGCCTACGTGTGCCTCAAGCGCCATTGGGAGGACTACATGGCGTCTATCTAGGGCGATATGTGTAGGGCATGTGTTCGCCATGCCGCAAAAACCTTCACCCGAAGGAACCTTCATCTTGACAAAACGCGTGTTCGCCCTAGATTTGGGTTATGGGACTTTTAGATATATTCCGTCCCAGGTACCCGCGTGACGCCGAGAAGGCCGTCACCGCGCAGAGCTTCAAGTCGATAACCGAATACGCCCCGGCGTTCGCACCGTGGAACGGCACCCTCTACGAGAAGGCGCTGACCCGTGCGTGCGTCGAGCGCACGGCCGTCCTCGCATCCAAGCTCAAGCCGGAGGTACTTGGCTCGGAAACATGCAAGCCTAAGGTGCGTAGGCTTTTCGAGACCGCCCCCAACCAGTACATGAGCTGGCCCGAGCTCATAAGGCGGACTGTCACCGTGCTGCTCACGGACAACACCGTGGCGCTCGTCCCCGCGCTCGACCGGAACCTTGAGACGGTGGGCATCTTCCCGCTCAAGTTCGACAGCGCCGAGGTCGTGGACATGGGCGGCGAGCCGTGGGTCAAGTTCTACGTCGGCTCGGGCGGCGAGCCGCTCGTGATCGAGCTGTCGCGCGTGGCGCTGCTCACGCGCTTCCAGTACGAGAGCGACTTCTTCGGCGGCACCAACGACGCGCTCGACTCCACGCTCAGGCTCATGGACTACCAGGAGCAGGCGCAGGCCGAGGCCATCAGGAACGGCGCGAACATCAAGTTCATCGCGGGCACCAGCTCGACGATGCGCCCCGAGGACATCGCCAAGAAGCGCGAGGAGTTCTCCGAGGACAACCTGAGCGCGAAGAACAAGACCGGCCTCATGCTCTACGACAGCACGTTCAGCTCGATGAAGCAGGTCGAGCCGATGAGCTACACCGTCTCCACCGAGGAGATGGAGCGCATCGAGAACAACGTGTTCTGTTACTTCTCCATCAACAAGGACATCCTGACCTCAGACTTCTCCGAGGAGCAGCTGGACGCCTTCTACGAGGCGGTCATCGAGCCCATCGCCGTGCAGATGGGCGAGAAGCTGACGCAGATGCTTTACACCATGCGCGAGCGCAGAGCGGGCAACTACGTCATGTTCAGCGCCAACCGCCTCGAGTACGCGTCCAACGCGTCCAAGCGAAACATGGTGCGCGACATGATCGACCGCTCCGTCATGACCATCAACGAGGGCCGCGAGATACTGCAACTCCCGCCCGTCGAGGGCGGCGACGTCTTCTACGTGCGCGGCGAGTACAAGAACGGCTCCGGCATCGCGTCCGCCGTGGGAAGCGGTACCACGCCCGTAGGCAACGGCAAGCAGGGCAACCAGGGCGTCCCCGCGAGCGACGACCCCGACCGCGACCCCGGCGGAGACGACGATATCTACAACGACACGGACGGACGCGGCCACAAGGAGGTTGACCCGTAATGCCATTCAAGCCAGACGAGCGCCAGTACCGCTCGCTAACCGGTTCCCTCTCCGCCATGGCGGACACAAGCGACGGGTCCAAGGCCTACAGGGTCGAGGGCTACGCCACGACATTCGATGCGCCCTACGAGCTGTACAAGAACTACGAGGGCGAGCCGGTGTACGAGTGCATCCGCTCGACGGCCCTCGCCGGCGCGGACATGAGCGACATCATCTTCCAGCTCAACCACGAGGGGGCACCGCTCGCGCGCCTGCGCAACGGCTCCCTCACCGTCCATGTCGACGAGCACGGTCTGAGAATCGATGCCAAGCTCGACGGTTCCCGGCAGTCCCGCGACGCTTACGAGGCCATCTCGAACGGCCTCATCGACCGCATGAGCTGGGGGTTTACCATCGCGAAGGACGGCCTCGACTACGACGAGGAGACCCGCACCTTCTACATCAACAAGGTGGACAAGATTTTCGATGTATCCGCAGTGTCCTTCCCGGCCAACGAGGACACCGCGATCCATAGCGCACGCTCCTACTTCGACGGAGTGATCGAGGCTGGGCGCAGGGAGTCTGCGCACGTGCGCGACAGGGAGCTGCGGCAGAGGGCCGCGCTCAAGCTTCGATTGCTCTAAAGAGGAGTGACAATGGAATTCAAACTCATGGATGCGGCCGAGTACCGCACCCTCGACGCCGACGCCTTCGAGAAGCGCCGCGCGGAGGTCATCGCGGAGCTGGACAACGCCGACTCCAAGGTGAGCTTCAAGGACCTCAACGCCGAGGTCGCCGTCATCGAGCAGGAGACTGAGCGACGCAACGCCGCGATCAGCCTGCGCAACGCCACGCTCTCCGCCGTCAAGGGCGGCTCGGGCAAGGTGACCGAGGTACACGAGAACAAGCCCGCCGTCGCGGTCACCCGCAACGAGGACCCGTTCGACACCGAGGACTACAACCGCGCCTTCATGGAGTACGTGACGCGCGGCAAGAAGATGCCCGCAGGCCTCGTGCAGCCCGGCACGCGTCCCGCGAACGTCCGCGCGGACGCGTTCACCCAGACCGGCGACGTGCCGAACTTCATCCCGACCACGCTGGCGAACACCATCATCCAGAAGATGACCGAGTACGGCACCATCTACCCCAAGGCCACCAAGCTCTCCGTGCCCGGCGGCTACGAGATCTCCGTGTGGGACTACCTGCCCACCGCGAGCTGGGTGACCGAGGCCAAGACGTCCGACGACCAGAAGGTTATCGACGCCACTCGCATCTCGTTCCTGTACTACATGCTCGAATGCAAGATCGCGCAGTCCCAGCTCGCTCAGATCACGACCATGCAGATGTTCCAGCGCCAGTACCCGGCCAAGATCGCCGAGGCCATGGTCCGCGCCCTTGAGCAGGCCATGGTCAACGGCTCCGGCACCGGCCAGCCGCTCGGCATCCTCAAGGACACCCGCCTGACCGACGCCAACAAGGTGACGTTCGCCGAGGACGCCATCGGCACGTGGGCGGGCTGGGCCACCATCCTCAAGAAGGTCAAGGCCCCCTACCGCGCCCGCGGCGAGTTCACCATGACGCAGGCCACGTGGGACACCTATGTCGACGGCATGGTCGACACCAACGGCCAGCCCGTCGCGCGCGTCAACTACGGCGTGGACGGCGCACACGACACCGCGTACCGCCTCATGGGACGCCCCGTGAACATCGTCCCCGAGGACATCCTGCCCAACTACGAGGACGCCAAGGGCGGTTCCGCGGACACCCCGTGCATCCTGTTCGGCGACCTCTCCAACTACCTGTTCAACCAGCAGATGGGCATGCGCTCCGTCACCTGGACCGACGAGGACAAGAACCTCGTCAAGCAGAAGGCCCAGATCGTCGTGGACGGCAAGCTCGGCGACGTCAACGGCATGCTCGTCATCTCAGCCCCCAAGAAGGGCATGTAGGGACGCTAGGAGGGAGGCTCCGCGATGTCTCTCAAGGATGACGTCAAGGTCGCCCTCCGCGTGACCTCGGACATCTACGACCCCGAGGTCGACGCGCTCATAGCGGCCGCGAAGGCGGACCTCATGCGCGTCGGCGTGCCCATGACGATGCTCTACGACGACACCGTCGACCCGCTGTGCCGCGCCGCGATCATGCTCTACTGCAAGTCGCGGTTCGGCTACGACAACGACGACGCCTCGCGCTTCGAGTCTGCCTACCGCCAGACCCTCAAGGACATCCGTAACGCCCCCACGGCCTACGGGGGCCGTCCATGAGGTGGAACGCGGCCGTGACGCTCCTCGCCTATCCCGACAGGCACCAGGGGCCCGACGGCTCGATCGTGTACGGCGAGCCCGAGCGGCGCGTCCGCTTCTGCAACCCCTACACCGTCGGGGCCGACTCGTGGGCGACCGCCGTCGACCTCGGCCTGCGCGCCGACGCCGAGATACAGCTCCGCGCGTGCGACTACGCCGACGAGTCCTCCTGCGTCTACGAGGGCGTCGAGTACGACGTCGAGAAGGTGACCCGCACCGGCGAGCTGGTGCGCCTCCAGCTGGGGAGGAGGGCGTCCAATGGCTGACATCGCTATCGGCGCGGACGCCTTCGCCTCCGCGCTGGATGACATCTTCGAGGACATCGAGCGGGTCTCCCGCGACGGCCTCAACGAGGGCGTGACCGAGGGCGCGAAGACCGGTGCCAGGGAATGGCGGTCGGGCGCGCGCTCGAACTTCAAGGGCCGGGGAAAGTACGCCAAGAGCATCCGCTACAAGGTCGACCGGCGCGGAGACCGCCCGCAGGCAACCGTCTACTCGACGATGCCGGGACTGCCGCACCTCCTCGAGAAGGGGCACGCCACCGTGGGCGGCAACTTCGTCCCGGGCCGCGAGCACATCGCGCCGGCGGCGGAGGAGGCCTTCGACCGGGCCTCGAAGGCGGCGGCGGACGCGATAGGGGAGGGCCTATGACAAGCGACGAGCTGGTCTTCTCCGCGCTGTCGGCTCTCGGCCTGCCCATCGTCAACCTCGCCCGCACGGGCTCCATCAACGAGCGCCCCAGGGTCTCGACGCCCTTCCTCATGTTCGGCGTCGACGGCGGCGGCGAGGTGTACGCGGACGATTCCGTGTGGGCGGCGATCCCCCGCTACCGCGTGCAGCTGCTCGAGCGCACACCGGACCCCGGGCTCGAGGGGAGGCTGACCGGCCTCCTGCGGGAGACGTTCGGCCCCACCAAGACCTACATCGACTGGTCCGAGTCCGAGAAGGCCCGGATAACCAGCATCTACTTCTCGATAACCCATACCGACTGAAAGGCGACACCATGGCAACCACTTCCGCCAACAAGGTGAAGTTCGGCCTCTCCAACGCGCACTACGCGGTGTACGACGACGAGGCCGGCAAGTACGGCACCCCCGTCCCCATCAAGGGCAGCGTCAACCTGACGATGGACCCCGAGGGCGACTCCAGCAAGTTCTACGCCGACAACGTGGCGTACTACGCGACCAACAAGAACTCCGGCTACTCCGGCTCCCTTGAGATCGCCTTCGTGGAGAAGCAGCTCCAGATCGACCTGCTCGGCTTCGTCGACGACGAGGGCCTCCTGCTGGAGATGACCGATGCCCAGCCCAAGTCCTTCGCGCTGCTCTTCGAGATCGACGGCAACGTGAACAAGCAGCGCTGCGTCTTCTACAACTGCACGCTCGCGCGCCCCACCAACGAGGCGTCCACCACCGAGGACACCGTGGAGCCCCAGACCTCCACGCTCGACATCACGGCCATCGGCCGCGACCTCGATTTCAAGGGCGAGTCCAAGAACGTCGTCAAGGGCGTCATCGACAACAGCGCCGAGAACAAGACCAAGTACGACGGCTTCTACACTGCCGTGCTGCTTCCCACCAAGGAGGCCTAGGGACCGGCGGGGGCGCACCGAGCGCCCCCGCCCCTTTTCTTCCGCGCAGCGAAAAGCCCTCGCGGACCCGGCGCAGTAGGCCCGCCGGGCCCGCGAGACCTTTTTGCCGAACCGAAGGGAGCCTACCGGCATGAAGCACGACATCGACGGGAGCGGGGAGCGCGAGATCCGCTGCTCCGTCTACACGCTCACCGTGTACGAGCAGGAGTTCAAGAGCTCGATGGTCAAGGACGTATACGGCGTCATCGACCTCAGGGCCAACGGGGCCGAGGTGGTGACCGCCGAGTACGTGGCGAACCGCCTCGCCGCCGCCATGCCCGAGGGCGGGGACGGCAAGCGCAAGCCGCTGCCCAAGGCCACGCTGGCGCTCGTCGCCCGCGCGTTCCCCGACACCATCGTCACGACCATCGACTACACCGCCGACAACTGGGAGGCGTACGTGCGCGCCTACTGGGCGATGCTCCGCACGGGCGACGCCCTCTCCGGCGGCGCACAGACAACCCCCTCCTTCGAGGCGTGGGTCGCGTCCATCGGCGACGTGGACCTCAAGGAGGTATCAAACACCGTCTTATCCTGCATGGAGGACGGCGTGTTTCACCCCCGCGCTCCCCGCAGGTAGCGGGGACGGCGGCACCGAGTACGAATCGCTCCAGTGGACGGCGCTCTTCACGAGCGGCCTCAAGCTCAACGTCCCGTACTCGGAGCTGCTCTCCATGCGCGTCCCCGTGCTGCTGATGATGCTCGAGTCGCAGCGCCCGAGGACCGAGCCCAAGCGCCCGACGGTGCGCAAGGCCACGCAGGCCGACATCGACGCGCTGCTGTTCGGGTAGCGCAACCTTTTACAAGAGACGAATAGACCGGGGGGTGACCGCACGATGGCAGACGCCTACCGTGGACTCACCATCCGCATCGGCGGCGACACCACCAAGCTCACCGCAGCGCTCCGCGCCGCCCAGAGGGCGTCCCAGCAGACGCAGGCCGAGCTCCGCAAGGTCGACAAGGCCGCCAAGTTCGATCCAGACTCCATCACCGCTTCGACACTCAAGATGCGGCTCATGGAGGAGCGGGCGGAGGACCTCGCCGGCCAGCTCAAGGTCACGAACACGGCCTACGAGCAGCTGGGGAACACCGTGCCCGAGGGCGCGGACAAGACCGTCCGCCAGCTCTCCGAGGAGACCGACAACGCCGCCCTCGCCGCCCAGCGCGCCCTCGACCGCTACAACAAGGTCGACGGCGAGCTCGAGAACATGTACGTCGCCATCAACAAGGCGGCGCAGGCGAGCGGCGAGTTCGACGAGAAGTTCGACCTGCGCAAGGCCGACGACATCGAGAAGGCCGTGCATGACATGGTCGAGATGGGCGTCGTCACGCAGGACGACGCCGACAAGCTCTCCCACCTGCGCGCCACGTGGCAGGAGGCCTTCAACGGCAACGAGGCCGCGAAGGCCGTCCAGACGTTCCGCGAGCTCGAGGTCAAGGCCGAGGGCCTGAACGCCGAGCTCAAGAGCACGCATACCGAGCTGTCGCAGCTCAAGGCCCCATCGGCCCTCTCGTCCTCTTTCGAGGACACGAGGCGCGCCGTGGCCCGCATCGACAGCCAGATCAAGCTCCTTGAGGACGACGCCCGCCGCGCCGACGAGGCGCTGCGCATCGACCCCACCAACACCGCCGCGGCCCAGCGCAAGATGGCCGACCTCGCCAAGGCCGCAGAGCTGGCATCGGAGAAGGCGCGGCTGCTCGGCGACGAGATGGAGGCGTACCGCGCAGCAGGCGTCAAGGACATCGCCAAGGGCATGGGCGACACCGCCACCGAGGCCCAGAAGGCCAACGAGGCCTACGCCGAGGCCGCAGAGGCCCTGTCCCGAGCCAAGGCCGAGCTGGAGGACCTGAAGGCGACCCAGCAGCGCCTCACCGACTCCACCGACGACGTGGGCGAGGAGTGGGAGCGCAACGCGGCGGAGATCGCGCGCGCGACCGACGAGGTGCAGCAGCTTGAGGCCGCAGAGAGGCAGGCCAACGAGAACCGCGACGCGGCCAACATGGCCGACGAGTACAGCAGGCTCTCCTCGGAGCTCGAGGCGGCCAAGACGCAGGCGCAGGGCTTCGGACAGCGGATGCAGGAGGCAGGCGAGAAGGGGCGCGGCGCGCTGGAGTCTATCGGCGACTTCGGCACGGCGCTCACGGCCACCGTCACCCCCGCACTCCAGCAGGTGGGCGACTTCGCCATCGGCTCGGCGACCGACATCGACTCGGCGTACCGCGACATGCGCAAGACCGTGCAGGGCACCGAGGGCGACTTCCAGAAGCTCAAGCAGGCCGCGATCGACTTCTCCAACCAGAACGTCACGAGCGCCGACCAGATCCTTGAGATCCAGGCCATCGGCGGCGAGCTGGGCATCGCGGTCGAGAACCTCGAGACGTTCTCCACTGTCGTCTCGAACCTCGACATCGCCACCGACCTAGACACCGAGTCCGCCGCCGAGGGGCTGGGCCACCTCAGCAACATCATGCACCTCACGAGCGACGACATGGTGTCGTTCGGCGACTCGCTCGTGCGCCTCGGCAACAACGGCGCGTCCACCGAGACCGACATCATGGAGGTCGCCACCCGAATCGGATCCATGGCGTCCATCGTCGGCATGTCGACCCCCGACGTGCTGGCCCTCGCCTCGTCCATCGCGAGCACGGGCCAGAAGTCCGAGGCGGCGGGCACCGCCATCGCCAACACCATGAGCGACATCGAGACCGCCGTCGCCAACGGCGGCGCCGGCCTCCAGGCGTTCGCTAAGACCGCCAACATGTCCGCGGAGGACTTCGCCGACACGTGGAACAGCGACCCGACCGCAGCCCTCAAGGCCTTCATCGATGGCCTGAACCAGATCGAGCAGGGCAGCGGCTCCGCCGACGCCGCGCTCAGCGGGCTCGGCATCACCGGCACCCGCCAGAAGCAGGCCATCATGGGCCTGATGCAGACCATCGGCGGGCTCAACGACAACCTGACCATGTCCAACGACGCGTGGAACGGCGTCGCGGACCAGTGGGGCGCGGCGGGCGACGCCGCGAACGAGGCCAAGGCCAAGAACGAGGGCCTTTCCGGCTCCCTCGACCGCATCAACAACGTCGCCAAGAACATGTCCTCGGAGCTCGGCGACGCCGTGGCCCCCATCATCAGCGACCTCGCCGACAAGGCCGCCGACCTCGGCAAGGCGTTCGGCGAGACCGACGACGGCTTCAAGCGGGGCGTCGCGGGCGCGGGGCTCTTCGCGGCCGCTCTCGGCCCCGGGCTCACCGTCACCACGGGCATGTTCAAGGGGCTCGGCAAGCTCACGGACAGGCTCAAGTCGGGCAAGAACGCGTGGGACAACATGACGGGCGGCGTCAAGGCCGCGGCCACGGTGCTCGGCGTCGCCGAGGACTCCACCGAGGCCGTCAAGCTCGCCACCGAGGGCCTGACCACGGCCCAGAAGCTCTCCGCGGCCGCCACGAACATCGGCTCCATGGCCCTCGCCGGGCTCAAGGGCGTAGCCATCGGCGTCGCCGTCGCGGGCATCGGCCTGCTCGTCTCCAAGCTCATGGAGGCCAAGCAGGAGCAGGAGCTCATGGCGGACGCCACCGAGAGCGCCGCCGACATCATCGCCGACGCCGATGGCTCGGTCAGAGGCATGGGCGACAGCCTTGAGGACGCGTCCGGCGACGCCAACTCGTTCCTCCAGGGGATGAAGGACCTCGCCGACCAGACGCGCGACTCGTTCACCGAGGTCGCCACGAACAGCGCCCAGCTCGACGGCTACCTCTCCACCATCGACGAGCTGGGCAACAGGGACCTGCCGCTCACCGCCTCCCAGCAGGAGCGCCTGAAGGACGCCGTCAAGGGATACAACGACATCACGGGCCAGTCACTTGACGTCATCGACCAGCAGACCGGCAAGCTCTCTCAGAACACCGACGAGGTCACCAAGAACGCGCAGGCCTGGAAGGACAAGGCCCGCGCCGAGGCCTACTCGCAGTCCGCGACCGAGTACTACAAGAAGGAGGCCGAGGCGTCGCTCAAGCTCTCGCAGGCGCAGGAGAAGCTGTCCGACGCGCAGAAGCGCTACGACGACGCCCTCGCGGTGACGCAGAGCGGCATAGATGTGAACTCCAAGGAGTACCAGGACGCCGCGAAGTCGCTCATCGGGCTCACGGGCGAGGTCAACGACGCCAAGAAGGAGGTCGACAAGTACGGCAAGGCGGAGGAGACGGCGGCGGAGAACGCCGACTACCTCGCCATCCAGTCCGCCATCCTCGGCTCGACGCTCGACCAGGGCATCAAGGACCAGCTGACCTCGCTCCCGCAGGAGATGCAGGAGACCGGCTACAACATCGCCTCCAACCTCTCGCAGGGCATAGCCGACGGCAAGATCAGCGTCGACGACGCGATGAACTTCATCTCGTCCTCGACCGACATCCTCGCGGCCCTCCCCGCGTCGCAGCAGGAGACCGGCTCGGCCATAGCCCAGCAGCTCGCCGCCGGCATCAGCTCCGGCAACGTGAGCGTGCAGGACGCGACCAGCCTGCTCTCGCAGCTCGCGACCCTCAACCTCAGCGGCCTCGGCGATCTTGGCCAGGCCTACGGCTCGGACCTCGCCCAGCAGCTCGCGACCGCCGTCTCGAACGGAACGATGAACGTCGGCACCGCCTCCAGCTTCATGCGGGAGGCCGCGAGCGCGCCAGCGAGCGAGCTCCCCGGCATCTACCGGAAGTACGGCGTCGAGATGCCCGCGGGCATGGCGGCGATGGTCAAGGCCAACGCGGACAAGCCCGCGAAAGAGGCCAAGAAGATGGCCGACGGCGCAAAGGACGCCGCCAGCGCCGACACCGAGTCCAAGGGAAAGGACTTCGCCAGCGGCTTCGCCAACGGCATCAGCGAGGGTGTCGGCGGCGTGCTCGCCGCAGCGAAGTCCATGGCCGCGCAGGCCCTCGCAGCGGTGCAGGAGACCCAGAAGTCCGGTTCGCCCTCGCGCATCACCAAGGGGTTCGGCCATGACTTCGGCGACGGCTACACCATCGGCATCCGTCAGCGCGCCAAGCAGGTCGCGGGGGCCGCGAGCTACCTCACGTCCCGCGCGCTCGACGCGGCTCGCATCGACTCGCTCGGGGCCGACCTCGCCGGTGCCGCCATCGAGCAGCGGGCGGTAAAGCTGTCCGAGCCCGACATCGCCCGGTTGCAGGTCGCACTCGCCGCATCGGACGGCTCGGCCGCCATCGTGGCCCGGCTCGACAGCATCGAGCGCAACCTCGGGCCCATCATCAGCGCCAACGCGCCCGTGGTCACCATGACCGACAGGCAGCAGGCGCGCTACATCGAGAGTCTGGGGTTCACGCGATGAGGATCACGTACACCACGAGCGACGGGGAGGCCTTCGACCTCTCCGGCCGCCCGTACACCGGCATCACGGGCGACGACCCCAAGGGCTGGAAGCTTGAGGCCAGCGGGCGTGCGTACCTGCCGGCCAAGCGCGAGTTCAAGGCCACGGTTCAGGCCGTCGGCTCCAAGCAAGCGACGAGGCGGGCGCTCGACCGTATGCTCGACAAGTGCGACCGAGACGCCCGGGAGGAGACGCCCGGCAGGCTCTCATACGGCGAGTGGTACATCGACTGCTACGTCATCGAGGGCGACTGCAACGAGTTGGGCGGCAACGCCGTCTACGAGCTCACGTTCGCCGCGCCCGACCCGGCGTGGAAGCGCGACGTCCTGCACCGGTTCTTCCCGGCATCGGGCAGCGCCGCCGTCGAGCTCGGCATCGACTACCCCCACGACTACCCGCACGACTACGGGGCCAAGGCCACCGGCGGGACGCTCACCATCGACACGGTGGGCGAGTGCGACCTCAGGATCGTCATCTACGGCCCGGCCGTGAGCCCCTACGTGCGCATCGGCGGCAACGTCTACCAGGTGGACGTCGCCGTGCCAGACGGCGCGCTCCTCACCATCGACTCGACCCGCAAGGCGTCGATGGCGGGCGACGCCGTCGTGCTGCGCGACCGCTTCGGCAACGCGACCGACGTGTTCAACAGGCGGCGAAGAGGCTACGAGGGCTCGGGGAGCTACATCTTCCAGCGCATCGCCCCCGGCAAGGACATAGGCGTGTCGTGGCCGCAGTCGTTCGGCTTCGACCTGCACGTCATAGAGAGGCGGGGGCGGCTGCCATGGACCTGGTGCTGAGAGGTGCCGACGGCACCGACATCATGCTCATCTCGCCCGAGAGCGCCGAGTTCGCCTACGGCGACTCCGAGAATGACATGGAGATCCGCTTCCCCGACAGCCGGTACCGCCCCGCATTCGCGCGCTGGGGCTACGTGTTCGCCCCCGGCACCGACTACGGCGGGCTCGTCACCCACGTCGCCAGCGAGAGCGGGCGCGTGAAGTGGAAGGGCTGGACGTGGAGCGGGCTGCTGGCGAACAAGGTGCTCGTGCCAGATTCCGGGCAGGACTACCTCACCGTCTCGGGCGAGGCCAACGCCGTCATCGGCAGGCTCGTCGAGAGGTGCGGGCTCGCCGCGTGCATGGCCGCGTCCACGGAGAACAGCAGCAAGACCGTCGGCCCGTTCCGCTTCGACCTCTACACCGACGCGTGGACGGGCATCCGCAAGATGCTCGCGACCGTCGGCTGCAAGCTGCGCATCCGCCACGACGGCGAGAGGGCGGTGCTGAGCGCCGTGGAGATAAGGGACTGGTCGGAAGACGAGGCCTTCGACTCCGACCTCGTCGACGTGAGGGTCGACGTGGACTACCAGCCCGTCAACCACCTCGTGTGCCGAGGCGTGGACGAGAAGCATAACCGCGCGAGCGCCGAGCTCTACGCCGACGCCTCCGGCAACGTGTCCGAGACGCAGACGTTCAAGGGGGTGCAGGAGCGGGCGGAGTACTACGACTTCACCACCGCCGAGCGCGACAAGCTCGTCGAGGACGGCACCAAGAGGCTCAAGGGCTACTGGGAGAAGGCGCAGACCGTCAAGGTCGAGCTGTCCGCGAGCGACGACCGTTTCGACATCGACGACATCGTGGGCGGCATCGACTCCCGTACGGGAATCGCCGCCAAGGCGTCAATCACCAAGAAGGTGGTCACCGTGGACTCCATGGGCAACGCCACCGTGGAATACGAGACGTGAGGAGAGACATGATCGACCGGCAGTACGTGCACTGCGAGTGCGACGTCGAGGGCTGCGGAAGGGTCCTCAACTGCGCGCCGTACGAGGTCGAGGCGAGCGGCTGGGGCATCCGCGCCAGCTACGCCACCTACGACGGGGCGGTGCGCACCTACGACCTGTGCCCCGCGCACCTCGCCAGGTTCAAGGCCGTGCGCGAGAAGCAGGACAAGGCGATAGAGACGTACTTCAGACCTAAGGAGCGGTAATGGCATTCGAACTCATCACGGGCCACGCGGGCAGGAGCCACGTCGACTCCTCCGACATGGGCGAGGCCTTCGCGGGCATCGTCGGCAAGGGCCGCTACATCCTCGACACGGGCGAGGGCATGGCCTGCGCCATGTCCGACAGCAACACGCTCACCGTGGGCACCGGCTCGATGCTCATGGACGGCCGCATCGTCCGCAACGAGACGGCGGCAGTCTTCAAAGTCGCCAACGGCATGCAGGGGCAGTACCGCCACGACCTCGCGTGCCTGCGCTACACGCTCGACCGCTCCAACGACTCCATCGAGAGCGTCGAGCAGGTGGTTCTCCAGGGCACGCCCGCGGCCACCGCGAGCGAGGCAAAGGACCCCGAGTACGAGGCGGGCGACATCCTCTCGGGCGACCTCTCCGCCACGGTGCCCATCGCCCGCGTGAAGCTCGACAACCTCACGCCCACGTGCGAGGCGCTGCTTGGCTCAGTGACGTCGCTCAAGTCCCTCGGCGATTCCGTATCCCAAGTCCCTCCGAGCCTCAAGCACATGCACGGCAAGTGGCGGACGAGTGCCAACGGGAACTTGACTTTCCCCGGTCTGCGCTGGGGAAAAGCCGTCGTCGTGTTCGCTTGCACCAGCGGCGACCACGTGCTCATCCCGTATTACCAGACGCCGTACGCCGGTCTGCTGGGGGCGCATTGCATTAAGGACACGACTTCCTACTCAGCCATCACGAACACCGAACTTACGATCGACGTGTGGTATTTCGAGCTTCCCTAATCGATTGACCTCTCGTATAGGACGGAGACCGTTACTACAAGGTCGTTCCACGTTCCCTTGTTGTTGAGCATGTTGTAGACTGTCGCATACGCGCGGCCTCCTTTGAGGCCGAACTGTGTCAGGCAACATGATCCGGCGTGGTTCGATTTCGCCCCGACGATGCACAGCGGCCTGTACCCGGCCACGCTGACATTCATGTCCAAGTCTGCGGCGGCTCCCCATGCGACGGTTTTCTTTGGCGAGCTGAAAGACCTCACAATTCGCTGGGATACGGAATGCTATCGCTTAAGTTTTGAGCTGTAATTCCGTATCCCAATGGGCTACGGCACCGATTACCAATATCCCGCCGGGCGTGAAGGCATTCGACGCGTCTTGCCCGCAAGTGTTCCGATACAACAAGAGACTCAGGATGCTCAGTGCGGACATTTCGCTGCAGCTTCCCGGCAGCAACAACCCGACGTACCGGAACGCATGCACCTGCAAGGCGCTCGGCCTGCCGACGCCCACGCGAGAACATAAGTTCCTGATGGGCCGCTCATGGAAGTCCGGCAACGGAAACAACATGCAGTGCCCCGTCACGATTCTTGCCAACGGAGACATCGCTATCGACACACGCAACGCCTTTTTAGGGGCGACGCAACACTGGAATCAGATTGAGATCTACAACCCGATAGCCTTCATCGACTTGGACAACTGGTAAGAGCTCCTATATGCCCCACATCCCCGTCACCATGATTGTGGTATGGACCCCCCGACGTCACGCAGGCTCGCCACCAAGCCCAGCAGCGCCTCGCACGTCGGGGCCGGGCCAGCGGGCCATGTTGCCTTCAACCCCTGAATATCCGGTAAATCCCAGACGTCTCAAGTGTTCCCCTTCGCCTGAGACGTCTGGGATTTGTCGGTTGCAGACCCGGTGAAAGGAGAACAGATGTTCCAACCCCAACAGCCGTATCCGGGCTGGGGTGCGCCGCCCGTATGGCAGCAGCCCCAGTACCGCCCGCCGGACGACGGCGGCATCCAGAACGTCCGCACGGTGGCGAACGAGGCGGAGGCGCGCCAGTGCGTGTGCCCGCTCGGGTCGCGCGTCCTGCTCATGGACGCCAGCGAGCCGCGCTTCTACGTGAAGGAGACGGACTTCAACAACGTGTCGACGGTGCGCGCGTACGAGTTCCACGAGGCCTCGTCCGCGCCGAAGCGGAGCGAGTACATCACCCGCGAGGAGTTCGAGGAATGGAAGGCGAGCCATGAACCCGTTGTTCAACCAGAGGCAGACAAGGCAGCAGCCGGACATGCGGCGGCTGTTCCAGATGATGGGCCAGTACACACCCGAGCAGGCGAGGGCGGAGGCGGAGCGCATCGCCGCTGAGCGCGGATACACGCCCGATCAGGTAAATCGGGCCATAGAGCAGGCGCAGGGCATCGCCCGCATGCTCGGGATCTCATAGCAGGCAGGCACCGAAGGGAGGTGGTCCCGATGGGCACCTAGGCGGGCGCGTCGAAGGACGGCCCGAGGTACAAGCGACGAATCGAGTGAAGGCATCCCCGGTGAAAGGATAGAAAGATGTCTGAGGAAATGGGCGTCAGCATGGGCGACGCATTGCAGATGGCGACACGCGCGAACGACGGGAACGGCTTCGGCGGCAACGGGGCATGGTGGATCATCGTGCTCTTCCTGTTCATGTTCGGCAACGGCGGCTTCTGGGGCAATCGCGGCAACGGGCAACCGGTGACCGATTCCGGCCTCTGCGACGCCATGAACTTCAACAACCTCGAGAACGCCGTCGGGCGTCTCTCCGACAGCGAGAACCTGCACATGATGCAGCTCTCGCAGGGCCTCGCGTCCCTCGGCTACGAGAACGCGCGGCTCGCGAACGAGACGCAGGCCGGCGTCATGCAGGGCAAGTACGAGAACTCCCGCCAGCTGGCGGAGTGCTGCTGCACCACGCAGCGCGCCATCGACTCGGTGAACGCGAACATCAACGAGAAGTTCGCCGCCATCGAGAAGGGCCAGCTCCAGCAGACCATCTCGGCCCAGCAGAACCAGCTCAACCAGCTCTACATGCAGCAGCAGCTCTGCGGCGTGGTGCGCTACCCCAACGCCACCACCTACAGCGCTGGGTCGAACCCATACTTCGGCGCGGGCTGCTGCGGCGGCTTCTAGAGGGTGGTGGCCATGTCATCCATCCTCTCCACCTACACCACGGGCGGCGCGACCGTCGCGGCGGGGGCCACGCTCCCGCTCGGCAGCGCCACCCACCGGTGCGGCTGCATGGCACTCGACGGCAGCGCCGTCCGCGTGCCGTGCCCCGGCTACATCCGCGTCGACGCGAGCGTGTGCTTCGCGCCGACCGCAGCCGGTGCCGTCACCGTGAATCTGGTCGACGGCACCGTGGTCGTGGCCTCCGCCACCGCCACATCGACGGCCGCGAACCAGATGATCGCCATACCGCTTACCGCGACCCTCAAGGGGTCCCGCTGTTCCGACGCCAAGGTGCTCTCGCTGACCGCGAGCGCCGCCGGAACGACGGGCCCAACGAGCGTCCGCGTCACGAGCGAATAACCGGCAGGGGCCGGGGCCTTCGGGCCCCGGCCCTTTCCATGCCGTGGGAACGGGGGTGATTCCATGAACCCTTTGCAGACGTCCGACATGATCGCGCTCGGGTCGCTCCTCATCGCGGCCTTCGCCCTCGTCGGCTCCTTCGTCGGCAAGACGCGCGACAGCTCTGCTCGCGACCAGCTGGTCAACGACAAGCTCGACCGCAACAACGAGATGGCCCGCGAGACCCGCGACACGGTGCGCGACATGAGCAAGAAGCTCGACGACCACGGCCAGAGCATCGTGCAGCACACCGAGCAGATCGCGACCCTCTTCAACGACGTCAAGCGAATTGAGTCCCAGTGCGCCTTTTGCAAGGCGGGAGGGACCGACTAGAAAGGAGGCCAGCGATGAACTGGCAGGACAGAATCAGCAACAAGGGCTTCTGGCTCACCCTCATCCCCGCAGTGCTCCTGCTCGTGCAGGTGTGCGCGGCCCCGTTCGGCTACGAATGGGACTTCGTGGTGCTCAACCAGCAGCTCGCCGCCATCGTCAACGCCCTGTTCTCCGTGCTCGTGATCCTCGGCGTCGTCACCGACCCGACCACCCCGGGCATCACGGACAAGGGCAAGGAGGGCGGTGCCGATGAAGGGCTTTAAGCGCCTCGCGGCGGTCGCCGCGTGCTCCGCGCTCTCACTCGCCCTCGCGCTCGGCTGCGCGACGCCCGCGCTCGCCTACGTGCAGAGGGAGACCATCGTCAACTCCGGCCACGGCTACGCCTCGCCGTCCTACCTCGTGATCCACGAGACCGCGAACCCGGGCGCGAGCGCGTACAACCACATGCTGCTGTACTCGCGCGGCTACGACTACGCGGTGCAGTACGTGATGGAGACCGACGGCTCGACCGTCTACCACTGCATGGCCGACAACCGCCTCGCGTGGGCGGTCGGCTCGGGCAACTACAACTGCGTGAACATCGAGCTGGCGCATGCGACCAACGCGTCCGACTTCTCCAAGCAGTTCGACGAGGCCGCCAAGTGGGCGGCGGGCTACCTCAAGTACCGAGGCTGGGGCATCGACCGTATGCTCAGCCACAACCAGTGCCGCTACATCTGGGGCGGCACAGACCACACCGACCCCGTCGGCTACTTCCAGCAGTACGGACAGTCGTGGGGCTCGTTCGTTGCCCGCGTGAAGGGCTACCTCAACGGCGGCTACCAGCCGTCCACCGGTGCGGGCGTGCCCGCCCAGACGCCCTCCGCCGGCACGGGCTTCGGCGGCACCTACACCTGCATGGTGGACGCGCTCAACGTCCGCTCCTCCATCTGGGGCGGCGTGGCGACGCAGTACACGCGCGGGCAGACCGTGAACCTCGATGACTGGTACGCCATCAACGGCGGCTACGTCTGGGGCCGCTACACGAGCTGGAGCGGGGCGACCCGCTACGTAGCCGTGGGGCGTGCGACCGGCGCGGTCGCTGCTGACGACTACCTCGTCAAGGGCGGCAGCGCCCCGTCCACCGGCTCGACCGGCTGGCGCACGGGAACCTACCGCTTCAACACGAACGTCAACATCCGCTCTGGCGCCGGCATCGGCTACGGAACCGTCGGCATGTACCGCGCGGGCCAGACGGTCAACATCTCCCGCACCGTGGCCGCAGGCGGCTACGTGTGGGGCGTCTACACCTCGTACAGCGGGCACACCCGCTACGTGGCGCTCGGCACCACGAGTGGCATCCGCTACGCGAGCTAGGAATGGGTGCGGGGACGCTCGTCCACAACGTGACGGCGCGCGGCCGCACCTCCAGCATCGACGGGATAGACCTCGTGCAGGGCACGTCCGGCGATCACGGAAATCTACGGCATATAAGCGACGAAGGCCCCTCTCCGCTATCATGGCGGGGAGGGGCCTTTTCTGCGTTTGGGGGAGTTCAATTAAATCGACTTAGAAACGAACCCTTGCGTGGTCTGGAAATATCCCATCAATATCCTAAGGGAGCCGAAAAAAGCTGTAATAGCTGTAATTATTGTAACTACTGTACTAAAACTCGCTGGTAGTTGTACTGGCTGTACCCCTTGTAATATCTGCGTCGAACTGCGAGTTGTACATACTATGCCGTCTACCTGCGCAGATGCTGGAAAATATCCTAAATAATCCTAAGTGTCGTCAAGTTGCGCACGGTACGGCTCGGCGAAGGAGTGCATCAAAACGTCGATTGACGGCCTGATGTAGTGCTTTCCGCTCACCCCCTTGAGCGCGTGGCCCATAAGGATCTCGAGCGTGTCGTAGGGGATGTTCCAGTTGAACTCGCCGAACGTGCGCCACGACGCCCTGAGGTTCGACGGCGGTATCGCCCGCTCGCCGAAGACCTTGTTGATCCTGTATGCCAGGGTGGTCTTGTTCATCGGCAGCCCGTCCCCGCGGTCGGCCATCCAGCCCGAGCCGTCGGCCTCCCGCTGCGCCGCTATCGCGAAGAGCCTGTCGCAGTACGGTTCGGGCACCAGCGCCGTGCGCACGCTCAGCTTGGTCTTCAGGTCGTTCTCCGCCACGGGCTCGGTTCCCGAGTAGCCCATCTGCCGGACGACGTTGACGGTGGCGAACCTCACGCCGTCCGATTCACCGGCCCCGAGGTCGTCCGTGCGGACGCCGCACGACTCGCCGACCCTCAGGCCCCCGAAGCACGCGAGGATGTAGGGGGCCTCGATGGACGTCCCGCGGACGGCCTCAAGCCCCTCCATGGCCTCGGCCAGGGTGTATACCCCCTTCGGTTTGCTCTTGGTCGTCACGGTCGGTATGTCGTAGTCGCCCCTGAGGGCGTTGGAGGCCACGTGCCCGTCCCTCATCGCGAGGTCGAGCATCTTGCGCATGACGATGACCGCCAGCTTGGCGTTCCCCTTGTTCTGTTCGAGCAGCCACGACTGGAACTCGTTCGGCCTGATCCGGTCGACCGGGACCTTTCCCCATCGCCCCGCGCATACGTTCTCCCAGACCTCGGTATAGCGCTCGAGCGTCGCCGGCTTTATCATGCCCGCCTCAAGCCTCCGCTCGAGCCATGGGCGGTACCACATCGCGTATACCTCGCCGAACGTGGGCGTGCGGCGCTCGGTGCCGTGCTCGACCTCCTTCATGGCGAGGAAGCGCGACGCCTCGGCGGCGGTGCACCGGAGCGTCTTCGACCGGCGCTTGCGGCCGGCGTCGGTGTTCTCCATCCACCGGACTATGTACCTCCTGCCGCGCTGGACCTCCGTCACGGAGCCCCACGAGCGGCGTCTTGCCCTTCGTGGCATAATGTAGCCGCCTATCTACCGTGTGTTGATATGGCCATCTGGAGGCGCTGCCGCCCGACCCCGGGCAGCGCCTCCTGCTTTTCCCTACGATCGCTTGTACGCGACGAGCATGCTCGACCCGGCCCACATCACAAGGGCTATGCCCGTGGCGGCGTCGCATACGGTCGAGGCGTTCGTCGCGAGCGAGGCGACAGCCGTCATGGACGCGTTGCTGCTGTTCATGTTGCCCGTGGCCTCCTCGTAGATGTCTCTGTCGAACTCCCCGTCCTCGCCGTAGGGCCCGAGGCTGTCCGTGCCCGGGTCGTACGAGTACCTGCCGACCGCCCTGTAGTCGTCATCGTTCGGGTACTCACGCACGCCCGCCGTGCACACGAGCGCCGTGGCACTCAGCGCGATGGAGGCGACGAGCAGCCCGATGGCCCACTTCTTCGCCTTGTCGCGGTAGCTCTCAAGCGGCGTCGGCTCTGCCTTCTCCGCCGCGTCCCCCTTCTCGACTTCCCCTGCCATCATCGTTCCTTTCATACGGTTGTCCTGTATTGCCTATTCCCTCAGCGCCCCGCACCCCATCACGGCTAGCGCTTCCGGCGGCGCATCTCGACGACGCGCCCCGACGCCAGCGACTCGCACGCGGCCGCCCTCGCGTTGAGCAGGAGGCAGCGCCTCCACTCCTCGCTGCACCTGCGGTAGCAGGCCAGAAGCTCGGCCTCGCCGATGCTCCTGCACTCGCGGTCGCGGACCCTCTCGCTCCCGGGTCGCATCTCGCATCACCCCCCCCATGAGATCGAATCTCTGTTCGGTCTATGCCAAGCACGCGCTGGAGGCGGCTGTGGCCGCCTCGGCGTCTCGCCGAGTCTGGCCCGCCGCAGACAGCGCGTCCATCATCAGGTTGTCCTTCCACATCTGCGAGCAGGCCCGGTAGTGCTCTATGAACTGCGCCTCGTCCGGCGTAAGCAGGTAGTGCGACAGCTGCTCGTGCGTCTGCTTGGGGACGGCCTCCTCGGTGGGGTTGTCGGTGAAACCCATGATGTACGAGACCGTCACGCCGAACTCGTCGGCAATCCTCTTGCATATGTTGTATTTCGGCGGGTTCGCGTTGCTCTTCTCGTAGCCGCCCACCGACTGCTGCGACATCCCGATCCTCTCGGCCAGCTGTCTTTGCGACCAGCCCTTTAGCGTGCGCAGCTCCCTTATCCGTTCACTCGATTTGGTCATGGTTCCCTTTCATTTCACCGGTTAACCCGTATATTGCCACAAAAGTTTCTGGTATATCGACAAAGTTTTATAGACAAGCTACCGAGTTCGGTGGTAGCATTCGGTATATCAACTGAAGAGTTCGGTAACCCGCTGGTAATTACAGTCACTACAGAGAGTGTTCTAGAGTACAGGGAGTACAGAAAAATGTTGCCAAACTTGCGTGCCGAGCGCGCCCGACGAGGCATGAGCGCCGAGGAGGTCGGCAAGACCATCGGCGTCTGCGCCGAGACGTACAGCCGATGGGAGCGCGGTGAGCGGACGCCCAGCTGGAAGTACCTGAGGCTTCTCGTTGCTCTCTTCGGACGTCCCGCCGAATACCTCATGGACGAGGAGCCTCGTCTCCCCGAGCCACAGGCCAGCTAGAAAGGAAGGTGTCACAAGTGACGAAGAAGATGCCCAGGGCCGCCGTGCGGCCGCACCGTCCGATTCCGCCACGAACCGTAACCGCCGAGGAGCTCGAGGACGTCGACAGGATGTGCATATGGTGCATCGTGCTCTCCGTGCTATCGCTGGCGGTATCGGTTACGTCTGCGATCGCCTGCGCTGGGCTCGCGATGCGCTAGGGGCGGTCGTCGTCCCCGAGCGACAGCTCGAGCTCGCGGAACGAGTTGGGGTCCATGCCGAGCGCGGAGATGATGGCGCAGGCCTTCTCCCATGTTGGATCAACGAGGCGTCCGCGCTGCAATTTCGAGATGTACGAGGCATTGACGCTATCGCTGGTAATGTCAGCCGGTTTCTTGCCAGTCTTGGCGAGAGCGGCGTCCAGCGCTTTCGGGAATGACATATCGGCCTCCTCTCCTTGTCTCGCATTTTACCCAAAGAAAAAGAAAAATGTCCAATTCGACAAAAAAGTAGTTGCAAAGTGTCTAATATGACACTAGTATAGAAAGTGTCAGATACGACTGAAGCCGAGGTAAACCAATGGACAAGATCAACGAGAAGGTCGGTGCATGGCTCCAGATGCCCGGCAACACCAAGGAGAAGATGGCCGAAGAGCTCGGTATCACGCGCGGGTCGTTGCTCAACAAGCTCCAGGGGCGCTACCCGTGGCAGTGGCTTGAGGTCTGCGCCATAGCTCAGCTGGTCGGCTGCACACCCAACGACTTCTGGGAGGGGTAGGGATGAAGGCCTCTGGACGGAACGACGACTCCAACGATGGCGGGATCGATTGGGTGAAGTGCCTGCTCAACTTCATCGGCGGAATCATAGGGGCGGCCGTCTTCATCCTATTTGCCAAGTAGCCAACTCCGCCAATCCCGACACCTTGATAACCGGATACCGTCTGGCGCGGTGGCTCGAAAGGAGCTGCCGTATGTATGAAAACGAAACCATCTGGACGCTCATCAGGGACAACTGGAAGTCCCTCCTTCTGAGAGCCACCGTGTCCTTTGGGATGGGAGTCGCGGTGGGCTATGTGGGCGGGAAGCTCATAGCTATCCTACGCTGAGCCAAGCGCCGACCAGAACGCCGACGAGACCGGCTATGGCCGATATGCCCGCGTTGACGATCTCCATGTTGCGGTCGTTGTTTTCAAGCTCCTCGGCCTCCATCTCGGTCAGGAGCTCAAGGGCGAGGTCCTCGCGAGGCTTGGGAACCAGCTCGGCCAACCTCCTCTCGTGCTGTATGTTGACCAGCTCGCGCATGCGGTCCGCGACGTCGCCGACGCTCCGTTCTATTTCCCTTTTCTGCCTCGGTTCCATATCAATCCAATCCAAACAGCCAACAACGAAGCGAATCATACCAGCCGCCGCGTCAGACGGTATCCCGCCCGGTCCGCAGGGCGCGGCACTCTCGATCCTCTCTGCCGCTCCCTGCGGGGCGAGCCCCCGGTGAAACTTGACATCCGCATACCCGCTTTGGCGCAGGCAGGGGGAGCCTGTAGCGCCTGCAAGCGGCCGGCATCCCGGCTCCGTTGAAAAGCCGGGCGCGCGCCTGAGAGGGCGCGAGGCCAGCGTTCGGACGGGCGCACCTGCGGCGGGTCCACTGCCATCCCCGTTCCGATAACACGCGGGCGCGCCCACCCGGGCGCTGGCCGAGACCGTAGCGTCACCTGCGGCGCACCCACGACACTGCTGTGTCCGTTTATGGTGCGATCGGACGGGTGCGCCGTCGAGGGCGCTACGGCAATAAAAAAGCCCCCGCAGCTCGGCTGCGAGGGCATCCCCGGTGAAAGGGCGAGACGCATCTTAACACGCGAAACGCCACGTAGTTCGGGGAACACATGTTCTACTCAAAAGCCGTAACCCCTGTAACTTTCCAAGGCCCGGGGGTTACGGCAAAACGGCACCGAAGGAGGTACCGGAATGGATGATACCACGTACCCGCTCTTCTTGGCGCTGGCCGAGGAGAAGGGGATACCCAGAAAGCTCCTCTACACGCCCAAGGAGGTCTCCAAGGTGACGGGCATCCCGTACACCACGGTCATCTACGCCTGCGACCGCGGCAAGCTCCGCTGCTCGCAGCCGAGCGGGACCAAGGGGCGCAGGCTCATGCGCCCGGAATGGATCGACGAGTGGATAGAGGAGGGGACCCATGGGAAGCGCCATGCTGCGGCTTAGCGCCCGCGTCCGCGACTGGTGGGCGACGCTCTCACCCCGCTGCCAGTCCTTCATCTGCGCGGCGCTCATGCTCGCGTTGCTCGCCGTGGGCGGGGCTGTCGAGGGCACCGCCCCGAGCGGGATGTACTACTGATGGGCGCGGTCGAGTTCAGCGTGCCGACCGTGTTCGGCTGGCAGCGCGCGGGGTACGACCGCCGCTCGGGACGGCATTTCGAGCGGGAGGGGACCAAGCGGGTTAAGGACGAGGTGCGCGGGGAGTTCATCCGGGCCTGTCCCGAGGGGACCAAGTTCCCGCTGTACGGGCCGCACGTGCCGGTGGTCGTGACCGTCGACACCCACCGCCCGCTGCCAAAGAGCAAGCCCAAGCGCGTGCTGCTCGAACCGGACACCGTCAAACCCGACATAGACAACATAGCCAAGCTCGTGCTCGATGCCCTCACGGGGCTCGCCTACGCCGACGACGCGCAGGTCGTCGAGGTCCACGTCACCAAGTGGGCCCGCGGCCGCAACGGCGGGGAGCGCACCGAGGTCAGGGTCGAGCGCGGTTGGGAACCGAAGGGGAGGATCACCACCGATGGAAGAGGTTGAGTCCGTGGCGCTGGCCGTGACCTACAGCGCCCCCGCCATCACGGCGGACTTCGACACGCTCGCCGAGCGCGTCAGGAAGGTCATCTCCGACTACGAGGGGGCCGTCTACGACCTCACCGACGAGGAGGACATGAAGGGGGCCAGGCGCGACCGCGCCTACCTCAACGGTCTCAAGAAGGAGATCGAGGAGCGCCGCAAGGCGGTCAAGCGCGAATATACCAAGCAGCTCAAGGAGTTCGAGGACGGCTGCAAGGCCGTCACCGCGCTCATCGACGACGCGGTGGCCGGCATCAAGGGCCAGATAGACGCCGCCGAGGACGCCCGCAGGCAGGCCGCCTACGCCGCCCTCAGTCAGCACTACGAGGACGCGGCCCCGCTGCTGGTGCCGGTCGTCCCCTACGAGCGCATCCACGAGGACCAGTGGCTCAACAAGGGCTTCGGAGAGATGAAGGCCTACGCGGCCATCGACGAGAAGGTGTCCCGCGTCGCGCAGGCGTGGGAGGCGCTCAAGACCATGACGGGCACGCTCCCGCGCTACGACGTCTGCGAGCGCGAGTTCTTCCGCACCCTCGACCTCACGGGAGCCATCCAGACGGCGACCGAGGCCGCAGCCGAGGACGCCCGCATCGCGGCGCTCCACGAGGACACCGCGCCCGATGTGGAGGAGACGTTCGCGTGGGTCGTGGAGATCCCCCGCGCCACGCGCTCCCAGATGGAGATGCTGGGCGCGACGCTGCGCCAGCGCGGCCTCAAGGGGACCATCCGCAAGCGCATCCCCACGACGGGGGAGTAGCCCATGGAGGAGGAAGCCAGGCCGACCATCGAGCAGGCCGTGGCCCGCGTGCAGCGGGCCGTGGTCGTGCCCAAGGCCAGATACAACAAGTTCGGTAAGTTCAGCTACCGCTCGTTCGAGGACATCGTGGCCGCGCTCAAGGAGCCGTGCCGCGGGGAGGGCATCGCCTTCACGCTCGACGACTCGGTCGTGAACATCGGCGAGCGCTACTACGTGCGCTCCGAGTGCCGCGTGTTCTTCGAGGACGGCCACGGGGGCGACGTCACCGTGGCGGGCTATGCCCGCGAGGCCGAGCACAAGACCGGCTCCGACGACGCGCAGGTGACGGGCATGGCGTCGAGCTACGCCCGCAAGTACGCGCTGTGCGGGGCCTTCGCCATCGACGGCACGAGCGACCCCGACTCCCTCTCCGAGCGCCCCGCGAAGGAGCCGCCCGCCGAGGGCCCGTTCGAGGCCAAGTGCCGCAGCTGCGGGACGGCCTACACGTTCGAGAGCAGGGCTCAGTACGAGGAGTTCGCCAAGGCCCCCGGCTGCTGCGCCGCCCCGTCGTGGGCGGTGGTGTAGGTGCAGGACCTCTACGCGGAGAGGGCCGAGCTGTTCGACGCGCTCATGGCGGAGGTGCGCACGCTCAAGACGAGCGGGTGCCAGTACGCCGAGAACGAGGCCGAGTACCGCAAGGCCCTCGCCGTCGCCATCCTCGAGGAGCGCGACGGGAACACGCCCGTCACGATCGTCGGCGACATATGCCGGGGCCGCGAGGACATAGCCGAGAAGAAGCGGCTACGCGACTGCTCCAAGGCCCTCTACGAGGCCAGCGGGGAGTCGATAAACGCAATCAAGCTCAAGATACGCACCATCGAGGAGGACGTCAGGAGGATGTGGTCCAGCGGCGGCGCGGGAGAGGGGACATACCTATGAGCCTCAACATCGTCGCGATAAGCGGCAACCTCACGCGGGACCCGGAGCTCCGCACCACGCCGGGCGGCACGTCCGTCCTCAACTTCGGCGTGGCGGTGAACGACCGCCGCCAGAACCCGCAGACCGGCGAGTGGGAGGACTACCCCAACTTCATCGACCTCGCTGTGTTCGGCAAGCGGGCGGCGGCGATCGCCCCGTACCTGCACAAGGGGACGAAGGTCTCCGTCCAGGGCAGGCTCCGCTACCACAGCTGGGAGCGCGACGGCCAGAAGCGCTCCAAGGTCGAGGTCGTGGTCGACGAGATCGAGTTCATGGCACCGCGTCAGGATGCCGCCCCGCAGGCACCGGCCTACCGGCAGCCCGCGCCGCAGCCGTACCCCCAGCAGGCCTACCCGCAACCGCAGCAGCCCGCGCCGCAGTGGACGGCCCAGCAGGCCTACCAGCAGCCTCCGGCGACCACGCAACCTGCCCCGATCCCGCAACCGGCACCCGCGCCCCGACCGCCCCAGCAGGCACCGCAGCAGGCGCACCAGCTCGTCCAGCCGCCCGAGGTCTACGACGAGGACATCCCGTTTTAAGGTAGAGAGGTGCCGTGATGGCATTCACAGTGTTCGACAACTTCGCGGACGTGTACAACGACTTCGACGAGAGCGACCCGCAGGAGGTCGAGGAGCGCCGCCTCCTCGCCGACGCGATTATGTCGTACGGGCTGAACGGCACCGTGCCGGAGCTGCCCAAGGGCGTCCGCCGCATCTTCATGGCCCTCAAGGACGCCATCGACAACTCCAAGGACGCCCGCGCCAAGGGCGGCAAGGGCGGACGCCCTAGGAAAACCAAGGTCCCCGAGACGCCCAAACCCAAGGCCGTCGAGGGCGATGCCGAGGTTCCAGCAAGCGACGAACCCCAGCGCTCCGAAACCGGAAACCTAGGTTACGAAAACCCCGAAACCGTGGTTTCCGAAAATGGAAACCTAGGTTTTGAAAAAGAAAAACCTAGGTTTCCGGAAAACGGAAACCCTAACCTAACCTGTCCTGAACTGTCCTGTACTGAACTGTCCTGTGCTGGAGAGGTGCGCGCGCCCGACGCGCCCGGGGCTCCGACCCTCGACGAGGCGGTGGCGTACTTCGAGACGAACTGCCTCGGCGGCGACCCCAAGGCGTTCTTCGACTTCTACGCCTCGCAGGGGTGGATGAAGTCCAACGGCATGCCCATCGCGGACTGGCGGGCGCAGGCCCGGCAGTGGCACCGCATGCAGCGGGAGCGCGACGCCGACGCGAGGAGCAGGGGCAAGCCGACGTCGGCGGAGGTGAGCGCCGCGAAGTTCACGCCGGTTCCCAAGCTCACCCCCGAGGAGGAGCTGGCCCAGATCGAGGAGGAGGCGAGGCGCTATGGAATCGCCCTGTAGCCTGCTGAGGGGCCATTTCCCCGCCCAGGGGGACCCCGTGCCGCTGGCGGCGCTCTACGCCGCGAACACCTGCACGATGGGCGAGTTCGTCCGCGAGTCCAAGCGGCTGGAGCTGGAGAGCCGCCGCAGCTGGGCCGAGCACCAGCGCAGGGTCCGCGAGGACATGGCCGCGCTGGAGTGGGCCGCGAGCCACGGGGGGGTGCCGCGATGAGGCGCTTCAGGAGGGCGCTCCGCGCTCTGGCCGTGGCGGCGATCGTCGTCGCCGCGTGCCTCGCCACCTGCGCGGTCGGTCTGTACGGCGGCTTCTCGCTCGGCATGGCCCTGAGGGGGTGGTTGCCGTGGTGATACCCGCGTCCGCGCTCCACGGCATGCCCAAGCCGAGGGCCGAGCTCTACGGCAAGCCGCACCTCGGGTGCCGCTACACCGGCGGCGGCCGCTACGAGGCGCTACAGCCCGTCTGCTGCCTGTGCGGACGCCGCGTCGGAAGCTGCCACCACGTGGCCCGCCGCTCGTGGGGCGGGACGTTCAGGCTGGAGACCGCCGGGGGCACCTGGGAGCTGCGAAGCCCGCTGTTCGCCCTGTGCGGCAGCGGCACCACGGGGTGCCACGGCGGGTTCCACTCCGGGATGCTCAGCGCCGAGTGGCGCTGGGACTCGGAGGTCTACGAGGAGGCGTGGTGGAGCGGCGAGCTGCTGCGCGAGTACGGGCCCCACCACCCGGGGCTTTACGGGCTCGGCCGATGGGTCGTCACCGACCGGGCCGGGCGAGAGATGGAGAGGAGGAGCTGATGGAGGTAACCGTCTGCGACCGTTGCGGGAAGAGGATCGACCCAAAACTCGGCGGAACCGGGTCGCTCGACTGCGACACTGCGTTTCTGAGCCGCCGCTACGACCTGTGCGGGGCGTGCGCCTTCGAGCTCGCGAGGGAGATCGAGGGGCACCCGAACGACTGGGAGCTCAAGGTGGAGGAGGCGCGATGAGGTACGTTTCGCTTTTCAGCGGGATTGAGGCCGCCACGGTCGCGTGGGAACCGCTCGGATGGGAGCCGCTGTGCTTCGCGGAGTTCGATGAGTTCCCCAGTGCCGTTCTCGCCGAGCGTTATCCCAACGTGCCGAACGTCGGCGACGTGACGAAGGTCAAGTGGAAGAGTTATCGCGGCAAGTGCGACCTGGTGGTGGGCGGAAGCCCGTGCCAGTCGTTCTCGATCGCGGGCAAACGGGAGGGGTTGCAAGGTGAATCAGGCCTCATGTTTGAGTACATTCGCGCAATACGCGAGATACGTCCTCGATGGTTTCTTTGGGAAAACGTCCCCGGAGCGCTCTCAAGCGAAGGTGGGGAGGCTTTCAGACAGCTCCTGTCCGAAATGGACAAACTCGGGTACGGCCTGGCGTGGCGGGTACTTGATGCGCAGTTCTTCGGAGTGGCCCAAAGACGGCGCCGTCTCTTTCTTGTCGGACGTCTTGGAGCCTGCCCCCCCATCGGCGTACTTGTTGAGCCAGAAGGCCTGCGCGGGCGTTCTTCGACGGGCGCGGAAGAGAGGGCGCGGCTTGCCGCCGAAGCTGGAAGCGGCTCTCGAAGCGCAGGCTTCAAGTACCACCATGGAAGCGGAGCCGGTGGAATAGGCTACGAGGAGGAGGTTTCGCCGACGTGCACGGCTGACTGGCATAACCCTGCGGTAGTCACCGACACAGGATGTCTTAACGGCTGGGATGTTCAAAGCAAGCGGATATTTTCCGAGGGCGGCGTGGCTCCTACTCTTCCCAGCGGGACGCGCGAAGGCATGAGTATCCAGCCGTCCGTTCTGCAGGAAGCACCTATTGCTATGGCCGACCTCAGCGCCAACACGGCCATCGACGAGAACATGGTCGGAACCCTCAAGGTCGGGGGCGATGCGCCGACGGTGCGCATATGAGCGCCTGCACCCTCGTAGTCCGCTGCGGCTGCGCGGGGGGGCAAAGGAGCGCTGGTGAGCAACGATGTGTCGCTCACCCTCTCTACCGCCAACACACAAACGCCTTTCGCCGACGAGGGAGAAACCATGATCATCAGAAGACTCACGCCTTTGGAGTGCGAACGGCTCCAAGGCTTCCCAGACAACCACACGCGGATACCGTACAGGGGCAAACCCGCCGATGAGTGCCCCGACGGTCCGCGATACAAGGCCATAGGCAACTCGATGGCCGTTCCGGTGATGCGCTGGATCGGCGAGAGAATCGCCATGGCGGACAAGGAGGAGGCGCGATGAGGACCGAGACCGTGCGCTGCGACATGTGCGGCGCGGAGGTGAGGCCCGGCGACATGCACGGGTCGTACCGCCTCATGGCCGACCGGTTCAGGGACTACGACCTGTGCGCCGTGTGCTGCCGCATCGTCGAGGGCGTCATCACGGGGGATGCCAACAAAATCGTCTCCGTGGTGAAGATGGGCGAAAGGGCCGAAAAGGCTTAGTCGTAAAAAACGGGGGTCTAGTCCTTTCTAAACGCCCAGATAGACCTATTTCAGAGATTTATGTCACGGAAAACGGGCATCAAGCCCGTTCAAGTCCAGTCTGCGGGGTCGGCGGGACACCCGACCCCCTATCGATAAAAGGAGGAGAGATGGAGCAGGAGACGTTCGGCGCGCCGATGGGCTGCGTGCCGTTCAACCCAGTCACCGCCAAGCGCGAGATGGCGGGGTTCCGCTACGCCAGCGGCCACCGCATCGAGGTCCGCGACGAGGTCACGGTGCCCGCCCACCCCGAGTGGGGGACGCTCAAGGTGCGCGCCCTCAACCCCGTCGGGATGCGCGTGCTGGTGTCCTCGCAGGGCTCGGGGGCACATTCGGTCGAGCCGTGCGAGCTGGCCTACGCCGGTGACGGCCGATGAACCTGGAGCGGGACGGCGCGCCGGACGTGCCGTGGTACGTGAACCCCCAGTGCGGAAACTGCCGCCACTGGGTGACGGACAACGGGTCGGTCGGGATGTGCGAGGTCGAGGCCGCGAGGCTCATGTCCTCCACCGACAAGCCGGTCGGCATGAGCTACGGGGCGCTCTGCCTCGTGATGTGCGGGGCTATCGAGCTCGACGACAACGGACCGTGCGCTGATTGGAGTGAGTTCAGGGGATGAGTTCGAATTACGGGGCGTGGCCCCATGACGACCCGAGGCGCTGCGACCGCTGCCGCTTCGCCGAGCCGGTGAGGCGGGTCATGTCCGCCTCCGGCTGCGAGAGGACGGTCTGGCGATGCGCCCGCCGGCCCGAGTTCGTGCACGAGACGCAGGCCGAGGTGCGCTGCAACTACTGGGAGGAGAGGTAGATGACCGCCAGGACCGTTTACGCGATCGAGGCCCATTCGTTCGACATTGGAGCCACCGACAAGGAGCAGACGCTCAAGCCGCTGGAAGAGGCCGCCGAGGTTTTCGGAGCGTGGCAGGAGTTCGACGAGTGCTATTTCCGGCCCGCGCTTCCGGACCTCCGCGAGCGCCTCATCGACGAGGTCGCCGACTGCATCACGGCATGCGCGAACCTCTACGCGCGGATGGGGCTCGACCAGTCCGAGGTCGACGCCGCCATGGCGCGGTGCCTGGAGCGCAACCGGGAGAGGGGGCGGCTGTGAGCAGGGTCGACTACATCCGCTGCGACATGTGCGGCCGCGAGTTCGAGCCGGACGCCCCCATGGGCTACTTCATTGGGGCGCGGTGGGCCGAGGGCACCGAGGCCTTCGACCTGTGCGCCGGGTCCAGCAGGCACGTACAGAGGTTCATTATGCATGGCGTAGCCTGCGAGGACTCCGACAAATAGAAAGGAGCCCTCATGAACAAATACGTGAGGTATGCCATGTGGCTTTCAAAAGTCGCGATGGCGCTTGGTGCCTTGATCGCATTCGCTAGGAGCATCGTGACGAACGAGACCGCGGATTCGGCTTTGTCAATCGCATGTATGGCGATGCTGTTTTGTCTGGAAGCCGGCGAACGCATCAGGGAGCTTGACGGGCGAATCGCGCAAATCGAGCGCCGGCAAAAAGGAGGGATATGAAAGTTATCGAGCTTGGCTACAACTACCGTCTCAATCGCTGCGATTCAATGAATTGGGAGCTCGAGCATTTCCATTTGCCGATACGCCACGGCAAGCCAACGTCCGACACGCCTAAGTGGATGAAGACCGGACGTTTCTACCAGAGCCTGAGCGCCGCCCTCTATGCCGTCTATGGGTTGGTACTGCGCCAAGACGAAGAGGGCGCTTTCCAAATCATGCAGGCGCTCGACCGCGCCGAGAAGATTGAGCGCGACCTTAAGGCCGTGGCTATCGACCTGCGCAAGCTGCAATAGCGACACAGCGACAGAAAGGAATGCAAATGAGCATCGAGCTACCGAAAGACGCCAAAGGGCGAAAGATTCCGAGGAGCACCGAGGTGATGTATGACGCCAACGGCAAAAAGGTGCACATCACCAGCTTCATGTACAGATGCGATGTCCTCGGTCTTTGGGCGCAGTGGAAAGTGTTCAGCCCGGATATTAAGGGCGAGGACAACGGAATGCTCCCGGCAGACAGCCTTTACCTCACCCCGCCCGACAGCTGGAAGAAGCTGCTTGAAGACTTGGACGAGGCAGGTGACGCGCGGTATGACGAGGCTTGCGCCTACTTCCACAGAGACAAAGACGAAGATGGCTGTATATCGTGCCCCGGTGGCGAGGACGGCTGCGCTCGAATTGCCATGCGCGACATCGCGTCCCGCATCCGCAAGCTGAGGGGTGAGGACGAATGAAATACAGGGTCTGCATGAACTACATCATCGACATCCCGGACGGGGAGATAGATGGCGAAATGGTGAGCACTACGGAAATCGCCGAAGATGCCCAATGGTTTATCGACGAGTACGCACGTGAGTCCTACTGCTCGATGGTCGAGATGACGGGTGAGGACGAATGACGACGCATACGCTCAAGATTCAAAAGCAGTATGCCGATGCCGTCTTGAACGGCACTAAGACATTCGAGATTCGCAAGAACGACCGCAACTTCAAGGTCGGCGACAAGATCGTATTCGAAGTCTTAGCGAACGAAGGCTACGACGTCAGGGCGGCGGCAAGGCACCCGCTCAACGGTGCATTCTACCGAATCGGCTACATCCTCGATGACTTCGAGGGCCTCGCCCAGAAATACGTGGCGCTGGCCATATCCAAGGAGGTCTGATGGACGAAATCAAGTTGAAGCCATGCCCGTTCTGCGGCGGGCATGCCGAGATAGTGGATAACAGCCGATACATCCCCGGTACCTACTTCGTGGGCTGCCGGTGGTGCGGCGCGCGGACGGACTACGAGCGCGGCGAGGAGAACGCCGCAGAACTTTGGAACGGGAGGGTGGGCTATGAGGAAGACGACTAACTGTGTACTCAACAAAAAGGCCATCCAGCACTATCTGATTGACCATGACCTCACACAAGGCGATTTTGCCAAGACGCTTGGTATCTCAACTTCGTATTTCAGCGAGCTACTGAACGGTCGTAAGAGCATTTCGCTAAACAACCTGTTCTCCATTGCCGAAGAGACGGCCATAGACGTACACGATCTCATTGTGGAGGTGGACGAATGACTATCGACGAGGAGCGTTACTACGTCGTCGAGAACCTGCGAAGCCTTGCACGCGGCAATTTCATCTACTACAAAGAGCAGTTCTTCGACGAGCTGGCCCAGACGGTGCTCGGCTTAGAAGGTTACCACGACTTCAACGCGGTTCTCGAGAAGCTCGCAGAACTCATAGACCGGGAAGGGGGAGACGATGATTAACGACAAGCAGCGACGCGAGACGGAGATTAGCAGAGATCTCATCATGCCCGGCGACGTGTACGAGTACAGATGCAACAATTACCAAGGCTACGGTTACATGATTCCAGTCAAAACGTCTAGAGGATGGGATTTCATCGACACGTACCATCTTGGCGTCCCATTTCGTAAAGACGGCGAGACCGGTGATGACGCATCCATCAGGCAAATCATCGAGCTTGGCCACGGCGAGCATGACGAATACGTCAGTAGAGTAACGTCGATATTTTGTCATCGCAACGCGCACTTAGCAAGAACTGCTGTACCTTATGGCTTGCGGTTAATGTTTAATCTCAATGACTATAACGCGGCGTCAAGTCGTGAATGTGAAAATTACGACGGCAACGACGTTGTGTATTACGTTCCGCTTTACAGGGAGCAGCACCACAACTGGAGATCTGGCAGAACTCTCGGACTGTGCTTCGTTAGAAAAGATGCGGAGAAGAATCACATTAATGAGTTCCGTAGCCTGCTAAGTGAGGCCTCTAGCTCGATTGTCGAGCCTCGTGTGAGTGTTGCGGATCATCTATTGGGCGAAGTCGAGAAGAAGCTGCGCGAACTTAAGGGCTTTGGTCTATCGACGCAAGGAGACGAGGATGCCGTTTCTCGTCTCGCAAAACGCATCGAAATAATCAACAAATGTGTTGAAGACCTCAGAGAAATCGAAAGGGAACGCATGGTGCAGCTCTGTGATTCGGGCAGCTCGGGCGAGGAAAGGACGGTAGACGATGAGAACGATTAGCGATTCAGAGCGCCGGGAGGTGGCGCGGGAGCTACGGAAGCTCATGGCCCCCGGATGTATCCGCTACGCGGAAGAGTTCTACGAGGAGCTTCGGGAGATCGTAGCCATCGACCTTGACGGGAGCTTCGGGGGCGTAGCCGGCTCGCTCGCGGATTTAATCGAGCCGCAGCGAAAGACGTGCAGCCTTCATAGCGTAAAACCATTCTCGCCGTATGCGACATGCACGAGATGCGGCGCGTTTATCAACACTTTTAACGGAGTGAGCAATGCAACCGAGCGTATCGACATCAAGTATTGCCCGTGCTGCGGAGCGGAGGTAGTAGAAGATGGTTAGCAACAAGGAGCGCAGGCAAGCTGTGGCCGAATTGCGCGAAGCGTCGACCGGAGCATACCGACACGTTGATTCTCTCGACGTGATCGCAGGAGCAGTCGGTGTCGAGATTGATGGCAAGTTCGGCCGCGAGGTCGAGAACGAGGTATACGCGGCCATCGCAGACTTCATCGACCGCCCGACATGCCAAAATAACGGCAATAACAATGACAGGCATTTCTGGTGCAGCAGATGCGGCTACGAGGCGTGGACATACGATGACTCCGGTTGCGATCCGAGTGACTTCTTGCTTTGTCCGATATGCGGGGCGGAGGTGGTGGACGATGCCTAACCACGAACCGCCGAGCGGCTACAACCTGCCGCCCGGATGCTTTGAGCACGACATTGACGCCTACTTTGGCGGGGGCAGACCGATGTGTTTTGGTTGCAAGCATATGATCGAGTGTTGCTGTGATTTCGGCATTTGCAACCTCGAATATAAAGAAGCGTTCAACAACGAGTTTGGCAATTTCAAAGCAGAAGCCGATTCAATACTGCCTGATGTTGCCGAATGGGCGCTTGACTGGATTTCAAATCATATGCGCGATATGCAAAGCGTAGCCTGCGAGCACTTCGCCAAATAGAAAGGAACCAAACAAATGAATATCACCCAGCGAAGGGCCGCGCACGTCGCGGCCATCAGGTTAACAAGCGACGAAGGGAAGGAGATGCAAATCACGCTCAACTACGGGTGGCCGCAGGCCATCGTGACGGGCATATACGCGGTCCTTTGGTGGGGAGGCTTCTATGGGTAGCATGCTCGATGCCGAGGCGGACCGCTGCGCCCGCCTGAGGAGAATCGCCACGGGGGCGTTCATCGCCGTGCTCGTCATGGCCGCCGTCGAGTTCGAGCTGTGCGCCCTCGCCGGCGCGTCCCCCGCGTGCGCGTGCGCCCTGTGCGCCGTCGCCGTTGGGCTCATGGCGATCGCGATTTCATACGGCGAGGCCGAGTTGGCCTACCGCCTGCTGGCGGTGATGTACCGGTGAACGCGCGGGAGTTCTTCTGCTCGGTGAGGGACGCGGCGCAGGAGCTCGCCGACGCGCCCCTCACGGCCGAGCGCATGGAGCAGGAGGCCGTGCTGAAATCGCGCAGGGACGGCCCGAGGGGCAAGGGCGGGGCGACCGACCCGTCTCGGAGAATCGACGCGCTCATCGACTACGAGGCGCGGGCGAGGTCGGAGCGGGCCGGGCTGCGCCGCGTGGTCGCGAGAGGGAAGTCGGTGCTCCACGGGCTGTCGCGGCTCGACCCCGTCGGGGCCGGCGTGCTCAGGTGCCGCTACGTACTGTGCCTGCCGTGGCCCGAGGTGTGCGAGCGGTGCGGGCTGGAGCTCGACGCGGCGAGGGCGCGGGAGTCGATGGCGTTCGACCGCGTCGACGCCGAGGGCGTGGCGGCGCTGGCCGAGTGGAGGCCGAGCGCCACGGTGGCAGAGAGGTAGGAGTGGAAATGGAGATCGAGAAGCTATGCCCGTTCACGGGAAGGCCCTGCGACGGCGGGAAGTGCATGTGGTGGGTCGTGATGAGATCGGGATCGAAGCCGGACGCCGTCTCGACGTGCGCGGTGAGCATCATCGCCACGGGCGCGTACACCGGGGCGAACGGGATGCATTTCACTGTCAATCCGTAGCGGGGCGGCGGGCACCGTCCCGCCGCCCTTTTTCTTTTCAAGCGACGAATGC
>ERZ1034871.185-NODE-185-length-37284-cov-35.823928_pt1 | contig 37284 bp, 38 predicted proteins | sample MGYA00520631_ERZ1034871 | MGnify/ENA primary metagenome ERZ1034871 (study PRJEB33766, sample SAMN09781721) | gut metagenome | biome: gut microbiome | host: Homo sapiens | place: Madagascar | study: EMG produced TPA metagenomics assembly of the PRJNA485056 data...
AAATATAAGTAAAAAGGAAAAAGAAATATAGGAGGTTTTTATGGAATTTGGAAAACTGTTAAAACAAGAAAGGAAGAAAATGAATTTGACCCAAGCGGATTTGGCTGAACAGTTAAATGTAAGTCGTTCAGCGATTTCAAATTGGGAAATTGGTAGAAATTATCCCGATATTCAAACAATTATTGATATATCTAATGTTTTAGGTGTATCTCTTGATTATCTTTTGAATGAAGATCAAAAAATAATGGAAGCCGTGGATAATGATTTAACAAAGAAAAAAAAGATAAAAAAGATCTCTGTTATTTTGGCTGGATTACTATTAGTGGCTATTGGGACTATCATTTTTCTTTTATATCCAAAAAAACCTACGATAATTTTTGTTAAGGATGTTCTTCCAAAAAATTCTGAAATTTCCACCTTAAAGAAACATGAAATAAAGGAAGTTTTTCTTGAAGACCATCAATTAAAAATTATTTTACATATCACAGGAAATGAAGCTGGGTATTATGTAGAAAGTGGTGCTGACGAAATGACAGTTAGCCTCTATAAAACAAAAAATAAATCTTTGAAATCAAATAAACTTATCCCATACGATGGAGTGTTTACTATCGATTTAATCGAATACCCTCGCTTAAAAAATATTTATATCGCTTATTCTCCTAATTAATTTATTATTAATTTCGTCAGTTTAAAATCAAGTTAATAAGTCCTAATTTTGATAATGACTATCGACAATCTCATCTTTCAACTCCCACAATTTTAAAAATATAAAATTTTTTTCTTCTGCTTGATTGCTTACCATATTTAAACATTCAGTTTTTCCAGATCCCCAAGTTCCATTTAAAAAAAATGTCTTTTTTGCTTTAATTAATTTTGAAAACATTTTTACTGCTTCTGTAGTATCAATTCTTTCTAACTCTATTTGCTTTATGACAATCCCCTCCTAAGAAATAAATTTCCCAAGTGTATCTTTTTTAATATATTTCAGTTCATTAGAATTATATATAGTAAAAATAGTTTGCGATTCACATAGCTGCCAAATAAGAATTTAGCACAATTTGGTACTAATACTAACTAGCGATTTATTTCCTATTGCTCAACTTAGTTATGGTACTATACGTTCTAAAGTTACATTATTTATCAGCTTAATCTCTTCGTTTCTCAATTTTCAATTTTAATCATGCTTTTCATTAGGTGCTCAATTTCGTTGACTGTATCTGTAAATGAAATGGATTTCGCAAACGTGTTAACTGAACGATATTTTTCCCACTGTTCTTCCAAGTAGTCGTTTCCTCTGATCTTTTCCATTTCTCTTTCATAATAAAAAGACAAAGATTCGGTATCTCCACGTTTTGTGAATGTATTTCGAACACTTTTATATAACTCTTTCGTATCAATATTTTCTAATTTTGGTATGGTAAATAAGTCATAGTAATCTTTTACTCTCGAATTATCTGTACCAAAGCTGAACGTAGCACTTAGCTTTTCTTCAATAATTTGTTCTGTTGGATAAGCTGGAATCTCCACTTTTTTATCTTCAAACATTAATTGGTGATAGTGTGTATCTACTTCAGGATAAATAGAATCTCCTGTTGTCACGTCCATTTTAAACGGCACACGCACTTTCTCTAAATTAGCCACCAATTTAATTTGAAATCCAGGATAAAAATCGGCTTCTCTTGTTTCCTTCATTCCTTGAATAGAGAAAACAATACCTTCTTTCGTGGGCTTCCTAATCAAATCATTAAAAATATTCTTCAATTTTTCTTCAGTTAATTTGCTATTTCTAAATGTCGTGTCGATATCAATTGTTGTCCTTCTATCGATTCTATATTTTGATCCTAATAAAAAGCCACCTTTCAAAATGAAGTCATTTTTGTACTTTGATTCAGAAATTTGTTCAATTAAACGATCCATCATAAAATGCCGTTGTACTAACTGTGCATTTAGCCCTGTACTCTTTGCTAAATTTCTGGTTTTTGATGCAAATTGTGTCGGTGTCATCTTTTCCCTCCATTAATATAAGCTTTGCATGTGGTATTTCATTTCTTTTTCTACATGTAGTTTTGTCATATAATCTCTTAATTTGCTCGGATCTCTCAATGGATCTTCCATGTACTCTTTTAATGCTGCTAATTTCATTTCGTATTCAATTTCATATCTCGGATTCCAAATATCACAAAGTGTACGCTCTTTATCATACATAGTAATAGGATTCCCTTGGAAGGAAGTTCCCTCTACTTTTCCTAGCTCATAAACTTCTTTCTTCACGAAATGAAATTGTAACTGCTGCTCTTTTGTAATTGAACGATCAACATTGTATCCATGGGGAAAAGTTAAATGAATGAATTTCGGCATATTCGTAGAAAGCTGGTAAATATCTAAAGTCGTTTCATGAGAAAAGATTCCCCTGGAAAATCGTTGCTGAAGCCAAAATAAATCATCTATTCCATGACCATCCTCTACATAATAACCACGATCAACTTTGATCAATTTTCCTTTATTCACCAATCTTTGTACAGTAGTTGCTGCGATTCCAAATTTTCTGGCTTCCTTCATAGATAAATTTCCATCGCGAATAGCCAACAATTCTTTCAATTTATCTTGCATTTACTTACCTCTTCTTTCGTTACAAATACACTACTTAAATTATATCATGGTAGTTTAATTGTAACAAGATGAACTTTGATGTCGATGAAATTCGCCAGCATCTTTTTTATGATGTAAAAGGGGAAAAAAGACACCTGGAATCCTTTAGAATTAATTTGACGAATCAATTCATAGGAGGACTCAAAATGGCTTATACTCAGCTTATCGAAGGACTTTAAATATTCTAAACCTAACTATCTATTCCGAGGAAAATGATTTAACCAAAAAAATATAATGGCAAATTTAATTGATTGGCAAAGATACTCTTCAATACACGCCCGAAGAATATCCACATTGTCATTTGTCGTCTCCTCTAGGATCATTTGTTAGAAGGACAATTATTGCGACGATTTATGATTCGTCCTATTAAAACCAACCAAATAAAAAAGACAGAAAGAAGTATTTCTTCTTTCTGTCCAAATTATTCTAAGATTATTCTTTACCAACATCATTTGACTACACTACTTTTTATGATGATTGGCTCACCATTCACGCTTACTGATTATTGACCTAAATCATATGGATGTTCATCTTACCCAATTTCTGAACCATTTGGCATTGATTTTGGCGCTTCGACTACTTGTAACGTGCCATCTGGTGCTTCTGCAGAAAGAATCATCCCTTGACTGATTTGTCCACGCATCTTACGTGGTTTCAAATTCGCTACGATCACTAGTTTTTTGCCGATCAATTCACTTGGATCAGGATAAAATTCAGCGATACCTGATAAAATTTGGCGGTCTTGGTTATCTCCCGCATCTAAACGGAATTGCAATAGCTTATCTGCTCCTTCAACTTTTTGACAGTTGATGACTTCAGCTACTTTTAATTCCACTTTTTCAAATACATCAAATTTGATTTGTTTGTCTTTAGTTGAAACAAGCTCAGTTTCTTCTGGGTCCCATTTCACTGATTCTTCATTCGTTTGGGTTCCTTCAGACATTTTCGCTTGGATATAGCTGATTTCTTCTTCCATGTCCAACCGTGGGAAAATTGGCGTACCTTTAGCAACTACTTTTGTTCCAGAAGGAAATTCGCCAAAGTGCAAGCCTTGAAGATTCATCGTTTCTGGGTCTAGTCCTAATTGATTAAAGATTTTAATTGGCGTTTCTGTCATGATCGGTTGCAATAAGATCGCAGTGATCCGTAATGATTCTGCTAGATGGATCATTACACTCGCTAATTCTTTTTTCTTGTCCTCGTCTTTGACTAAAACCCATGGCTCTGTTTCATCGATATATTTATTTGCACGAGAAATCAAGACCCAAATTTCAGCTAATGCCGTATTGAACTCCATTTTTTCCATCGCATCATGATATCGTCCGACGACATTTGCAGCTGTTGTTGATAATTCACTATCAAAAGGCGTCACTAAAGAAGCATAGTCAGGAACGATTCCATCACAATATTTATTGATCATTGCAACGGTACGATTCAATAGGTTTCCAAGATCGTTCGCCAAGTCATAGTTGACCCGAGAAACAAAATCTTCTGGTGTAAATACGCCATCTGAACCAAATGGAACAGCACGAAGTAAATAGTAACGCAGCGCATCGAGACCATAACGTTCAACTAGCATCTCTGGATAAACCACGTTTCCTTTTGACTTAGACATTTTTCCGTCTTTCATCAACAACCAACCGTGACCAAAGACTTTTTTCGGTAACGGTAAATCTAATGCCATCAACATGATTGGCCAATAGATCGTATGGAAACGGACAATTTCTTTTCCAACCATATGGACATCTGCCGGCCAATATTTTTGGAATAAGCTATCATCATCAGAGCCGTAACCTAATGCAGTAATATAGTTGGATAACGCATCGATCCAAACATAAACGACATGTTTAGGGTCGTCTTTCACAGGGATTCCCCAACTAAATGTCGTTCTGGAAACAGCAAGATCTTCTAACCCTGGTTTGATAAAGTTATTGATCATTTCTTTCTTACGAGATTCTGGTTGGATAAATTCAGGATGTTCTTGGTAATATTCTAAAAGACGATCGGCATATTTGCTCATACGGAAGAAATAAGATTCTTCTTTGACTAATTCGACTTCATGCCCACTTGGAGCTTTCCCACCGATTACATTTCCTTCTTCGTCTTTATAAACTTCTGCTAATTGTGTTTCAGTGAAAAATTCTTCATCCGAAACAGAATACCAGCCTTCATATTCGCCAAGATAAATATCGCCTTGTTCAACTAGACGATCAAAGATTTTTTGAACAGCCGCTTTATGATAATCATCCGTTGTTCGAATGAATTTGTCATAACTGATATCCAGCGTTTTCCAAAGTTTTTTCACATCCGCAGCCATCTTATCGACATAGGCTTGTGGTTCAACACCTAATTCTGCTGCTTTTTTTTCTATTTTTTGACCGTGTTCATCCACCCCAGTTAGATAAAACACATCAAAGCCCATCAATCGCTTATAACGTGCAACTGCATCACAGGCAATCGTTGTATACGAATTACCAATATGCAGTTTGCCACTTGGATAATAGATTGGCGTCGTAATATAAAAAGTTTCCTTTTCTGCCATGGGGCTCTTCCTCCTTTATCGCATGATGCGAATTCATTTCCTTGCTAGTATACCATAAATCAAAAAGACTGCGACGATTTTTTCGCTACCCTCTAACAAATGCCTTTCCTCTTTATTATTTTCCTAGTAAAACATGCTATAATAATTAATAGTGTGTGAAAAGAAACCTAGGAATCAGTAAGTTTCGTTTTTAGTAAGCAGCATGTTTACATGTAGGTTATCTCTCACAATGTCACGGAATCTTGTAGCAGTTCCGTTGTTTTATTTTGACGAAACATAGCTTCGACTTAATAGCTGCTTATAGGAAGAATACATCGTTCTCCCTTCTAAATAAACCTTTTTATAACAACCCAAAAGCAAGTGGATCTGAAATAGGTTGTTTATGTTTACGACTAATAGACAGTTCATTGTCCAAGAAAGGCTGAAATTTTATGAAAAAAAAACATCTTTATTTTACAATCAGTATCGCACTGCTTTCAGTGTTACACTGGCTGTTCAGCTATTTTTATATACGATTATATGATTATTTTAACCTCCAAGGAAGCTTGAATCAGTTTCTTTTATTTACCCAAGTTTTTCGTTTTGTTCTCAATTTTTATATCATTTTTTGTGGATATGTAACGCTTCGTGAAGAAAATAGAAAACTGTTACTGATCTATTTACTTTTCTTCTTGTTCAATTTACTCCTACCGTTTTTATTCCCTATCTAAGTATAGAAGTCTTTCTCCAAGGAAAACTTTGGTTTTTTTTTTGGAGTCTGCTAAAATAAGATAAAAGTATATTTAAACAAGAACGTCATCAGGAGGTTAAAAGATGAAACAATTTGCTTCTAAAGAAGAGGAAAAGTTATATTATGAACATGAAGCAAGTGAAGCTGATTTTCTTGACTGGTATCAAAAGCAAGAACGCCCAGAATATGACAAACCTTCTTTGACTGTTGATATCGTGTTGATGTGTTACAACAAGGAAGAAGACCAGTTAAAAATTTTACTGATCCAAAGAAAAGGGCATCCCTACCGAAATTCATGGGCTTTACCAGGTGGTTTTGTCCAAAAGAATGAATCCACTGGTGAAAGTGTCTTACGTGAAACCAAAGAGGAAACGGGTGTCGTGATTTCTCAGGAAAATATTGAGCAGCTACACACCTTCAGCACACCGAACCGAGACCCTCGAGGCTGGGTCGTAACTGTCAGTTACTTGGCTTTTATTGGTGAAGAACCGTTGATTGCTGGTGACGATGCAGAAGAAGTCCGATGGTTTACCTTGACACGCCAAGGAAACAAAATCCATCTAACGAGTGATGAAGTTGCTATTTCTTTAGATTTACTGACAAGTGAATCTTCTGGCAAAGATACTTTAGCATTTGACCATAGTGAGATCATTACGAAAGCATTTAATCGAGTGACAAATAAAATGGAACATGAACCACAAGTCTTACAAGTATTAGGTAAAGATTTTACGATCACAGAAGCCCGAAAAGTATTTGCCAAATTTTTAGGGATCGATTTTAAAATGATTGATCATTCAAATTTCAAAAAAGCGATGCTGCAATACTTTGATGAAATTGGTGAACGACCAGTAGGAATCGGGCGTCCATCCAAGATTTATCAGTTGAAACCTGGAAACTATGAATAAGGTGAAGATTTCAGAAACCTGAAATACCAAAGATTTTTATTGGATTTTTCTGCAATCATTAATACCTGAGCAATCACCCATTAATGACCATCTGATAGATAAATACTTCTCATAAATAAGCCGAAGAATTACACAAAAGCAATGCTTTTGGTATTCTTCGGCTTATTTTAGAGGTTAGCCAGAAAGGTCATTACCTCCTTGTTTGGTTTATCATAATTAGTGAGCTTTTCTTGAGAAGAAAATTCCTAGAAACAAAAACAGCAAGTGTTTTTTATCAACAAGGCGATCCCTAGCGCTCCTACCAGTTCATTTATTCAAAAACCACTTGTTTCCCGATTTTTTCTAGTTCTAGACTTTTTTTAATCACTAAAGGATCGGTTTGTTCATTCATATTGATCAAAATCAACGTTTTATTATACCAGTTTGCTTTATACCTCAGCTTAGTCACTAATTTATACCAATCTTGAAGTGAGAAGTCTGACAAGAAAGTTTCATTAGGGACAGCTTCTACAAACAAATAATCATAATAACGAATCAATTTGCCAGATAACTGTTCCAAATAATTTTCTTTTTGAAATTTTTGTTTTAAATAAAGATCCATTACTTTACGCTTTTGTTTTTGATAGTTCTTCGATCGTTCCAAACGAGCTTTTCGTTTCTGAGCTGCCCGTCCCTTAATCCCTAATTTTCTCTTAGCCAGCTGCATTTCTTTTTCAGTTTTTTTCAACAATGGTAATGGTACATCAACTGGAGAGGATGTCTCGATTAGTTTTTGCGGATCATAAGCCACACCGATCCAACGACGAGACTCTGTTATTTCTTTCGCTGAAACCTCACAGAGTAAAGAAACATAAAAAGCTTCATTATAACGTGAGGAGATCGTTGCTGAACGAATCTCTCCTTCGATTGGTCGATGGAGGTTTACCTGAATGAGTTCTTTCTGTTTTGGCAGTTTTAGATACTTATCTTTCAAATAAATTGTGCCTTTTTGATTATTTGTTGTATAAGACTGCCACATACTTTTTTTATTTTTCAATTTTGGAAAACTGGCACGTTTTTTAAAATAATTACGAAACGCACGATCTAGATTTAGTTGTGCATTCGCAAGCGCTAAGCTGTCTGCTTTTTTTAAAAAATCATATTGCTTTTTTAAAGAAGCAGGAGTCAGTGTATAATCGATGACACCTGTTTTAGCATAGCTTTCCTGACGGGCTTTTAGTAAGTGGTTATACGTAAAACGAACACAGCCAAAATTTTGAACAAACCATTGCTTTTGTGAAGCCGTGGGATAAATTCGGAATTTAAAGGCTTTTAGCATCAGCACTTACCTCCTAAGACGTCACAAGTAAGCTCGCTTCTTTTTGCCGTTTCAATTTTTTTGCGTAATAAGCCACTTCTTGCTCTGTCGTATAGACAAAATGCTCTGGGGCAATTTCTCTTAATGTCCGTTTTTGCCCATCTTCTGGTTCTGGTTGATACTTGATTCTTTTCCGCTGTCTTTCATGATCGGGATCTGGTAGTGGAATTGCAGATAATAAACTTTCCGTATAAGGATGAACGCCATGATGGTAAATCTCATCACTTGTTCCCATTTCCAATAAACGACCGTTGTGCATGACACCGATCCGATCACTGATATGTTTGACCATGGATAAATCATGAGCAATGAATAAGTACGTTAGTTGTTGTTGTTTTTGCAGATCCTGTAATAAATTGACCACTTGCGCTTGAATCGATACGTCTAAAGCCGAAATCGGCTCATCACAAATAATAAAACGAGGATTAACTGCTAAGGCACGTGCAATACCGATCCGTTGTCGTTGTCCTCCTGAAAATTCATGAGGGTAACGTGTACCATGGCTCGGATTCAATCCTACCGTTCGAAGAAGCTCATCTACTTTTTCTGAACGTTCTTCAGGAGACTTGACCAATCCATTGACATCGATCCCTTCTGCAATGATGTCACGAACTTTCATTCGGGGATTCAATGATGCATAAGGGTCTTGGAAGATCATCTGAACCTCACGGCGAAACTTAGCCATTTCTTGTTTTCCTTTTAGCTTGGTGACATCTTTTCCATCAAAGAAAATCTCGCCATCGGTCGGTTCATTTAAGCGAATGACTGTCCGCCCAGTGGTTGATTTACCACTACCTGATTCACCAACTAAGCCAAAGGTTTCTCCTTCATAAATATGAAAGCTAATATCATTGACTGCATGAACTTCATTTTTCTTTCCAATATTGAAATATTGTTTTAGACCATTAACCTCTAGCAGTTTTTTTGGCATTCGTCATCCCTCCATTCGCTTTTTGCTTTTCTTCAAAAATCGCCCAACGACGTTTGATTTCTTCAGGTGGCTCTACTTTTGGTGCTTGAGGTGCTAAAAGCCAAGTTGCTGCTTGATGTGTTTTTGATAATTCAAAAAATGGTGGTTCTTCTTCTGCATCAATCTGCAAGGCATATTCATTCCGTGGATAAAAGGCATCGCCTTTAGGTGGATTCAATAAATCAGGTGGTGAACCTGGGATCGCATAAAGTCGTTCATTCGCACTATCTAAGGTTGGCATCGAACCTAACAAGCCCCAAGTGTAAGGATGTTGCGGATGATAAAAAATTTCTTCCGAGGTACCCACTTCAACGATCTTTCCGCCATACATCACCGCTACCCGATCCGCTACATTTGCTACTACACCTAAGTCATGTGTGATGAAGATAATCGAGGTATCGATTTTCGTTTGGATTTCTTTTAGCAGTTCTAAAATCTGGGCTTGAATCGTAACATCTAATGCAGTTGTTGGTTCATCAGCGATCAAGATCTCCGGGTAACAGATCAACGCAATCGCAATGACGATCCGTTGCCGTTGTCCTCCTGAAAATTGGTGAGGATAACTGTTGATCCGTTTTTCAGCCTCAGGAATCCCGACTAAGTTTAGTAATTCCAATGCTGCTTTTTGTCCTTCTTTTTTCGAAACTTTATTGTGTTTTCGCAAGGATTCCGCCACTTGTTTCCCAATCGTCATCGTAGGATCGAGAGAAGTCATTGGATCTTGGAAAATCATTGCGATTTCTTTCCCACGAATTTTTTGCATGGCTTTTTCTGATTGATCGACAATATTTTTTCCTTTGAATAAAATCTCGCCCGAATCGATCGTAGCATTACTTGATAACAATCTCATGATACTTCTGGTAGTGACTGATTTCCCACTACCAGATTCTCCAACAATTGCTAGAGTCTCGCCTTTGTTTAAATGAAAATTGACACCGCGGATCGCTCGGACTTTCCCAGCGTACGTATCAAATGAGATTTGCAAATTTTTAACTTCAAGAACTTTTGTCATATTCCTCACTCTTTCATTTTAGGGTCAAAGGCATCACGTAATCCGTCCGCTAGTAAATTGAAGCCGATCATGATAACAGACAACGTTGCCGCAGGGATCCATAATAGATATGGCAGGTACAAGAAAGTTTTATAGCCATCACTCAGCATTGTTCCCAATGAAGCAGATGGTGGCGTTAGCCCCAAACCAATGAAACTTAAAAAGGCTTCAAAGAAAATTGCCGATGGAATACTAAACATCATTTGAATAATGATTACACTGGAAATGTTCGGTAAAATGTGTTTGAAGTCAATTTTCAATTTCGATTCACCTAATGTCATACCAGCTAACACATATTCTTGATCTTTCAGTTTCAGGGTTTGCGCTCGAACGATACGAGCCATCGGAATCCAGTTCGTGATCGCCATTGCTGCCACGATGGAAAAAATACCTGGTTCAAAAACAACCAACATTAAAATCATGACTACCAGATTAGGAATCCCAGATAAGATCTCTAAGAAACGTTGCATCCCGTTGTCGATTCGTCCGCCTAGCAGACCAGAAATCAGCCCATAAGCAACACCGATCGTCACATCTAATAATGCAGCAATAAAAGCGATCAGTAAGGAAATTCGTGTTCCCATGAATAGACGACTTAATACATCACGTCCTAGACCATCCGTTCCTAAAAAGAAATTCACATTTGCTGGAACATTTGCTTGGGCATATTTATCGACTAACTCACCACCAACCATCGCTTTTCCATTCAATCCATCGATATTTAACCCTGGAATACGTGGGGGTAGATTGATGTAATCAATATTTTGTGCTGTTGGGTTGTGTGGCGAAACAAAGATCGTAACGATCGAGATCAAAATGATCACTGATAGTAAAATCATCGAAACGACTGCAGCTTTGTTTTTCTTTAAACGTCGCCAAGAATCTTGAATGAAATTTAGCGATGGAGCTGCAATTTGTTCTCGTTCTTCTTCAGTGTTTTTTTGTAGCGGAAGAAATTTATCTGCAGGAATATCTGCTATTGTTTCATAACGTTTTGGTATCAGTTCCATCTAGCTTCGACTCCCTTCTGAAACACGGATTCTTGGATCAACTAAACCATACAGCAGGTCAACGACTAAAATCACAAAGATCAACATAAATGAGTAAAGGATCGTTACTGCCATGATCGTTGGATAATCATTCGTCGTGATCGATTTAACGAATTGCTCACCAATACCGGGGATGGCAAAAATGTTTTCGACTACTAACGAACCAGTCATCAAAGCAACTGCTAACGGTCCTAACAATGTCATTAACGGGATCAAACTATTACGAAGACCATGTTTAAAGGCGATCTCCCAACGGCTTAATCCTTTGGCTCTCGCTAATTCCACATAATCGCTGTGTAATACTTCGACCATTTCTGTTCGGATAAAACGAGCTGAATCGGCTAAAGGTGACATAGCCAATGCAATGGTTGGAAGGATCGTATAAATGAAGCCGTCCCATTTAGCAATCGGCAGTACATGCAAACGGATCGCAAAAATATATTGTAATAAGACTGCAAAAACAAAGTTAGGGATCGAGCGACCCAAAATAGCAACCAACGTGGAAGAAGTGTCTGCCCAAGTGTTTTGCTTCATTGCTGAAATCGTTCCTAAGATCGTACCGATCACTGTTCCAAAAATAATCGCTTGTAGTCCTAGTTGTAATGAAGGACCTACTCTACCAGCTAATAAATGAGCAACAGGCTGATTTTTAAATTGGAAAGAGATACCGAAATCTCCTTGAAGTAAATTTGACAAGTAAATACCATATTGGACGATCACAGGTTTATCCAGTCCAACTTGTTGATTCAACATAGCGATCGTTTCAGGACTCAAGCGCTCTTGGTTGGTATAAGGTGTTCCTGGTAATAATTGCATTAAGAAGAACGTGATTGTGGCAATCAACCAAAGCGTAATGGCCATAAAGAAGACACGTTTCAATACATATTTTAGATAACTATTCACTAATGTTTCCCCCTAGCTTTTGACTTCTGACAAATGTTTCGCTACATTATTAATGAATGAACCAAAGATAAAGGAGCAAACTGATGAAAAAGAAGTCTCTTCCCTACCTGATTGCTGGTGTCTTGATTCTCCTGATTATTGTAAAAAATAGTTTGAATCATCAACTAACACTCACTCAATTATCAAATGATTTATTTTTATGTGCGATGCCGTTTTTGATTATCGGCGGATTTTTATGGGTTTTTTCCTCGGGTTTCTTTGATCATTTTCAACGATCGATCTATTTAGCCCGAACAAGAAACCGCAAGAAAAAACCAGAATTTTCTTCACTCTCGTCTGCCAGCTATGGTATGTATACCTTTTGGCTGATCATTGCCGGAATCTTGCTTGCTCTTTCTATCGTGCTGGTGATTTTTTCGTTTCTATGATACGTAACCTTTAAAAAGTGGAGAGAGATTAAGACAACTGCCTTAATCTCTAGTCCGCTTTTTTTGTCTTAATGTTTGCCTATTCTTCTACATAAGTCCATTTGTAATCCCATGAAGCTCCTGCAGCGTGATGGACAATTCCTTTGATTTTTTCATTGACTAAGTGTCCTTCAGCTTTTTGATAAACTGGGATCACACCCATATCATCTGCCATGATTTTAGTTGCTTCTTGTAGATCCGCCCAACGTGCTTGCTCATCGCCCGCATCTTTATTCCCTGAGTCATCTACTACTTTGTCGTAGTCCGCATTACTCCATTGCCCACGGTTATAAGAGTTACCTGCAACAAATAGGTCCGTAAAGCTGCTTGGATCAGCATAGTCCGCTGCCCAACCGCCTAATACAGTATCAAAATCACCTGAAGACGAACGGTCTAAACGAACGGAGAATGGGACTGGTGTTGGTTTAACTTTTACGCCATCTAAATTTTCTTGGATTGAGTTTTGGATATACTCGATCACTTTTTTCGATGCATCATCATCTGAAGCCATCAAATTGAATTCAAAGGAATCAATGCCAAGTTCTTTTTTCGCTTTTTCCCAATATTCTTTTGCTTTATCTTTATCGTAAGAAACAAGTTTGCCTGCTTCTTTCGCAAAATCTTCATTTGTTTCTGGATTTTTAGACATGTCCGCTGGGATCAAGCCAGTTGACACAACCGAGCCATCTCCTAGAACTTGTTTCACTAACGCATCACGATTGATTGAGTATGAAATAGCTTTTCTTAAGTTGACATTTTTAAATGGTGAATCAGCTTCACGTTGGTTCAACTCAATATAGCTCGTACGTGCTTCTTTGACTGACGTATAAGCTGGATCATTCGCATTTTGTTGAGCGAGTTCCCCTGAAAGGATGACGTCATCTGCTTGTCCGTCTTTAAAGAGATTCAACGCTGTAGAAGATTCTTTGACCACGCTAACTTTGATTTCAGATAACTTCACTGCATCTTTATCCCAATAATTATCATTTTTCTTGTATGACCATTCAGTATCTGTCCCTGGTCCGTCAAAATCTGTTAAGGTAAACGGTCCATTGTATACTGCTTTATCGCTTGCTGAAGCGTAAGCATCACCGTTTTCTTCCACCACTGATTGTTTTTGCGGGAAGAATGATGGGAAAGCAAGTAAATATTGGAAGTATGGCGTTTGTTTCGTTAATGTGATTTCTAATTCATGATCGCCTACTGCTTTGATTCCTAATTCTGATTTATCTTTTTTGCCTGCTGTGATTTCTTCTGCATTCGCTACTGGAGCAAAAAGATACGCATATTCAGAAGCTGTGGCAGCATCCACTGTACGTTGCCAACCATAGACATAATCAGCCGCAACTACTGGATCACCATTGGACCATTTAGCGTCTTCACGCAATTTGATCTTGTAAGTCAACCCATCTTCACTGACTTCTGCCAGTTCACTCGCTCCAGCTGGTTGTGGTTTACTATCCTTATCTAAACGATAGATTCCCTCATACACATTATTTAGTGCAGTGAAACTAATTGTATCCGTTGCTAACGATAAATCTGCTGTTGGCATTTCTTGAGGTACGACTAAATTGAATACTCCGCCTCCATCTGTAGAGTTGCCACTCGCTGAATTACTACTTTTTGTATTTGCACTTCCGCCATAACAGCCTGCAAGTACCAGCCCACTCAAGGCTACAACACTAAATGCCCATTTCTTTTTCATTTCCCGTACCCCTTTTGTCGAAATTTTCAGAATAATTAGTTTTTTCTGAGTTGTTTAAGAGTTTAATGAATAATTATTAAAAAAGCAATACTTTTTTCTCGGTTTTTTTTAAAATAATGTCATTATAGTGAAATATTTATTGTTCTTTTCTGAAAATACACTTATTTTATAAGGTTTTATTTCTACTTGATAAAAAAATAAAATAATTTTCATCAAAAAAAAATAAATCGTAAAAACAGCTATAATGTTCGGATTTAGCTCATAAAAAGATTATAATTTTTTATTCTAACAAAAAAACACTAATACTAGAGAACAAAATGGATCGTTCATTTCTCTAATATTAGTGTCTTAATTTATTCCGTTGGCTCTCGTTTGGCCACTCGTTTTGCTAACCAAATATCAGGCTGGTTCCACCCATTCGCATCTGGGATCACACCGATGATCTGATAGCCAAGTTTCTCATAAAATGTATAGGGATGATGATTGATATTTTTGATTTCTTGTAACTTTGCAAAGGTATCTTCAAATAAATCCGTTTCAACTAAATTTGTTTGTCCTTCAACATCATCTGTCCCTAGATAGATGACCAGGCCACCATATGAAGCGACTTCTTTTTCCAGGTAGGAAACCAATCGTGTCCCGATTTGTTGTTTGCGATGTGTGCTTGCTACTACCAAAGGATGTAACTCCCACCCTGTTTTGCCATATTGAGGGATCGCTCCAACAAAACCGACCAATTCCTCCCCTTCAATCGCCGATACAGCAATCCGTTCTGGAGCCATCAACTGTTCGACTTCTTTCATCGGCTCTGTTCCATACTCATCAGGCCAAGTCAATCTTAAAAGATCTGCAAGCTGATCTCGCAAGACAATATTCTCACGATCAAACTCACTGATAATCATCGCTATCCCTCCCTTTTCTGCCTATTTTAGCAGTACTAGAAAGAAAAAAGAAAAGTTTATGCTTAAGGTCGTGAAAAGAGCGGTCTGCCCTGAGTATTAAGGATGAAAATCTCGAAACAGCTTTTCATGTTTTGAGATTTTTTGACTTAATACCGAAGGGCAGCTCTTTGAACGCCGTGGGTAAGGTCGTGAAAGAAGCGTTCAGCTCCGAGCGAATAAGAGAGGATTTTTTAAAATAGATTCTCATATTTTAGAAAATCATCGCTTATTGCTGAGGAGTTGCTTTTTGAACGCCGTGAATCAGAGGTCGTGAAAACATCGGGTAGCTCCGATGACAATAAGAAAGAATTTTTTAAAATAGCTTCTCATATTTTGAAAAATTCAGGCTTATTTCAAGGAGCTGATGTTTGAACACCGTTTAGAGAAAGAGGTTGTGAAAAGAGCGTTTTGTCCTGAGTATTAAGGATGAAAATCTCGAAACAGCTTTTCATGTTTTGAGATTTTTTGACTTAATACCGAAGGGCAGCTCTTTGAACGCCGTGGGTAAGGTCGTGAAAGAAGCGTTCAGCTCCGAGCGAATAAGAGAGGATTTTTTAAAATAGCTTCTCATATTTTAGAAAATCATCGCTTATTGCTGAGGAGTTGCTTCTTGAACGCCGTGAATCAGAGGTTGTGAAAACATCGGGTAGCTCCGATGACAATAAGAAAGAATTTTTTGAAACAGCTGTGCTAACTGACATTTCAAGAATAAATTGATGAACTATCATTTCTTATAAAAATTATTAATTTACTAATAGACTCCAATCGTTAACAAATAGCTTTTTCATCCATGGCTAAATAAATAGTATTATGATTAGGATCAATAACAACCCTTTACAAACAATCATGCAATGAGTCACTAACGAATGGGACAGATTAGGAACATTAGTTTCCATTCAATCCCCTCACTTGCATAAAAAAGGATTCAATGATTAAACGTATCAGAATGTATGCAGAATTACTAAATAATGGAGAAGTCTTATGAAAGATCGGAAACTATTACTATTTTTATCATTATCAATCATCTCAAGTCTTGCTGTCTTGAACGTGACAAAAGATATTCTGTATGGATTATCTTGTTTCGTTCTCTCATGGATATTGTATGGCATTGGGATGAACCGCAAGAACAAACAGTAAATTGAGGTTCTAAGAAAAATCAGCAAAAGACGACAAAGCACAAGGCTTTGTCGTCTTTGTTGTTTCTTCTCCATGGATGCTGGATATTAGCTAATGCTATTTAGTCGTTGCTTTTTCTTTTTTCATTTGTTTACTCCGTAATTGACCACACGCAGCGTCGATATCTGTACCGTGTTCTTTACGGATCACGCAATTGATACCATTCTTTTTCAATACATCATAAAATTTCAGCACATCTGCTTTAGGACTTCGAGAGTATTGGTCATGTTCACTGACTGGATTATAAGGGATCAAATTCACATACGTTAATTTCTTTTTGTCTTTTAGTAGATCCGCTAATTGTTGTGCATGCTCCGGACGATCATTGACTTGATTCAACATGATGTATTCAAACGTGATTCGTCGATTGGTTTTTTCAAGATATTCATCTACTGCAGCCATCAATTTCTCAATTGGGAAACTCCGATTGATCCGCATGATGGAGGTCCGAATCTCGTTATTTGGTGCATGTAATGAGATCGCTAAATTGACTTGCAACCCATTATCAGCAAATTCTTTGATCTTATTTGCCAAACCACTTGTTGAAACAGTAATGTGTCGTGCGCCAATTGCCAACCCTTTGGCATCATTGATGATGTGTAAGAAGTTCATGACATTATCATAATTGTCGAACGGTTCGCCAATGCCCATCACAACCACATGGGACACTCTTTCTCCTTCTTGTCGTTCATCAAAATAGTGTTGAACCATCATGATCTGTGCCACGATTTCTCCAGCTGTCAAATCTCGATTCTTTTTTAACAGACCACTTGCACAAAAAGTACAACCAATATTACAGCCGACTTGTGTCGTCACACATACAGATAATCCATATTCTTGTCTCATCAAGACTGTTTCGATCATATTTTTATCTGGTAATTCAAATAGATATTTGACTGTGCCATCCGTTGCTTCTTGAACCACTATTTGTTTTAACGGATTGATCACAAACTGATCCGTTAACTTTGTTATCAAGTTTTTTGACAAGTTGGTCATTTCGGAGAAGTCTTTGACACGCTTTTGATAAAGCCATTCCCACACTTGGGCGGCACGGAATTTTTTTTCGCCGTTTTCTAAAAACCAATTGGTTAATTCTTCGATTGTTAAACCATAAATGGATTGTTTTTCCAAAATCGTTTCCCTCTTTTTTTCAAAGTATCGCTACATACTATAACTGATTCTAACAACTAATGCAATAGTTCACAAAGCAAAGATACCAAATCTTAGGCTGTTTATGAATGCTCCTCCTTTTTTAGCTATCGTTTTTTTGATTTTTATGAATAAGTGATCAATCTCACAAAAAAACCGAAGAACACCCAAAATTACTTTTGGCGTTTCTTCGGTTTCATTGTTAGAACTGACAAGCACATACGCACTTTTTCTATGTTTCGTGATCCGTTGGCATCATATCCATTGGTTCTTCGACTTGCTCAATGAAGACTTTTCTTGGCCTACTTCCTTCTGAAGGTCCTACTACGCCATGTGCTTCTAATTCATCGACTAAGCGTGCTGCCCGATTATAACCAATTCTAAATCTTCTTTGCAATAATGAAATACTTGCTGTCTGCATTTCAATGACAAGTGCTTTAGCTTCTTCAAATAATTCATCTTGTGGTTGTTCTGCGGTACCGCCTGATTCTACTTCATCAGAAGGCATCATTTTTTCTTCATAATGTGCTTCTTGTTGATCTGTTACAAAGTTGACCACTCGTTCTACTTCGTGGTCAGAAATAAACGCACCTTGAACCCGTATCGGTTTGTTTTCACCCATTGGCAAGAAGAGCATATCCCCACGTCCGAGAAGCTTTTCCGCACCATTGGAGTCAATGATCGTACGTGAGTCCGTTCCACTAGAGACTGCAAATGCCATACGAGAAGGAACATTTGCTTTGATGATCCCTGTGATAACATCCACACTTGGACGTTGGGTCGCTAAAATCATATGGATTCCCGCTGCCCGTGCCATTTGGGCCAAACGAATAATAGCATCTTCGACTTCATTGCTGGCAACCATCATCAAGTCAGCTAATTCATCCACGATCACCACGATAAATGGTAAGGTAGGATGTTTCGTTCCATTTTCCAAGTTTTTTTGTTGGACAAATTCATTATAACCAGTGATATTTCTAACACCAGTAGCAGCGAATTTTTCATAACGTTCTTCCATTTCTTGAACGACTTTCTGCAACGCTTGAGCAGCTTTTCTCGGGTTAGTCACAACTGGCGTCAAAAGATGAGGAATCCCATTGTACATGTTCAATTCCACCATTTTGGGGTCAATCATCATCAATTTGACTTCATGGGGTTTTGCTCGCATCAAAATGCTGGTAATGATCCCATTGATTGCTACCGATTTCCCACTACCTGTCGATCCGGCTACTAATAAGTGAGGCATTTTAGAAAGGTCTGCGGTTTGGACTCGCCCAGAAACATCTCTTCCTAATGGCACTTCTAACAGCTTATCTGGATGATTGGGTTGCGCTTCGATGATTTCTCTAAATGACACCATGCTGATCTTGCTATTCGGTACTTCGATTCCGATCAATGATTTACCTGGGATCGGTGCTTCCATCCGAACATCTTTAGCCGCTAATGCTAATGCAATGTCATCCGTTAAACTGACGATTTTACTTACTTTGACACCCACTGCTGGTTGGACTTCAAATTTTGTCACAGAGGGTCCTAAACTTGCTTTGACGACTTTCGCATCTACGCCAAAACTTTGAAAAGTTTGTTCCAAGACTCCGATATTTTTCTCGATTTTTTTATACTCGTCACTTTGATCCGTCGTTTTTACTGAATCGAGTAAATCGATTGACGGTAATTCATAATCTTGATTTTCCTGCTCTGCTTCGATTTCAAATTCTAATACTGTCCCATCATCTTCTAAGCTCTCTGCTTCTAACGGTTCAGATGCAGTAGGCGTTGTGACCGTTGGCTCTGTTTTTGGCATATCCATTGTCGCAGATGGGACAGTTCCTTGAAAACTATCGATCGGTACAAAACTGAGTTGTTCGGGTTCATCATCTGCTATTTTTTCATAAGAAGGCGCAGACTTTGCTTGTTGTTCAGCGGAACGACGTTTTTCCAGCTCAGCAATCTCAGCTTCTGCCGCTTCTTTTGCTGCTAATTTTTTCTCTTCTCGTGCTTTCGCTCGTTGCTTTTGCCGTTCTTCTTTCGCCGCTTGTTTCTTCGCTTGCTTTGCAGGATCTCCTTCCAGCAGTTCTTGCATTCGTTCTCCCATCACTTGCAAGCTATTGACTAATTGATAGCCTTCGATATTGCTAAATAAAATTGCACCACTTATTAATAATAAAATGGCAACAAAGTAACTACCAGGTTGAGCAATTAAGAAATACGTAAAATTATAGAGTGCTGCTCCAACCATCCCACCACCAACATTACTGCTGACTCGAGCATGCTGGATGTCACTTGCTAACAGATCCCAAGTGGTTCCTAGAATGTTTGGTTCGCCACTATGGAGTTTTCCGAATAGATGGGCATGTAAAAAGAGAAGAATTCCTAAGTAAAAAAGAATGCCTCCAAACCACCGACGGCTTTTACCGATTTTAAAATCGGTATTTTTTACAACGACCCAAAAACCTAAAATAGCTAATAATATACAGAGAAGCTGATAAGTGTTCCCTGCAATGATCCGAAAACCATTTGCCACTAAAATACCTAAAAAACCTAGTTTTAAAAAGCCAAATACGGCAAATAAGATCAATGCAAATCCGATACTGATCGCAAGAAGTTGTTCCTGCTGCTGTTGTTGCTTTTTCGTCTTTTTCTTTTTCTTTGCAGGACGTTTTTTCTTTGCCATTTTTATCCCTCATTTCATCAAGTTCCATTATACAAAAAAAAGCGAGGGAACAAAAGTTTTGTTTCTAAGTTTAAAGTTTTTCTTTTCGAACACTGTATTTATGCCAAATACTTTAAGAAACTTTTTCAAATAACCAATGGCTAGATCCTGCACCCCTATCGAGAAACTATGATAAAAAAACCGAAATTCCACAAAAACCAAGAAAGTTTTTGGGAATTTCGGTTCATTCAATTCATTTGGTTCATTCAGTGAACTCAATGAAGCTGGAAAGTTTTATCCTCACTGCTTCTATTTTTAGAAAAAAGCGATTACGCTTTATTTCCCTGAACGTTTACTATTAAAAAGGTCAGATCGTTGAGCCATTTTCTTTGATCACTTGTTGGTACCAATAGTAACTATCTTTCTTGTAGCGATCCAATGATCCTGCTTGAGTTTCATCTTGATCGACATAAACAAATCCATAACGTTTTTGGTAGCCATTCAACCAACTTAACAGATCAGTGTAAGACCAAGTACAATAACCAAGGACTTCAGCACCATCTGAGATCGCTTCTTTAATCGCTTTGACATGACTTGAAAGGTAAGCGATACGATACTCATCGTGGATCTTTTTGTCCTCTGTCAATTCATCGTATTCCCCTAAACCATTTTCAGTAATCAATACAGGCATTCGGTAGCGACTCGTAATCCGTCTTAATGCGATTCTCAATCCTTCTGGGTCGATCTCCCAATCCCAATTCGTACGTTCAACGAAAGGATTGTCGACTTTTTTGTACATTCCTGGGACGCCTGTTTCTTCAGAAGATCCTTTTTTCCCAGTGGTATTCATTTTTCCAGCTCCTACACCATCCAACGGATTAAAGGCATTAGTAGCTGTTTGATAATAGTTGATCCCCAAGAAGTCTGGTTTAGCAGATTCAAGCAGTTCTGCGTCTCCTTCAACCATTTCAGGTGCCCAGCCACGTTCTTCTAAGAATTTCATAGCGGCGATCGGGTACTTGCCCCACATGTAGACATCCATCCAGTAATGAGCCATCAAATCTTCCGCATTTTCTGCAGCTAAAATATTTTTAGGATCGCTGTTGATTGGATAATTAGGTGTGTAAGCAAAACTTGGACCGATTTTACCTGGCATTCCTAATTCATGAAACTTATTGATCACTGTTGCATTTGCTAAGTTAGCAATATGGTTCACTTGATACATCCGTTTCGGATCAGTAACACCTGGTGGATGAGCAGCTAATAAATAGCCTAGTGAAGTAAAAATATTTTGTTCATTCAAGCTGATCCAATAATGGACTTTTCCTCGAAAAGCATTAAATAATGTTTCAGCATAATTAGTGAAATCTTCAATGATTTGGCGTGATTCCCAACCTGCATACTCATCTTGCAAGGCTTGTGGAAGATCCCAATGATACAATGTCAACATTGGTTCAATCCCGTTTTCAATCAACTCGTCGATCAGCTCTTCATAAAAAGCTAACCCTGCTTGATTGATTTCCCCACGACCATTAGGAAAAATGCGAGTCCAAGCAACTGAAAAACGATACGCTTTCAATCCTTGTTCTTTCATTAAAGCAATATCTTCTTTAAAGCGATGATAGTGATCAACCGCTAGATCGCCGTTTGTTCCTTTAAAAGTTTTCCCTGGAATACGGACAAAACGATCCCAGACCGATTCTCCTTTGCCGTCTTCTTGCCAGGCTCCTTCAACTTGATAAGCCGCTGAGGCTGATCCCCAAAGAAAATCTTGGGAAAATTCAGTTAATTTTTGGTGTTCCATCAATCTCTTCCTTTCTTGCTTCAATCCTTACTAAAAAAGGATAACACGAAACCCCTTTCAATACAAAAGGAGAAATCAATCATTGAACAATTTTATGATCATTGGAATTTTTCAGACAAAAAATAAGCAAGAATTTTTTAAAATATGTGTTTCAAAAATTCTTGCTTATTCATTTGGCGCAGGTTAATTTCATAGGTTTTATCGTGTGAACTGAGAGACACTCAAATTACCACGCTTCTTTTTAAGACACTCAATGATGTTAGATTGCCTGTTTACTTCTGAACGGGTGTCACATCTTCACCAAACCATTTGTCTGAGATTTGTTGGAATTCTCCTGTTTTTTCTAATTCCGCAATCCCTTCATTGATTTTCTTCACTAATTCCTTGTCTTTCTTTCGGGCACCCACGACAAAATCTTCGCTTTGATAATCCCCTTTGATCATATTGAACTGATCCAACTCATTTTTTTGCTTCAAGTAATAACCAGCATATACTTTATCCATCAATAACCCATCGATCCGTCCACTCTTCAAATCGATCAATGCTTCATTAAAGCTATCATATAAAACAGCATCCTGATTTTTTACAATATCTTTTAATATTTTTGGTTGTTTGATAAAGGCATCATAACCAGAAGAACCATTTTGAGCTCCTAGGATTTTGTCCTTCATTTGAGCAAAGCTGGTGATCCCTGATTTTTTCGTAGTGATCAGGACTTGTTCGTTTTGCATATAAGGTTTTGAAAATTGGACTTTTTTGGCTCTTTCAGCTGTTTTAGTATACCCATTCCAAATGAGATCAATCGTCCCATTATTCAATTCAAACTCTTTCATGGACCAGTCAATGGGTTGGAAAACGACTTTGATGTCATATTCTCTAAAAACTGCTCTAGCAAGGTCAATATCAAAACCTGTTAGTTTTCCTTCTTTATCACGAAACCCCATCGGTACAAAGGTGTCATCTAACCCGATGATGATTTTTTTTTCTGATTGAATCGTTGACCAATTATCTTTATCTGTCTTTTCATTCCTACAACCAGAAAGAAAGACGATCCCTGCAACTATCGCAAGTAGCAAACTGATTTTTTTCATCAAGTGTCCCTCCTTCTTACTTGTTTGGGATGACCTTCACGAGTTGATCTCCCACATTTTCCGCAAACACTAAATCATGGGTTACGATGATTTGTGTCACACCTTCTGCCTTCAATGAGACGATCAAGTTTTCTACTTGTTGTCGCAGCTCAGGGTCTAAGGCACTTGTCGGTTCATCATAAGCAAGAACTCGAGGATTCATTGCCAAGGCACGTGCGATCGCTACCCGTTGTTTTTGACCGCCAGATAATTGATAAGGATAGTTGTTGAGTAAATCACTGATCCCAAGTGAATCGGCTAATTCCTGTGCTTTTTTCGTATACGTTTCTTTCGATTGCTTCAACACCATTTTAGGCGCTAAAGTGATATTGTCAAAAATACTTAAGTGTGGAAACAGTTGAAAATCTTGGAAAACAACACCTACGACTTGCTCTTTCGTTTTCAATTCAAATGGGTCAAAGGCTACACCATCCAGATAAAATTCCCCACTGTCTGCTTTTTCCAATCCTGCTAAGATTCTCAAAAGTGTCGTTTTCCCTCCACCAGAAGGACCGACGATCGCCATGGTTTGACCATCTGGAATGACTAGATCTAACGCGTTGATTACTTTCTTTTCTCCAAATGCTTTACTTACTTTCTTTAATTCAATCATGTCCATTCCTCCTAGCGATAATAGTTTAATTTTCCTTCTACTTGTTTCATGATGATCGTTAAGATACCAGTTAGTGCTAGGTAGATGAAAGCCACACCTAGTAATGGTAGCAATGTTGCATCACGTTCCATCGCAATCTTCCCTGCTCGCATAACGTCTCCTAGTCCTAAGATATAGATCAATGAAGAGTCTTTCACTAAGTTAATCACTTCGTTCCCAACCGATGGTAAAACGATTTTTGTCACTTGTGGGATAATGATTTTTGTGACGGTTTGAAAAGGACTCAACTGTAACACTTGCGCAGCTTCATATTGTCCTTGGGGAATCGATTGAATCCCCCCACGAAAAATCTCAGCAAAATAAGCGGCATAATTTAAAACAAAAGCCAATAATGCTGCCTCAAAACGGTCAAAGACGATCCCGATCGTTGGCAATCCATAAAAAACAAAAATCAATTGTAGTAATAACGGTGTACCACGCATGACCCAGACATAGGTCTGCAAGATATAACGAATTGGTTTAAAATGTAAAGACAACCCTAATGCTAAAATGATCCCTAATGGCAATGATCCAATCAAGGTAAAAATAAATAATTTCAACGTTGTAAGAGCCCCTACTAATAGTTGTGGCATGACTTCCAGCAAATAATTCATTTCTTTCTTCCTCCTTTTAAATAAAAAAATCCCCTTGACTCTCGTCAAGAGGACGCATCACACGTGTTCCCACCTCTGTTTGTTTCTTTTTCACAAAAGAAACCTCACGCAGTCATTCCAGAAAATGAGGTAAAACAAAAGTAATTGTTGTTGGACATTTACTTCACACGAAAATAAAAAAACGTCCTTCGGTCAAATGACCAAAGGACGTAAATTACGTGGTTCCACCTTTTTTTGCTAGTCCCTCACGGAAACTAACCTTATCTGGTCATCAAACAATGACCGCAGCTGTAACGGGCTTCCCGGATTTTCCTACTGTATTTCAGAAAATCGACTCCAAGATGTGTTTCACCATTAACTGCTATCTCTTTCCACCTGCCAGAGACTCTCTTCAAACATTTAATCGCTACTCTTCTTTTCGATGTCGTTGATTTTAACTTACGTGTAATTTACACGATTATTTTTCTTTTGTCAATTATTTTTTTATAATGAATGAAAGAAAAAGAAAGGAAGCGATCAATCGATGGTTTTTGCTACTGAAAAAGAAGCCTATCAATTACTTGATTTACTAGGCATTCCCTATCAAAAGGTGGATCATCCACCGATTACTTCTGTCAAAAATCTGCCATTTACACTACCAGGACCTCAAGTGAAGAATCTCGTGTTAAAAGCAAAAAAAGGGAAACAAATTTATCTTGTTATCTTACCTGATGAAAAGCAGGCAAATTTGAAACAACTTGCAGAACAGCTGAATGAGAAGCGTTTGTCTTTTCTTTCAGAAGAACAGCTCCTTGATTTATTAGGGGTAGCTCCCGGTACTGTTACACCTTTTGCATTGATGCATGATCAAGAAAAAGCGATTCAAGTAGTCATTGACTCAGCCATTGATCAAACCTCTACCGTAGGATTTCATCCAAATGTCAACACGACAACATTGATCTTATCATTTTTAGATTTCATCAAGATTTTAGAATACCTTGAACATCCACCTATCTACGAAGATTTATAAGCACGGCTATTTGTGATAAAAAGCCCAACATACAAAAAATGAGGTTCCTCCTAAAATTGTACGTAAAAACAACAATTTCTAAGAGGAACCTCATGACTTATGTCTCAGACTAAGCTTCTTTCACATTCTAAACCATGTTACATAAACAGCAATCACTTGAAACCAATCACCATTTTTTAACATACAATAGTGGTCTCAAAAACCATTGCTGATTTTCAACAAACGACACGCTATTTCTTCATTGCTGCTTTTAAAGCTGCAGCAAGTGGGCTTTCTTCCGGTTCTTCTGCTTGCGTGTACTTTTTCAATAAACGACGTTCTTCATGCTTCGTCATTTTTTTCTTTTGTTCTTTTTTATCTAACATTTTTTCGGTCGTCCCATCATATTTACAACGGAAATAAGCGCCATTTTTGCCTTCGATGATCTCCATTTTCCGATGACATTGCGGACAACGGTGGTTCGAGACTTTTGGATCTTTTCTTCTACGGTAATGACAATCTTGATTCGTGCAGACATAGATTTTGCCATCTCGAGTATTTTTTTCTCTAAGATTGGAACCGCAGTCTGGACATTTTTTCTGTGTGATCGAGAAATCTTGGTAAGATTGTTTACTTGTTTTGATTTCTTGTACCAATCGTTTTGTTTCTTTTTCAATGCCCATTAAAAATTGGCTGGCTTGTTTTTGCCCCGCTGCAATTGCTTCTAAGTCTTTCTCCCAGCTTTCTGTTAAATCAGGGGTCACTAAGGAAGGATTGACTAATTCCAATAATTGCTTCCCTTTTGGTGAGACTTGCAAGCCTTGCGGTGTTCGTTCCATCAATTCCGATTTGATCAACTTTTCAATGATTTCGGCGCGAGTTGCCGGTGTTCCTAAACTATGTTTTTCCATAAGTCCTAGTAAACTCGCCTCTGTCAAAGGCTTAGGCGGTGCCGATAGTTCTTTCTTGATCGTAAATTCTGGTTGGATACGCATTCCCTCCACCCAGTCCACTTCATTGCTCTCCTTTTGACTGACATCTTTCCAACCAGCTTGAAGGACTTGATTTTGATGGAACACAAATTGTTCCTTGCCAAATGTCACAGTCACTTTTGTTTGACTGATTTTGTGTGGCTCAGCGAATAATCCTAAGAATCGAGTAACAATCATTTGATAGATTTTTTGTTCTTCGTTGCTAAGTTTCTCATAGCGTGGACGATTTTCAGTTGGTAATAACGCATGGTGATCAGTAACTTTACTGTCTTGGAAGACTTTTGTTTGTCGAACAACTGCCCCATTTTTTAAATACTGTTTCACTTCTGGAGAAAAATCGCTGACCGCCTGTAAACGCTCTTTCATCGTACTTTTCATATCACTCGTCAGATATTTGCTATCTGTACGAGGGTACGTCACGATTTTATGCGTTTCATATAAACTTTGGACCAGTCCCAAAGTTTTTTTAGCAGAGTAGCCATAACGTTGGTTTGCTTCTCGCTGGATTTCCGTTAGATCATAAGGCAATGGTGCCGGCTCCACTTTTACTTTTTCTTGGATGGCTGTCACAGTCCCTTTATTTTTAGCTAACTCTTTCACTAATGATTGAGCTTCTTCATGAGATTTCAATGCGAATTGATTTTTTTGAACCATCTTTGCTTGTTGTTTTTGTACATCTAATAAAATTGAAAAATAGGTTTGTGGTCTAAATGTTTCAATTTTCCGTTCTTGTGTTCTAACCAAGGCGAGTGTTGGAGTTTGAACTCGACCAGCGGATAGATTATCTTGATACTTCACAGTCAGCGCCCGTGTCACGTTCAATCCTACTAACCAGTCAGCCTTTGCTCTAGCTAGCGCCGAATAGTAAAGTGCATCATAGTCTTTTGCGGGCTTCAATTGTTTGAATCCTGTCTTGATTGCTTTATCTGTTTGGGAAGAAATCCAAAGACGTTTCACTGGTTTATTGAAGCGGACATATTCCAAGATCCACCGAGCAACCAATTCCCCTTCTCTTCCGGCATCCGTAGCGATCACAGCCTCTGACACATCTTTACGTTGCGCCAATTGCTTGATTGTTTTTAATTGGTGACCTGTTTTAGGCAGTGGTTTGATTCCTAAATTTTTAGGAATCATCGGTAACGTTTCCATTTACCAACTTTGCCATTCTTTATTGAGGTCTTCAGGCATTTTCAGCCCTAACAAATGACCAAGGGCCCAAGTAACGATCACCTTGGGTCCTTCGTAATAATTTTTGTGTTTTTGATTAGCACCAAGCACCTTGCTTAGGTCTTTCGCAACGCTTGGTTTTTCCGCTAGAATTAGTTGTTTCATAAAATTCCTTTCTGCTTTCTAAAGTGATTGGCTGATGATTTTTCAATAAGGCTAACCCTTTATATTGTTGAAGATCATCATCACATTCTTCACACCAGCGCTCGTCTCCGTCATTCCAGAAGGCACTTAGAAAGTTGCTTTTTGCATGGATATATTCGTATTTATTTTTGATTGCAAGCCATTTTTGTTCATAATTAACCTGTGCTTCTTCAAAAGAATCAAATGTTTCTTCTACTTCGATATCCTCTTCCCAATTCTCAAAGAACCACCAAGGCTCATTATCTCCGAACATTGTCACTACTTGATACATACTCGTGCTCCTTCTCTACGATTTTACTAGACTCATCTTAGACACTTTTCAAGAAAGTTGCAAGAAATTTCTCTTATAAAAGGGACATTTTATGAATTTGTCTATTTTAAAGAAACGTACTACTTATTTACTTGGTAAAGTGGCAATAAAGTCATTGATCATCCAAGAATAACTCTCTTCAGGAGACACAGTTGCTTCCTTTGTGAAATAGCCTAAAAATCGTAAAGACAAATAGCCATGGATGATACTTCGCAATTCTCTGCTGCGATGCGTTTTTTCTTTTCGGGTCAAATCAAAGGCATCAAATAATTGTAGAATGATCTGATTCGTTTCATAGATTCCTTCTAACAAAATCTCCTCATTGGTGTGAGGGACACTGATCAGCAACTCGTAAACGGCCTGGTTCGCAAAAGCAAAAGACTGATAGACTTGTGCATAGACACGCAGCGCCTCTGCCCCACTTTTTCCAACCAAAGAACGACGCAACGCTTCGTTTAACTCTTGTAATAATTTTGCAGTCAATGCGGTCTTTACATCACGCATATTTTTAAAATGATTATAGAGGGAAGGAGACTTGACGTCTAGCGCCTTAGCCAGGTGTTGAAAAGTGACTTGTTGAACATCCATCTCTTCCGCTAGTCCACGAAAGCAAGCGATGATTTTTTCTTGAGATAGATTTCTTTTTTTCATTTCGTTGTTCCTCTCGTATGTTAACTACTTAACAACTTTAGTTTACCATGAAAAACGAACTTAAAAAAGAGGCTTCCATTGATAAACTACACATTGTAGTTTATAATAAATGAATGTAAATGAAAATTTTCAGAAAGAAGGACATAACAGTGACCACACGCATCAAAGAAAAATTATTTAGGAAAAGAGAAACTTGGGAACAAAACTTATTTGTCTTATGGTTTGGGACTTTTATGGCAGGGATTGGGTTTAGCTTAGTCATGCCGTTTATGTCACTATACATAGATACGTTAGGTAACTATAGTACGTCGCAATTGAATTTTTGGAGTGGGTTGACCTTTTCTTCTACGTTTTTCGTCACCACATTGATTTCTCCTTGGTGGGGCAAATTAGCCGATCAGAAAGGCAGAAAATTGATGCTCTTGCGTGCTTCCTTAGGGATGGCTGTCGTTATTGCCTTGATGGGTTGTGTGACCAGTGTGTATCAACTCGTTGCACTGCGGTTGTTACAAGGGATCTTTTCTGGTTACATCAGTAATGCCACTGCCCTTGTCGCTACTGGTACGCCGAAAGAAAAAAGTGGTCAAGTCTTAGGAACATTGGCTACTGGTTCCGTCACAGGAACATTGCTTGGTCCTTTACTTGGGGGGATTTCAGCCTCAGCATTTGGTTATCGTCCAACTTTCTTCATCACAGGAATCATTTTATTTTTCGTCTTTTTATTAAGTCTTTTCTTTGTTCATGAAACATTTGTACCTATTAAAAAGGAAAATATGGCTTCTGCCAAACAAATATTCAAAGAATTGAAATATCCTCATGTCGTGATTGGTATGTTCGTCACAACAATGATTATTCAAGCTTCGAATAATTCTATTAGCCCAATCATTAGTTTATATATTCGTCAGTTACTAAATGGACATGGAAGTGTCACACTGATTAGTGGGATCATTGCTTCGATCCCAGGAATTGCCACATTGATCGCCGCTCCTCGTTTTGGTCGCTTAGGCGATAAAATCGGGAGTGAACGTATTTTAGCTATTGGCTTAGGATTTGCAATTTTAGTTTATATCCCAATGGCCTTTGTCACGAATGTCTGGGAACTGGCTGCGTTGCGTTTTTTGATCGGTATTTCAGATGCTTGTTTGCTTCCAGCTGTCCAAGCTTTGATCACCAAATATTCCCCACATCACGCCGCCGGTCGGATTTTTAGCTACAATCAATCCTTCCAAGCAACTGGGAATGTCGTTGGTCCAATGATTGGTTCGAGCGTTTCAAGCGTGTTTGGTTACCGAGGAGTCTTTCTTTCCACTTCTTTACTTGTTTTAGTGAACTTCTTACTAGTACGTCGTAACACACAAGAAATCCATGACAATGAGCTTGTTGACTCATCAGAAACATCCGATACACCTGTCCTTTCTTCAGACAAACACACACAACCTCATGGACATTGATCGCTTAATAATAGTCAATCTGAATAAACAAGAACTATCGTCATATTTAAGATTGAAGAGGCCCCCAAAAGTTAGATTTTTTAGTCTAGCTTTTGGGGGTCTCTTAAATTTCTCATACTTTGTTTTTTCCACATTCTTTTAGATATTCTGAAAGTAACGCTAACCCTTTTTCTAATGTTTCTTTCTTGCAACAATACCCTAAGCGCGCATGCTGAGGCACCCCATAGGCACTACCTGGGACCAGTAAGACACCAGTTTCTCTCAGAAGATCAATACAAAATTGCTCATCATCTTCTGTTATGTTCAAGCGAATGAATGACATTGACACGTGATTCGGTAACACTAATTGGACATTTGGTTCATCAGCCAGCCATTTTTCAACGATGGCTAAATTCTCCGAAACGATTTTTTTATTTCGTGCAAGGATCTTTTCTTTATTCCTCAGTGCGTGAACCGCTAATGCATCTGACAAAACACCACCGCTAAGTACTAAATAGGTATGGTATTTTCTTAAACGCTCAATGATTTCTTGATTCGCTGCTACCCAGCCGATGCGTATACCAGGAACAGAATAAGTCTTTGACAATGAATTAGTCGTGATCCCCTTGTCATACAGATCCACGATTGAGACAAAATCTCCCCCTGCTAATGGGGCATACACCTCATCCATCAAAATATACGCATCGACTTTTTCGGCAATTTCGATAATTTCTTCCAATGTTTGGCGATCCAACAATGTACCTGTTGGATTATTGGCACTGTTTAAACAAATCATTTTAGTATTTGGTTGGATCACATCAACTAATTTCACACTATCAAAACGCCATTCCTCTTCTTCTGTGAGTGGTACGAAATCAACAGTTGCATCTAAAGATTTGGGTAAGTCATACAATTGCTGATAGGTTGGCAACATGGAGACCACATGATCTCCTGGTTCAATCAATCCATACAGCGCCAAAAGGTTCGCCCCAGTCGCCCCATTGGTTTGAATAATGTTTTCTGAAGAAAGCGATTGATACAAAGAAGCGACTTCTTTTTTGAAAGTTGCCGTCCCCTCGCTCCACCCATAATCCAACGACGTTTTACTCAAAGATTGAAAAAAATCAGTAACTGTCGTTCCGTCTAACCCAATCAGTTCTTCTAACGTCAGTGCTTCGATGGAACTTTGTGCAAGGTCATATACTGCTTCTTTTTCCCACTTATTCAACCATTCTTCCAGTCCAAAATGTGTGATTTCCATCTTTTTCGCTCCTTTTGCTTTCTTCAATATTTTTGATTCACTACTTTCTATTCATCGATACTCAAACAAACCAAGAAACACTCGTCGCTCCTAGATGCCATGTAAATGAGATAAACGGTCGGTTTCCGATTTTATTATACTCTCTTTTTAAAAATAACGCTTTCAAATAGATAGAACCGCCTGTTGAAAAAGTCGCCTGACACTGTTTTCTTCAGAAAAAATTATTAGACAAAAATCTGAAAACTCTTTGCTTCAAAAACCCCTTACTGATATTTCAGAAGACACTCTAGCAAAAAAAACCGAGGAATACCAAAAATAGGCGAAACTATTTTCGGATTCTTCGGCTTATTTCTCAGAACTAAACTTGTCTTAACTCTTTTCTTGTTCTTCTAACAAAAGAAAGTTGTTCAAAGAGCTGTTCGCAAGCAAGATTTACACATATTGCAAGACTTTTTCTTTATTGTAGGCATGATCAATCAAGCCACCACCAAGGCACTCCATTCCATCATAAAAGACGACAGCTTGACCTGGTGTGATCGCCCGTACAGGTTCATCAAAAATCACTTCGGCACGATCGCCTTCTAATAACCGAACCGTTACCGGCACATCTTGTTGGCGGTAGCGGAATTTAGCTGTACATTTAAATTCCTTTGGCATTGGTTCATTCGTTGTAAAATGGATTTCGCTCGCATCAAGGCTTGTTGCATATAAGGCAGGATGATGAAATCCTTGTCCTACATATAACGTATTCGTTGCAAGATCTTTTCCGACTACAAACCAAGGTTCTTGTGATGCACCGCCACCACCAATCCCTAGGCCTTGTCTTTGACCGATCGTGTAATACATCAATCCAGCATGTTGACCTTTGACTTCTCCATCAAGTGTCACCATATTTCCTTTTTTAGCTGGTAAATAATTACTTAAAAATTGTTTAAAATTCTTTTCGCCTATAAAACAAATCCCAGTGGAATCTTTCTTTTTAGCAGTTGCTAAACCTGCACGTTCCGCAATTTCACGTACTTGTGTTTTTTCCATACCACCTAGTGGGAACATTGTTTTCGCTAATTGTTCTTGTGACAATTGGCTTAAGAAATAAGTTTGATCTTTGTTGTTATCTACACCACGAAGCATATGTGCTACGCCATTTTCGTCACGCACTACTTGCGCATAATGCCCAGTCGCTACGTATTCAGCACCTAGATCCATCGCATAATCTAAAAATGCTTTAAATTTGATTTCTTTATTACACATCACATCTGGATTAGGTGTCCGTCCTGCTCGGTATTCAGCTAAGAAATATTCAAATACACGATCCCAATATTCTTTTTCAAAATTGACAGAATAATAAGGAATCCCGATTTGTGAAGCAACTTTCGCTACATCCTTATAATCTTCCGTAGCTGTACATACACCATTTTCATCCGTGTCATCCCAGTTTTTCATAAAGATCCCAATGACGTCGTAGCCTTGTTCCTTTAGTAAAAGTGCTGTTACAGATGAGTCGACACCGCCACTCATCCCAACGACAACACGTGTCTTGCTGTTGTCTTTCATGGTATCACCATCATTTCAATTAGATTTTCTGAAATCATCTACGAGTTGAAGGTCGCAACTTTTCAGTGCTTTACATTATACGATATATTCTTGAAAATTTCATCCCTTATTTATCAAAGTATCAGTATAGCCTTTTAATCACTTTTAAAAAAAGAAAATTGGAATCGTCTTTCTATCATTTGCTTTTGTTCAGTCGATTGATCATAGTTAAAGACTATCCACATGAAGAAAATAAGCGTAAGGAAAGAATATAAGTAGCAAACAAATAATTGAGGATTAATAGCACCATCTTTGTTAAAAGATATACCTGATACGTTAAATAAAATGATTTTTCTTCTTTTCAATTTGTATCATTTTTTTCACCCCCCAAAAAAAAGCCAGCCCAAAATACAGATTAGGTTAAGGAAAATAATGATTCTTTTTAAGAATTTGGATTCAATTTTTGTGGATAAAAACAAGTTAACACCTCCGATGATCCAACAACTCATCATCACGAATATAAAAAAGACGTAATGATAGTTGTTGATACGTGGAATGAAGTACAAACTAGTCAAAACAATCGGACTAAGTAACAAAAACGATGTTAGCATTGTAGCTTTTTTTAATTTTAATGATGGCATCTTTTTTCTCCTTTGAAATAAAAGTGATGTTTTTTGTTTATTTGTTTTGTAAAAAGTTAAGTAAATAACCTATAATTTCCATAAGTTGCATAAAATTGAAATATGTAAAAAATAGATAGTTGGTAAAAAGTAAGATCCCTCTTATTTTTTGATGGCTAACCTTGGTGGAGCAGTAGAGCCCAATTATTCCAGGTATAATCATACTCATGATTAAAAACAGTCCTTGGGGGCTATTTACTCCATAATAAAAATGCACACATACTAAGCTACTAATTGACCAAAACATAGACAAACCTAGACATATTAAATAAAATTTTTTATTCACTTTTTTCCTCCTTTCATCCGCTATGACAATAAAGCCAAATCCAACCATAGATACAAATAAGATTAAGTATAATCACTAATCTTTTTAATCCTTGAGAAGCAATACTTTCAAAAAAAGCAAGCTCCCTCTACTCCATCTCCAACAAGCAACAATCGATCGCATAAGAAAATCAACGTTGTATCTTGTACAATAAGCATAATAAAACCAAGGAATATTCCTAAAAAATATAGCCTTCTATTAATAAATTGCTTAAAGTAGGTGGTGAAGAACTAATTACTACCTGTTAGCCAATTAATTTTTTGCTTTTTCCCCACTCCTAACTTATTCCTTATAGCCAAAAAATTTCGTTAATCAAAAGAACCACGTGAAAATAAGTAGCAAAGAAGTAACTAATGCCTACTAATGCACACTTGATTTTTCCATCCTCGAGTTGTGCAACAAGAATAAGACCAACCATATTGCTTGTTCTTTTCTAACGACGGGCATAGCAATTAAAATAATACAAATGCCTAATAAACTTAACGAAACAATCATACAGGTTTTACTTTTTTCTAGAAACATTCATACATCTCCTTTTTTATCGTCTAGACTTTTTTCGTTTACATTTATTTTTCTCACTTTTTATACAAACAGTTGATCCATTTCAACCGTTTTCATTCGTCAATTTATCCTTATAAATCAAAAATTATGTAGAGCAGAAAGACCACGTGAAAATAAGTAGCAAAGAAGTAATTGATCCCTAATAAGAACCATCGCCAACGTGTCTGTCGGATCTTCATTGATAAGTAAATTCCTGTAATACCAAGAATAATCATCAATAATTCTAAAAATAACCCTTCGATATCTAAGTAAAAATCATAAATATGGTACAGCGTTAGGAAACAACTAGTCGATAGAATCATAGCAAGACATAGCCCTTTATGGTCAACTATTTTTTTCATCTTTTCTCCTTCAATAATTTTTAAAAATGCCAAACCGATTCAATTAAATCTTCGCCAAATATCAAACCAGTTATCAAGCCAGCTATACAGCCAATTATAGAGACTGATAAAATTTAGAAGGATCACTACTATTTTTAGATAATTAGATTTGATCTTGGTAGCAAAGAAAAGGCTAGCGCCACCTAATAACCAACACGTAATCCTCACTAACAATAGAAAATTAAGCTCATCTGTTTGGATATAGCCAACATAAGCAACACTAAAAGATAACGCTAATAAAACAAATGAAATGATGGTACAGGTTTTACTTTTTAATGGGATCATTTTCTTCTCTCCTTTTCATTCTTCAAACACATTTTTTAGTATTTTTAATAAGAATACTCATCTCTCCTAAACACTTGCCTTTGTCAAATACCTGATAGTTATAGACCAAAAATCCAAACGACGATATGGAAATAGGTTGCAAAAAAATAATTGATCCCTAAGAGAACCCACTTGACTTTTCTATTCTCGTTCTTGAGGTTCGCCGCAAGAATAAGACCAACCACCCCAGACAAACTTAGTAAAATCAAAAATCCAAGCGTACGCAAATAATCCCCAGAGGTAAGGTAACTGTAGTGGACCCTGATAAAAAAGCCAGCTGACAAGATCATTGGTAATCCTAAACAAATGATCGCTACTCGTTTCTGATCTTTTGTTTTCAGTAACCAGATAGATAGTAGCAAATAAACAATTAGCGCAATAAGCCAATCAAATCTTGCAATACTAACAAAGCCGATAAAAATAAATACGACTCCAAAAATACAAGCAAAATGAATGAAAGCTGCCCATCTTTTTAAAAGTTTTGAATGTACACCAGTAGAAAAAAGCAAACTGAGTCCACTGAGTAAACAACAAAGATAATAGATGAACACAAGACTGATCTCTATAAAAAGTCCGACTGACAAAGCCATTGGCAATCCCAAACAAATGATCGCCTCGCGTTTCTGATCCTTTTTTTTCAGTAGCCAAATTGTTAGTAGCAAATAGGCAATTAAATCATATCTTTGAATGCCAATAAAACCGATAAAAATATATAAAACCCAATAAAGACAGCCAAAATGAACGATAGCTGTCCATTTTTTTAAAGGGGTGGCATACACTCCGGTAGAAAACAACAAACTAAGTCCACTGAGTAAAAAGCAAAGACAATAGATTAACACTAAACTTACTTCTGAAAGATTGTGAAAAGATTTCACAATTATCCCAACAGAGCCCCTCATTACTAATAATGTACCTAGAAAAATGCTACAGACGAAGAAAATCATGGAATACTTCGTACAGGTCTTACTTGTTAGCGACAACATCCACACTACTCCTTTCTAACAAAAAACCTTTTTATATTCTAGCAAGCCACTTCCCTTTCCAGTACTCGATATGTATGTAAGACGTCTCACTGAAGAAAGATGTAGATATGGTAATAAGTTGCAAATAAATAATTAATACCCAAAAGTATCCACTTGGCTTTTCCCTTATCGAGTTGCGTTGAAAGAATCAGACCACTTAAACCTGATAAATGAAGAATGACTATGTATCCAATGGTGTCCCATGACCATTCCCCCCCATAAAGGATTAGTTCGTAATTGAGCTTGATAAAAAAGCCAATTGAAATAATCATCGGTATCCCGAAGAAAGTGATCGCTAGCCATTTCTGCTTGCTTGCTGTCAGTAAAACGATAGCTAGGAACAAATAAAGAACGATTAAAAAAAGTACATGGAAAAGAAAAGCAAAAATAAAGAGAGAAAACCAATAAACACTACTAAAATGAATAATCGCCGCTGTCCGTTTTAAAATTTTTGAATGCGTACCTGTAGAAAAAATCAAACTGAGACCACTGAGCAAACAGCTAAGATAATAGAAAATCATCAGACTTCCTTCTGGAAGATCACTTAACGGAATAAATCCATTAACTTTACCAAGCAAACCAACAATCATCAACATCATTAAGAAAAAACTACCGATTAAGAAATTTCTTGAAACCTTTATACACGTTTTACTGTCTAGCGATAGCATTTGTACCACTCCTTTTTTATTTTCCTAACTAATTTTTTAAAAATGTAGCAAAAAATAGACCGATCAATCCTGACACCATGATAAGAAAGAACGGAACCAAAGTTTTAAGAACAAGATAATACATGTAAAGCGCTATCACACACCCAAGAGACACTGACATGGATAGCACCAAACCAACTAGATAAGCCTTCATTCTCATCTTCTCCTTTTATATTAATGAACAAAGTAAAATAGAATTATCATAATCTGTGAAAAAAACATTTATTAAAAAAACTACCCTTTTACCATTTTTTCTAGAAATAATCGATTACAAAATCTAGATTCAGCAAAAAGGTTAAACT
>ERZ1034871.187-NODE-187-length-37193-cov-36.083419_pt1 | contig 37193 bp, 57 predicted proteins | sample MGYA00520631_ERZ1034871 | MGnify/ENA primary metagenome ERZ1034871 (study PRJEB33766, sample SAMN09781721) | gut metagenome | biome: gut microbiome | host: Homo sapiens | place: Madagascar | study: EMG produced TPA metagenomics assembly of the PRJNA485056 data...
TGTATATAATATACACGGAAAATTGTACGGAAAAATGTTACCTACTAATCAACATTTAAATGCTATCTAATCAGTCGGAAAATAATTACTACTAGTCTAGTCGGAATTAAATACTACTGAAACAATAACGTTACGGAAAAACTAACGTATCAAATTGATACGGAAAAAATAACACTACGGAAAATCTGTCATTTAAATTGTGAGTGGAAAAATAACAATTAAATGCTACGGAAAAACTAACGTATGAATTGCTACGGAAAAACTAACACTACCTAACGGGAAATATATATAACGTTATAAACATTATAATGATTATAAATGTTACTAGTCGGAAAATATATGATACGTTATATACATATAGAACATTATATATATCTAATACGTTATATATGTATATGACATTATAGTCAGTCGGAAAATTATAATTACTACTTAATCAGTCGGAATATATCCATGATAAGAATCTATCACGGATAATAAATATCTATCGTGTGGAAAAATCATGTGCTGCGGAAAACTTATTGACGCTCACGGAAAATTGTGTTAGCAGCACGGAAAATCTTTGGTAAAGAAAATACCAGTTAGATACCAGTTCTTTATCATAGTTAGAGTACCTAAATATATATATCTAGCTGGACAAATGCCATGTATCGGAAGATAAACGCATAGTGCTAGTGCGTATAGGCAGCACGGAAAATATGCCCTTAAATGGAAAGATAAAACGTTTTATCAACGATTGCAGGTTTGAAGCGTGCGCGGAAAAACTGATAAACGGATTAACGCCAACGTTCACGCCAACACGCCACGGAAAAAGTTCGCTAGCACGACACGGAACAAAGCGCAAGCACGGAAGAAAGATACACGATACCAACACACCTACGGAAAAATCAAACGCGAGTACCACACGGAAGATTGAATTGCAATAGCTACGGAAAATCTGCATACAAAATACACACACGGAAAATCGACTGTGGTAGATCACACGGAAAATTGTGGAGAGTATATGAATAGAATAATTATACTTGACACGCGGAAAAACATTGAGTATATATCGCCATCGGAATAATTGTGGAGGGAATGTGTGCGGAAAGATTGTCGGTTGCCAACGGAAAAATATATGTATAGTAGTAGTCAACGAACACGCAACGGAAAAATTGGAGTTGGTCAAGTTGCGGTAAACGGCGCGGTAACACACCTACCGCCTAAGACTATAAAGTGTGCTCGATTGTCCTAAAGCGGCGCGGATAATCTGGGAATATATGCCGCATTGAGCGCTCTATATGGGCGCTCTTTTTTTGTGTGGATAATTGTGGAGGTTATATGTACATGGAAAATCTCGCGCACACGCCACGGATAAATGATAATATGTAATCAGTCGGAGGGACAAAGGCACCGAACATAGCCCACCTATTATGACTTACACGTTCTCTACAGTTCTGTACCTTTTAAAATTAACCAGATGGAACTTTTAGTCGTGTGTGATTGTGTGGAGAAAATATGTAGGCATGTATTGTTGTGTTGTATGGCACGGAAGTTTGGTATCTTATTACTAGAGATAAACACCAACCGAAAGGACGGACACCATGAACGAGACGAACACGCGGAAGTTTTCGGCACTTGTGAATGAGCTGAGATATAAGCTCTTGGCTATCGAGTTTGCCTATGAACTCAACGATAAGGAGCTTGAGGACACGCTCAACACCATCGCCGATAACTGGAACATGGAGTTTACCGAGGATAACACTGGACTTATCCATGTGAGCAATTACGAGGACGAGGAAGAAGATTATACGTACAGTGAGGACGAACCGAGCTGGCAGGAACTAATGCAAGATAGATACCCCACTTGCGATGATGGAACAGTATTTAGCACCATGAGCGGCTTTTAGCCGCTCTTTTTTTTGTCTATGTTCAATTGTGTTGATACTGTGGCGGAAAAGATTCCCGACCATATGGCGGCGCGTTTTGGTATCTTATAGATACAGATAGGCGCAAGCAGAAAGGGCGAACAGATGAACGCATTTGAAAGAATAGTTCTTGCTACTGTAGAAGATAGTATCGGTAGTTTTGAGAACAGCATACAAGACGGATGGATTGACGAGGGTGAGCTTACGCGCGAGGGGTTATTTAATACCGTGCGCGGTGAGGTCGCGGATGAATGTCCGCGCGAGGTTCGTTTTCTTGGTAATGCGCGGATTGACGAGATATGTTATCATGCGGTAGACAGTTTCGAGTTCCGTACTTGGTAGAATGGCAAGGGCTATAACGCCCTTGCTTTTTTTGTTTATCGTTACCAAAAATAGACAGTCCTCTAGCTTAATAATAATAATAGGATAGGGCGATTTTTGTGTCAAGCGTCAATCTAAAATCTCCACACAATCTCCATAGATCCACAAAGTTCAATTTTGAACCACGAGTTCAATTTAAAATTGAACTAATCGAACTAATGCGCAACCTAAATTGAACTTTAAAATTGAACTTTTAATACTGTGTAGAGATTGTGAAGGTAAGGTTTCTGGACTTGAGTTAATCAATCAGTGGTAAATTATAGGTACGGAAACCAACCATGAGAAAGGTTCGACCATGAACAAGATGTACTATATCATTGACAGCAATGTTGATAATGGTTTTATTGCCTTTTGCTCAACATATGAAAAGGCAGACAAGATGTGCCATGAGTATTGTGCGGACAATTACGACAGCGCACCAGAAGATGTGGAGAGCGTATGGATTGAAGATTATGAGCTTGACACGTGGACTGGCTGGGAGGGCTAATCAAAAAGCGGGGAGTGTTCCCCGCTTTTCTTTTGTCTGTATCTAATTGTGTTCAAAATATGTAGACAAGATTCTCGACTACATAACGTCAATCTTTGGTAATATGTAGTCACCGAAAGGAACCACGAGGAAAGGAACTTAAATTGCTGTGGTCTGAATATCAGGAAGAAGTCAAGTCGGACGCGATGGACGCTATCAAGGAGAATCTGGAGTACAACGACAGCTGGGACGAGATGTACGACAGCCTTTTCATGGACGATTCTGTGACTGGCAATGCAAGCGGCAGCTACTATTGCAACAGCTACAAGGCAGAAAAGGCCATCAGCGGAATCATCTTTGACGATGAGGCAATAACCGAGTTTGAGTACATGGGATATGACGGTATCCCGACAGAAGAAGGCGCGGAAACGTGCGACGTTATCGCGCGTTGCATCTGCTTGGGTCTTGTGTCTGGCGAGCTTGAGGAATATTACGATAGCTTGACCGAGGACGAGGACGAGGACGATGACGAGGATTAAAAACGTCAATAAATAGGGGAGCGGCAACGTTCCCCTATTTTTGTATCTCTAAATGCTACTGATTTACTATCAAAAACAATCACACCACGCCACACAAAACGAGCCAATGAGAGCCGATTTAAGACCCTATATAATCGAGCTGGATAAGCTATACCCGATAGATATTCAGCAGCCCTCATACGCGATTCTGTGGGCTTGTAGCGGCAAAAGCGTCTGGACTACCCTAGCGCATTTAGTGGACGAACCAAAGTAAACCAAACCAAAGCACGACAGCGCATAGAATAATATATGGAGAGAATGTGAAGGCGCTTGTATCGTGGTACTATGTAACCAACGAAAGGGACGCGAGAAACGATGTAGATGAAACGGAAGTTCTCGATTTTGTCGAGGAATTGAAAGCGGCTTAAGAAAGGACGCGCCATGCGGATGGATATGAATGATTTTCTGAACAAGGTTAGCGGCGAAGTGGTAGACGTTATTACCGAGTTTATCGAGGATAACTTTGATACCGAAGATTTTTCAGAGCAGGACATGGGGGAGCTTACCGAAGCTATCAACGAATATTTTACAGACCTTGCAAGTGAATATTGCTAGATTGTGGGGACGTGATTTTTCCACGTCCCTATTTTTTTGTGTATGGAGAATTGTGGAGAAAATATGGAGTTCGTAGATCACACGTTCACAACCTAAAACTATGGTATTATGTAACTAGTCGGGAGGACAAAGCGACCTACATACGCCACTCATAATGACTTATTTATTGAGCTACAGTTATGCCTATTTTTTAGTTAACCATTAGAAACTTTTTGTCTGGATGTAATTATGTGAAGATAGTATGGAGACAAGCAAAGCGTGGTAATATCTAATCAAGGAAGAAAACCAACTGAAAGGCGGTACAAAATGGTGTTCAAAGATTTGCGAAATGTTTGGGGCGGCATGGTTAACGTGGTTGTTCGCATCGAAGATAAACCATCGCTTTGCATTGAAGATTATCCATTTGATATAGTGCAAGAATATCCTTGGGTAGACGATTGTGAAGTTTGGTCGATTGACCCCGACATGTATATACAACGTGAAGGTCATTCGAGTTGCGTTATCACGCTCAGCTATAGAGGATAGTGACAAGACCGCCTATTCTGGGCGGTCTTTTTTTGACCGTTGATATGTGTAGACTTTGTGAATTGAAAGATTCTCAACACTCATAGGCTCTATTAGTGCAATAATAATATCAACCAAAGGGACAAGCCCGATGGGTTGACAACAGCAGAAAGGCAAGAAGATGGACATTAGGGACGAGCAGAAAGTTATTGCATACGTTGGCGGCAAGGAAATCTATAGCGGCACTTGGCGCGATGCACCAGAGGACGTGAAGGCTCTAGACGGCGCATGTGATTGGTATATCCTTGACAGTATCGAGCAATACGATATTATCATGGTTGCCTAGTAGGGATTAAGGCGGTAGAGATACCGCCTTTTCTTTTGTCGATATAGATGTGTAGACTTTGTGAAATGAAAGATTCTCGACAATATAGAATAGATGTTAGGTATTATATAGACAAGGAAAGCAAAGCCGAGCAGAAAGAAGGCACCTAAATTGACTAAGCGAGTTCGTCAGAAGGACATTCGAGAGGACATTGCATACGGTATCGCCCACGACCTAAGTGCTGAATATGGGCGTGACGATTGGTACGAGTACACGCGAAATCTCAAGTTAGAGTGCATCGCATACAGTTGTGGCACCTATGGGGCAAATGGCGCTGAATGGATTAGCCGAGCAGATGGCGAACTGTATGCTGTTGGTAGCCGAAACTGTGCGTTGGCATCGCTTTTTTAATAACTAAGGGACTGGGAGACTAGTCCCTTTTCTTTTATCAATACAAATATGTAGATTATATGAATGATCTACATACATGACAAACATATGGTAAATTTATATCAAGTTAAAACCTGCTAGAGATTGGAACGACAATGGCAAAAATGCGGCAGTATACCTATCTTGAAATGACTAAGATTGTCAAGCGCAACGGGTATGAGTACGTTAGATGTACTGGCGACCATTGTATATATAAACATGAAGATGGTAACGGCACTATTGTGCTAGCGAAAAAGAAACACATTAACCCATGTATTGCAAGGCGGCTTATCAAAGAGAACAATTTAATCGTTGACTTGTAAACATATTACCCTACAGATGCACCATAAAATGCGTTTGTAGGGTATTGTATTTTTTACGCGATAAAACGCCTTATTTGCCTTTGTATTTTTAATATGGGTACTTACTAGGGTCGAGTGCTTATCGGGGCAAATAGGGGCTAATAAGTCGCTCTAAGCCTTTAAATCGACCCTTTTGAAAGTGTGGTAGTCAAGCGGAAAATATACGACCAAAGACAAGATAAGAAAAGTATCATTGGCAAGCGGAAAATTATCCGCCCTTTTTTATTTTCTTGTATATACTGATACGGAAAATCTTGCGAAGCATATTTATCTATTTTGTATTATATCTATTTTGTTAGGAATGTTCATTTTTCCACAAAAAACGTGGACAACTCACCCTACTTTGGTATGGTTGTCCACAAAAAACGTGGACAAGTGAGCTACTTTTGCGAGTTTCCCACGCTTTTCGTGGACAAGTTAAAGATATTCCACACTTTGATTATTATTTATGGAATATATAACGAGACGGAATATATATTTATGGAGAAAATATGGATCACTAGATTTAAACGTGTCGAATTCGATGCCTTTAGTTATATGTGTGATATACTTTTGGCAAAGCAAAGCAAACGCAAGACGGAAAGGTTTCATATGTTTGTTGACGGTAACATTTGGGTGTCGGATTATTCTGATGTTGACGAGCTTCGGAAAAAATGCAAGGAAGGTTATAGGTTTGTCGGAAATGTTGAGTACGATGTTCCTATCGTGAAGAATCAAAAGACGTGGTATCGCTTTAAGTCAACTGATGATTCTATCAGTGGGTATCTTTATGTGACGGAGCATCGCATTAAAGATGTATTCGATTTACTAAGGACTAACGTTATCGTGCGCACGGAAGATAATAACGTATTTGTATTTCATCCATATGGCATGACGGTCAATCGTAAAAAGACTATCGTGTACAAGCGTGATACCGTGGTGGAATATTTCCCTCAAAAGAATCAATATAAGGGGCTTAGTCCTTATGGTGCCGTGTCGAGCTACGTAAATGTGCATCGTTACCGTAGTATGCGCAATACGTTGGTTAACCTTGGATATATCAACGCGAAAAATTAGCGAAAAAAGTTTTGAAAACTACTTGACAGCTACGCAGCAACTTATTACAATGTTGGTACAACATAAATGATACGGAACAAAAACGAACTAGCTTTTATGTTGCATACCGTCCTTTCTGGTGTTGGTGTGAATGTGGTTGGTGTCTGATTGGCGGTTCTTTCAGGCGGATTAGGGGAGTGCATAGCCACTCCCCTTTTCTTTTATGGAAGATTATATGGAGAAAATATGTAGTGGCCATAATCGTGATATTATTAAGCCATGGAACAAAACCAAACGAAAGGTATTGCAATGGATAATCGCCGATGGGTTATTGCGCTTGACAAGCGCACTGGTAAGCGTATGGAGTTTACTATGTGCGACCTTAATAACGTGGCGTTTTATCAGTCAAAGTATACGCTTGACGGATACGATGTTAAGGTATTGACAGCTGACGAGGTGAAAAAGTTCGCCGATTATGAAAAGCAAAACGGCATCATGTAATTAGATTGGAACTATCATGGATAATAATGAGATTGTTGCTGTTGTTGGTTTTGACAGCGCAAACTATAGCAAGGCGGTAACGTCTTGTTGTCGGAAAGATGCGCAGCGTTATGCAAAGTACTATCGCTCCATCGGTTATCATGCGCGTGTAATGACATATGACGAGCTAGATAGTTTGCTTGATAAGGAACGCGCGGAACAAACACCATATCTATTTGCTTAAAGTTATTAGAGCGCTTTATATGAGCGCTCTTTTTTTTCGTTGCATTTGTCGGAAAATATCAGACATTTGCAACACGCATAAATGTGGAGGATCCGTGGAGAAGATGTGTAGACAAAGATTCTTGACTATATGGAATAAATCTTTGGTAATATGTAGTCAAGGAAAGGCGCTCGGAAAAAGGAGCAGACATGGGCGATATGGTTTACACTCTCAAGCCCGTCAAAGTTTGTCTTGATGGTGACGATTGCAACGTCTTTGACGCTTATCTGGTTGGATACGGTAGGCGCGGTTTCTGTGAGCAGAATAGCGGAGGTTATGAGCATCCGCATTTCACCAAGCCCGAAGCTATGCGCGTCATGCGTACCATGAATCGTGATGCCGACAACGGTATCGGCGATGGCACGCGCTATGATTATTTGTTTGAAACCGATACGTTCATTGAGGATTATGAGGGCGATATTACGTGTGTCGAGCCTGATATTTTCGGCATGTATGAGATGGGCGTTGATATGAGCTGGGTTTTGGTTTAGGATTGAAAGCACGCTTTTAAAATAAAGTTTTCAGAGTGAAGGGTGGTCATCATGGATAATACTATTGAAAAGCTCACTGATGTTATTGACAATCTCATTGAATTGAATGAGGAAAATTACAGTGAGGACAATAGTGCTTATCAACGCGGCTATCTGAACGGATACAATGACGCATTGGTTTACGTTCTAAGTCAAATGCGTGTTAAAAACTAGCATACGTACTATAACTAGATTGAAGGCTTATCATGGAAGATATTGACATTGAAAAGATTTGTGACGTTATCACTTTTTTGCAGGATAACGAACAGTACGGCGATGATTGGAGCGATGCAATCGCGGAGCTTTACAAGGTGATTGACGCGATTGAGGGCTTAATGAAATAGTCGTTTAAACAAGGCGGATTATATATCTGCCTTTTCTTTTAGGTATTTAGTTGTGTAGGTTATGTGTAGGATCACAATTCTCGATGGAATAATAGGTATGGCATAGTAATATATTGTTGTCGAAAGAAAGAGAGAAAGGAATCGACATGGGTACACCTGCTATCACTATTCTCAAGAATCGTGTACTTGATTGGGATACCAACGAGAAAAAGGATGTTACCGTAGCTAAGTTCTATCGTCACTATGACGGCTATCCTATCGCTCACGGTAGTGATATTGCTATGGCGCTTCTAAATGCCGCGCTTACGGAGCGCAAAAAGTACACGCGCTTTGACGGAAAAGAGTGTGACAGGGCTGTTCTGAATAATCGCAATTGGTGCCAGCATTTTCTCAAAGAGTTGTGTAAACAAGATATGGACATTGAGTTTGTCAATGCCGATACAAAACTTTGTAGCGATTTTGTCTATGTTATTACTGGTGAGTATGATAATTTCGGTGGAAAGTTTGACATTGAAAAGATTGATTATCTCAATAGAATCAACGTCAAGGTCTATGATGGAGACGAGCAGGGAGAACTACTGTTTGATGGTAGCGGCTTGGAGTATCTAGGCTGGAAGAACTGGGAATAAAACAGTCATTCTAACATGGTGAAAAAGGTGTATACTTTTTTCACCATGTTTCTTATAACTAATGTGTTAGATATGTGAAGGGTCATAACATGTGGTATGTGTTTACTAGTATGCTCAATGAAAAATCTTGGAAAAGATATGAGCTTGAAACGAAAAGGTTTAGTACGTATGATGATGCAAGAAAGTATGTAGAATACAAGGCTGATAAATATCGCAGTCTTTGTACAGACGATGATTCATGCGTTGAAAGTCATGGCAATGATGTGTTTATTCATTTTCTTGGAATAAGAATTGACTTTAGTATTTGGAAAGCTGACGATTTGGTGTGTTATTATGTGTGAGTATTGCGAGAAGAGTAAGAATATTTACACCAAAGACAAAAGAAGCGTTGTCTATATAGAGTGGGACGATTGCAAACCAAAACTGGTAACTGTAAGTGGTGGGTTTAATTCGTGTTCAATTAAAGTGCCTATATTCTTTTGTCCTTTTTGTGGTAAAGAATTACGTAAGGTTTTAGACTAAGGTGGCTATTATGCCGCCTTTTTTGTACGGATAATTATGTAGGAATTGTAGACAGTGGTTATTGTCGGTTGCGTGGTTGTCTGTTGGTAGTATTATATAGACAACGAAAGGCGTTGGAGGAAAAGGAACGAAAGAAAGTAGGAGAGACACTATGAGCACTTATAAGGGCTATGTTTCGTATGACCTTTCAGATGGCGGCAAGTGCGTATATGAGCACGGTGGATTTTCGAGCGTAAAGGATACTACTAAGTGGGTATCTGGTATCCTTGCAAACATCATGCTAAACTGGGGTAACATCAACGAGAACGGTTTTACTGTTCATGCGGAGGTTTGTGACGAGGGAAATGAATGCGGCGTTGGTTTTACTGATACCTACGATTTGAGTATTAGCATTTAGTCGCTGTCTTATAGAATTAAAGTTTGAAACGGAGAAATCACCATGAAGAACACTAACGCTGCGTGAATTAGATTAGAGCGGTTATTATGCCGCTCTTTTTTATATGGAGAATTATGTAGAGATGATGGAGGATCGCAATTGTCGGTTGCGTAGTTGCTTGCTGGCAGTATTATATAACTAACGAAAGGGAGCGTGGCAACTATGCCATGTTCAATACAAGGAAGGACTAATTATGTGTGAGCGCCAGCGTTATTCAACCATTGATGATGTTGTTAGCTATGCAATTGACTCTGTTTGCGGTGAGTTTCCAGACGATTACGATGTTTATGCCATTGCCCGTGAGCTGTTTGAGTTCACTTCTGATGTTGACGAGAACGGCGTTCAGCATGGCAATGCGTATTTCATTGAGCGCGAGGATATGGACTGGGATAGCGTTATGCAAAAGCATGACCACGGTGAAGAACTTGATAAAATTGTAGACGATGCGTGGCATGGTGAGGGAACGTATACTATTTCAGTAATAAATGTATGGGTGCAACATGTTAAATGTAATGACAAAAAAGATTTAAAGCATGAGTTGCATGAGTTTTTCGAGTATTTTAATTGTTGGAACGATAGGGTTATCGTTACTAAGGTTAGTGATTTTGTAACGTTATTTTTATCTATGTAACATTTTAGATGTTACGACTTAAAAGATAACGTTACAAACTTGATTGGAGTTATTGTGGTTGAGTTTGTTTCTTATGATGGCGAGTTCCCCAACCTATGCAGCGGTACACTTGTATTGCGAATTGATGGCGAAGAGGTAACGTTCCCTAAATACTGTATGCGTAGCAATGGAAGCGTCTATTTTGATGAAGATTGGCATGAATATATTGAGTGTGGTGAGTGGTCTGTGAATGTTCCCGAGCAATATGCGGACATTAAAGACGAAATTGAGCGCTGTGTCAACGAGAATGTTGAGTGGGGTTGCTGTGGTGGCTGTGTATAACAGCTTAAAATAGTTCTTTTAGGAGTTATCGTGGATAGATATAGACGTGTTAATAAATGGTGGGAAGATAAAGACCGTGAGTGTACTTTCTGCCATTCAAAACTTAGCGTCAAATATGATGTACCGATTCTTGTGCCTAGCGATGGTGGCGTTAAGGAAACTTGGGTGCCATGCTGTAATGAGTGCGTGTGGCATTATGTGTTTGGGGCGGAGTAATTCGCCCTTTTTGTTTTGGTGTCGTTTCGGTAATGAATTGAAATTACACTGAAATGAATTGTGTATGATCTGTGAAGGTGGAAAGTCTCGACTGTATCGCCTTGGACTAGAGTATTATATAGACAAGGAAAGAGCAGACGAGAAAGGAACTGTGATGGACATTCAGGTTAAAGAGTTCAATGGCAGGCGCTATAAGATTTACAACGACACTTGGTATTGTCTTGATACGCCTGATAGGGTTATTCAGATTCTCGATGGTGCAATGAAAAACCATGAGCGTATTCGTGTTTTCTATGGAGATACTGAAACTGGTCGTGACTGGATGGAGATTTACGATACCATTGGTTATGTTAGCCGCAGTTGTGGCAACGTCAAGATTCCTTTGCTGATTAAGAATAGTCGTTCTATTGGCGGCACTGGTATTCTTGATGACAGCATTGTTAAGATTACTATTGACAAGGTTATTGTTTATCAGCAAAGTAATTATCGTTTGCCTAACATGGAGATTCGTGAAGCGAGTGATAACCTTAAAGCAATTGGATATAATTATTCTACATTTGAAGATGGAAAGAATGATTTTAATTGCAAGACCATGAAGCAGGCAGAAAATCACATTGATTTTCTTAAAGGCAAACGCAACCGTGAGTTCTAGTAATTTTAACTGAAAGGATAGAACATTGTCTTACACTATGAACTTTGATTATGGCGAGACTTATACCCTCATGCGCAAGTTTCGTGAGCTTACTAAACAAGAAGTTCGTATCATGGACTATCTTATGAAGATGGATGTTTTTGAGGGTACGTATAGCGAGCTTGCCAAAGCTATTGGCGATGAAGCGCTATGCAGCAATGTACGTAAAGCGCTGTTGCATTTGCAAAGTATGGGTATCGTAAATATCGTCAACGTGTATTACGAGGACGAAGCGAAGGAGCATAAGAGTAACCCGATGAAGGCGTGCTTTATCGTGGATGGATGGATGTACGCCTTTTTAATGGGTGGTTGGGACAAGGTTGAGTTCGGTACACGCGCTTGTGCTTAGTGTGTCTTAAATCGTACTACAATGGATTAGAGAGGTGGTTGCCATGAAGGTTGAGCAGCTTAGCGATGATGAAATGTATGAGCTTAAAGACAAGCTGTATACTGATTTTTACTACAATCAAGAAGCATTGCCGCCGATGATTGCAACGGAGCGCAATGTTTTGGCAAGCGCGACATATCCCACGGATATTCCAGATTGGCTGATGTATAATCTTTACCACGGCACAGAGTTTACCGAAGATGACTTTTGGTGCAACTTATAATTTTACCATATGGGAAAACTTCTTGTATCAAGGTAATTATATTCCCATATGGGAATATCTAATATCACGTCTCATAGGCGGCAACACTATCCCACGCCTTTCTCACTTTCTTTCCTTTCATTGTGTTGCCGTCTATAAGGCGTGATATTTTTTGTGGAGGAAATATGAATTGGAAATATAGTTGACATGTAGTTACCAACTATATATACTATTAGGCAAGGAAAGAGAAAACCTTAGAGAAAGGTACTACGATGAAAGAGACTATGACCCATACGATTCATACTTCCACTACTTGCATTGGAAACTTTATCTGCACTGGGCTTTACGAGACTTATCTTGGAGAGCTTTGGGGAGGTATCCCGTATGACATGCGCGACAAGGCTGATGATGAAATCGGTAAGTGCGCTGTGGATTATATCAACGATGCCCTTTGGACGGATGTTTTCCCGTCTGATTATGATGATGATTTTGAAGTGACGTATACTGGCACGTATCATCCGAAGTGGTATAATTTTGAGACTGATTCGACCCTGTTTGATTTTGCATATACGGATAAACTGTGTGAGTATATGCTTGGCTATGCCGCCATGAACCGTGATAACTTTGAGGAGTTTCTTGAGAAGAGGTATACTTCTCACGATGGTTATGTATCGTTCACGCCTAACAACTGGGACGATTGGTATGATGGATATATCAAAGATGATTTTCGTTGCGTATCCGCTTTGCTTTATTTCATGCTTATCATGTGTTCATGCGTAGACATTGACGATAATTATAATTTTGTCGGTGAGTATAGTTATAAGTATGGCTTTATTGATAGCGCTACGCAGATTATTTCCGAGGGTTATACTCCCTATGACTATGCCGTGAAGTATGATAACGGAATGGTTGTTGCTGTATTCAGTGACTATGACGAGAACGGCGAGCTTTTCAATTGCTATCTGCTTGATGCTGATGGAAAAATGATTAAGCATGAGCAGGTTTTTGATGAATACAATGCGTACAATCGTAGCGCATTTGCAGCGTTTCAGTATGGCGGTGCTGGCGTGGATTTGGATGATGATAGGGAGCTTTACTATATGCACTACGAGCCTTGCGCCACTCCCGATATTCCCGAGCATGAGTGCTAATGGGCGATATGGCGTACAATAATAAACAAGGTGTCTTTGTTATTGAGAATGAGTCCGATTTAGAAAAGCTCAAAGAAGATATGCAAAGGCACCTTGACGCACTGCTCAATATGTGTAATAATATATCGCAGGTTTATTAGTGTCCGCATAAAAGGAGTATAATATGCTGACTGCGATTTGCAAGAGTATGGAAGATGCTGATTATTGGGCTTATGACGATACGATTGAGGATGTTCTTGAGGATATTGTCTATGTAACTGACAGTGAGCATTGCGCTGGCGAGCATGAGTGTGTGGCTTCTGCCCTTGATCCAAAGGGTAATGATTGGTATACTGATTCTTTGCAGACAAATGAAATGATGTTGTCTGATGATGAATTGTTTGTGGTTACTTACTATGTCTATGATGGTAACGGTTCGTTTGACGAGCTGGTCGATTTCGCTATCACTAAGAACGATATTATCAATAACGTTCTCACGAATAAGTATGTTGAGGGCGCTTATTATTGGACGTTTGGACAGATGCTAAAGACCACTAATGACTGGCTTAATGGCAAGTACGGTGAGTATGACGATTAGTTTTTAATTGTGCCTTATACGGAAAAGTAAAACGTTTTAGCAGGGCTATTTAAGCCCTGCTTTCTTATCTACTTGATAGCTACTTTTATATGCAATACAATATAGTTAGACTAATGTAACATATAAAGGAGTGCTTATGTATGTCAAATATAAAGGCAAATGTACAGAAAAATGAACGCGCTATGCTTAATACGACAATAAACAAAGGTGTTTTAGATAGCTTTAAAGCCCATTGTAAATGCGCTGGGATGCCTATGAACACGGTATTGGAGACGTTTATGGTACAGTTTGTATCGGGAGAGTTCGTATTGAAGATAGGCAAGAGCAATAAGATTGATATTAAAGACTAGCATTTAGCTAGTCTTTTTTGTTTGGAATATCTACTTGACAACTATATGATAAGTAGTATCATGTATGTTGATAGTCGGAAGAAAGGATAGACCGTGGGTATGAATAGCGATGACTGGAAAATTATAATCTTTTGTTTTATTTTTTGTACGACATTGCTTGTCTTAGAGTTTATCCATATATATAGTTAGGTTGGAAAATTATGAGTGATGTTGGTTTTATTGTTATGGAAGAACCCACTATGACACCACAAGCAGTTACGGAAAAGATTGATAACACGCCCATTGAGATTGCTCAAGCCGCCAAAGACAAGGTGTATGTTGTATGGTATGATAATGGCTTAGAATGGGATGATAATTTTCAAGATATTGACAGAATCTTTATGTCATATGATGATGCTGAAAAATATCTTGATGATTGTGGATATACAAGACAGGTTGAAAGTGGACATAACGGAGAATATATAGCGTGGTATCCACCTTATGACGAGGATGCCGAGTATGGCAATAATTATTTTGCCAGATATGAAGAAAGCTATTATACCATTCGTGAGTTTGATTTGTACTAATTGTTAGGAGAAAAAATGTCTAAGATTCATCCACGTTGCTGCGCCAACTGCCGTAACTGCGAGCCGTTTGATAATGGCTTTGAGGTGCAGGACGATGAAGCTGGTTATTGCAAGGCGCATGAGTGGGAGATTGTATACTTGGATGATGATTCATGGTGCGATGATTTTGTAGCCGTAAAGTCTACCCGTGTGCGTGACGAGGATTGGGATTAGTATGGTGGAAAATAATAAGGTTGTACTCAATACAACCATCGACAAGGATGTCAAGGATGCTTTCAGTGCCTACTGCAAACAGGTTGGTTTCTCTATGAACACGGTGCTAGAGATTCTTATGCGACAATTTGCGAATGGTGAGTTTCGTATTAAGTTTGAAAAGAATAAGTTGGATCTTGATTTAGAAGAATAATACCTTATATATAGGTTATAATAGATGGGTGGAACATTTATTGTTCCACCCTTTTTTTATTTTCAAAATTGACTGCAAAAATATGAGTTAACTACTTGATAACTACATTGATATAAGGTAGAATATAGTAAAGAAAGACGAGAGGAAGGGATTGATAATGGCTAGCCCAGCATTTGCGCCAGTTGTTGTGGAAGAAAAGCAGCAGAACAATATCATTCCGTTTAGTGTTATCATTGGCACTAAAGATGTTAAGTCTAAAAGTCCGAAGGCTCGTGATAATAGCGGTGGATTAAAGCCTGCTGGTGTATCTTCTGAGGTGTATGCTTTCCGTACCGATGAAGAGATTAAGTCTATGATTGATGTGTTTGACAAGCATATCAATGAAGCCGCCGATGAACATCATCGTCAGCTTGCCAGTCGGAATAAGTTACTGTTCGTTATCGGCATCAATGTCGGTCTGCGTGCAAGCGATTTGATTACGCTTAAATGGAGTTTCTTCTTGGACAGTGTTAAGGACGGAGAGTATAAGTTTAAGGACTTCTATACTTTGCAACCTAAAAAAACACGCAAGCAGAAGAAGTTTGTCAAGTTGTTCTTTAATAACACCGTGAAGAAAGTTATTGTAGAGTACCTTAATGAGTTCCCTATGGATAATTTAGACGAGTATATGTTTAAATCCCGTGAGGGTGACGGCGCTATTGCAGCTACTACCCTTTGGCGTATCGTCAAGAACGCAGCTAAGGAAGCTGGGATTAACCAGAATATCGGTAGCCATAGTCTGCGTAAAACGTGGGGTAGATTCTGTTTTGAACAGGCTGAAGACAAAACAAGGGCCTTGGTTTTATTGCAAAAGGCTTTCAATCATTCTAGTCAAGAGGTTACATTGCATTATCTTGGTTTGCTTGACGAAGATATTCAGGATATGTATGAGAATGTCAATATCGGTTACGATTTTATTTAATGATTTATGTTTGGAGTGTTCATGGAAGAGATATGGAAAGATATAAGTGGCTATGAAGGATATTATCAGATAAGTAATCTTGGGCGTGTTAGGTCTTTAGATAGATATATTGCCACAGTCGGCAATCCAAGTGGTAAAAGGCTTATACACGGAAAAATTCTTAGTCCGTCAAAAAGAGTTATGAGTAACGGAGAAGATGGATATTATTCCGTAACCTTATGTAAGCGCGGTGTTGATACATTATTTAATGTGCATAGACTTGTTGCGGAAACGTTTATACCTAATCCGAACAACCTTCCTTGTGTTAATCATAAAGATGAGAACAAACATAATAATATGGCGGATAATTTAGAATGGTGTACCATAGGATATAATAATAAGTATGGTACAGCCAGAGAGAGGTCGGCTGAAAAAACAAGAAAAGAAGTAATTAAGTTTGATTTAGATGGAAATATTCTCAAGGTTTATAAAAGCCTTGAGAGCGCCGCCAAAGAAGAGAAGGTTTCCAAGGGCAATCTTGCAAACGTTTGTGTCAATAGAAATGGAAAAAGGACGCTACATGGCTATGTGTTTATGTATAAAGATGATTACGATGAACGTGGTTTTGTAGGGTATGAAAATACAAAGACGAGAAAAGTAAATCAATATGATCTTGATGGCAATTTGTTGAATACATTTGGAAGTGTTAGACAGGCGTATGCGTCAACTGGTCGTACTACAAAAAACGGAGCCGCTAATATTACGGCAGTATGTAGAGACAGACAGAATAGTGCATATGGGTATAAATGGGCGTATGCAAATTGATTTTATTTAATGAAAGGTGAGTATCATGGGTCTGTTTGGTCGGAAAAAAGACATTACCAACATGGTATTTGACTGGGATTTGTACTGGAAAGATATTGAGAGTGGCGTTGATAATAAAACTATAGTCAAGAAGATGGAAAATCTTGATTACTATGTGAGCAAGGCTGAACAGTCATACGGAAAAATTTCAGTGGCGGCATACGCAAAGTAATTGATATAAGGCGGTTGTTTTTTGACAGCCGCCTTTGTTTATTATAATCTTAGATACTGGAGAGTGTTAGAGTGGTAAAACAAAACTAAGAGAAGGGAGCGCTTGTCTTTGCGGAAAAATTTTGATGACTTTATACAGACATTTGATTCCAATAACACGGCAAAGGTGGCTAAATCATTATGTGTTATAGGCGAATATGATTATTCAAATTGCACACCTGTTGATTTACAGAATATTATATTAGGAATGAATCCTAATAGCCCAAAGGCTATAACGACTATTATATATATCCTTGGTTTGTATGCAAAATATCTTGGCAATAAAGATATGGAATATATGTTGAATGACTTGGATCGGAATATTCTTTGGTCATTAGCCAAACCAAATGCTTCTAAGAAATTTATTTCCAATGCGCAGTTTGAAAAGATATACCATGATATAGGAATGTATGAGGACTATAACGGATTCTATATACAGACACTATTTAGAAGCCTATATGAAGGTATCTATAACGATGATATGAGCGTTGTGAAGAACCTTAGAGCGGAAAATATATGGTGGGATGGAGCAACGTTAAAGCCCGATAATGGTGATCCGTATGATATATCTATATCGGAAAAATTAGCCGATGATTTGATTAAGCTGAGCGAAATTGATATATGGGAAAGACGGAACAGGTATGGGACATGCAAGATACCAATAGTCGGATTGCATGAAGACAGCTGTTTCAAGGTGGAGAATCGCAAAGGCAGTTCGGAATATTCCTATAGGTTCAGTTACTATAGGCTGTTGCGGAATATATCTAAGAACTATGTTGGATATAATCTGTTGCCGCTACAGATATATGTGAGCGGAATAATGCACAGGATAACATTGGAATTAGACAAGTGTGGAATAAATATCAAAGATGCCTTTGCGGACAATAACAAGGATAGAAAAGTGAATGGAATAATTTCAGATGAATTGAAGCGCAGCATGTGCGATACGCCAGTGCGGAACTTCAGGGAAATGGTCAAAGGCCATATAGATATTTTCTCTTCTTAGATGGAATATTTTATATGATGCAAATGATATGGTTTGGTGCTAATATCTTAGTGTTGTGAAGTATTGCTATATTCTAAATATTTCACAACACACTTCTTGAGAGGAGCATTTGCATATGTTCGACTATAGTAAATACGGATTTTCCAATGGCGATAAGACCGAGCTTAAACGTGTTCTCGAAGACAAGATAGAGTTTGAATCGGTAAGTATAGATACATATATAGCAAGACCATATACATTTATTTTAAGGTCTTCTGAAAAAAATGTCACAGCTTCTCTAGAGGACGATAGGGTGATAATCAGGCGGAATGACCGCTTTAAAACTACTATTTCAAATTTCTCTTTTGACAGCGTTTGTGATGTGCAGTTTAAATTGACGGAAGATTTTAGGTGTTCTATATTTTTTACCATTGCAAATATCTGCTATAATATCATTGCTTATGTTTGTTGATACATATTTAGTCCGCTGATGCAATGCGGACTGCTACGAAAAAAGTTTTCAAAATTTTCTAAAAAAGTTGTTGACATAGATATAGGCACCATGTAATATAGTTGATGTCAGAAAGAGACGCGGACAAATCGCAGATCAATCTGATGAGCACCTTGAGAAAAGAAGATGGAAAAAAGTTCAAAAAAGTTCTTGCAACTGATAAAGTTAGATGCTATAATATCTGACACAGAGAAACGAAAGTTTCCAGTTGCACCTTGATATTTACATAAAGTATCAGCGTTGAGAAATCAACGCGAAGGATTGTTTCAACCATGTGTATTCTCAATTCCATGAGGTCATGGGCGTGCTCAAAGAGTTCCACTATAGGGGATACTCTATAGGTAGACTTTGCCCGATGCTGGCAACAGACATCTTATAAGGGCAGGAGAGGTGGAAAATCTCAACTGAGGGTAGGCACGGCGCTGTGATGAAACGCAAGAAAATGGTATCGCTAACTGGTCGCTATCGCAATAGATATGGAATATATTCCATTGAACCGAGTAGAGGGTAGTGTGGCAACTATGCCAATCGCTTGGAGTGCCATAAGATAGTTGTCCAATTGATGCTGGTAATCAGCTATAAGACCAGACGCGAGTACGAGTAGCCCAAAGTTGGATTGTATTAGAAGATTAATATGCTGAATGGTGGGTGAAAGTTGTTGGTAGCCAATCCAGCCATAGATTGACGTAAAGTCGGGATGGAAAGATATGGGGTCGCTCCCTGTGTCTCAGCTCCATTTCCTATGTTACCGAATTACCACTACGTTTTATGAAGGTAAGGCGAAGGCCTGAGACAATCTTTCGCGTTGGTTTGCTTGACCGACAAAGCGAGGTTCGATTCTGTGTTAGTCTTTTGGTTGATTTCACTAACGCAGATGGTACGGTACAATTCCGTAGACGGAAAATGCTTCTCTCCTTTCTGTTTGGTTTCATGGTTGCTCCAATTTAACTCAAAGTATTTTCCGTTAACGCTCAGTCCCAAGCTCTACGATGGAGATAGCTACCTGACAGGTCTTGGGCGCATGGTGGCGGCGTAATGTCATCCCTTGTCTTAACGGAGGAAGCGGACTGTTAAGCGTACACCGTTGCGTAAAATCGGTAGCGTTGGAAGGTCTGCCAGCGCGGACGGTATTTAAAATAAGTGACCCCTCTGGTAGCTGGTGAGGACGTTAGTAAGCTACCACCGTCTATGGAGTATATATTTTGGATTCCAATTATGAGGGATTTCGTTAAGGAATAGATAAGTATATATTCCATAGACGGTAATGTGACTTGGCGGTGTGGCGCAAACGGTACACGCTATGCTTTAATGGGCAAAACAGGTAGCTCCTGTATGTTGGTTCGAATCCAACCACTGCCATACATTGCCGTCTATTATAATGGCTATGGGGGATTAGCACAACGGTTAGGGCAGTCTGCTTATAACGGATTGAAGAGTGTTCAACTCACTCATCCCCCACCATAACGGAGTCGTAGCTCAGTCGGAAGAGCAGGGGACTTTTAATCCCAAGGTCGTGGGTTCGATTCTCACCGACTCCACCACGGACGCATGGCGCAGCTGGTTAGCGCAGATGCTTTACACGCATAAGGCCGTAGGTTCAAATCCTACTGTGTCCACCAATTGCCGCAGTAATCCTTTAAAGACGAGGGTTGGACTGTAAATCCAATGTCTATGACTGGCTAGGAGCGTTACCTAGATGCGGCACCAAATTGTCGGCTTCGTCTAACGGTTAGGACATCACCCTTTCAAGGTGGAAACACGGGTTCGATTCCCGTAGCCGATACCAAAACTCGGGGAAGTGATGGAATGGCAGACATCGGAGACTTAAAATCTCTTGCTCATAGAGCGTGAGGGTTCGAATCCCTTCTTCCCTACCAGATATATTAAGATATGGTATAATATCTTTTATATATAACAATTGATTGTGTGCGCCATTAACTCAGCTGGATAGAGTAACAGACTTCTAATCTGTAGGTCGTAGGTTCGAATCCTACATGGCGCACACAATCAATTGTACAGTTGCCGATGTAGCTCAATTGGTAGAGCAGCTGATTTGTAATCAGCAGGTTGCAGGTTCGATTCCTGTCATCGGCTCCATGATTTTTTCTTGTCATAGTTGACATTATATAACAATGGGGGCGTGGATATAATCACGATAAAGCCAGATTCTCATGGATGATAATGGCGAAACTGTCTCTGGTTCGAATCCAGACGTGTCTCAGTATAGACGGAAAATAAGTAGCCATGTACTTATGATTATGTTATTTTACAAAAGACATGTGGTGTAGTTGGTAACGCACCCCACCTTCGGGGCAGACAACTAACGGGGAGTTAGGTCTGACTGCTAATCAGAACGTACTTGTTCATCAAGTATTGGCTTCGAATGCCAGTTGCCCCGCCATATAATACCTGCCCCTATTGGCAGTGGTTTTTAAGATTTTCCCGAAAAAAATCTTTTGCGGTAGAATAGGCAACGCCGCACAGCTATTCGAGAGGATAGCGAGCCTTCTCGCTAGGAGATAAGCGAGTGCTTTCACGGAGTAATCGGTGAGCTGAAACACCTAAAACAGACCCTCTGGATGTGCCGTGAATACGCATCCTGCTTTTTTGTTTGAATATTGTACGTAGAAAGGGTTGGTATGATAACGTTTGTTGTCGGAATTATTGCATTGCTTATTGCAATTCCATTCATTGTCTTTGATATTCGCACAAAGATTCCCGAACCTGTCGAGGACACCAATATTCTTGGGAAGTCATATATTAAAAACGAGACGGATATTAAGACTGTAAAGTTTGCGCACACTTGCGCTCGTGGCGTTGCAGTAGTATGTATTGCCTTTGCCTTTGCATTTATCGGTGGTTCTTGCATCTATACACAGGACACTGGTGAGGTTTGTGTAATTCGTAATCTCGGTGGTTCTCTTGCTGATTCAACTTCTGAAGCTGGTTTCCATATCAAGATGCCTTGGCAAGATGTTATTACGTATGATGTACGCAACAATCTTATCAATTTCTATGGTGATACCGATTATAAGGTTGATGGCGGCTCATATGAGGGCAAGCAGGTATCAATCAATGATAAGTCTGGTGCCAGTGCCAACGTGGATATTCAGGTCAACTATAGCTTGAATCCAGATTCAGCGCTTAGCCTTTATTCTGAGTATGGCACGCAGGAAAGCTTTGTTGAGAAGTATATTTCCAATGATGTTCGCGCTGTTACCCGTGAGGTTTCTGGTAAGTTTGATACCGTTACCATGCTGACCGATCGCTCGCAATTCACTAAGGCGGTTCAGGATGCATTGACTAAGAAGTGGAATAAAATCGGTCTTACTGTTGAGCAGGTAAGCGTACAGGATGTACGCTATCCTAAGTCTATTACCGATAGCTATTCACAGGCTCAGGCGGCTGAGGTAGCAAAGCAGAAGGCACAGAATGAGCAGGAGACTGCCAAGGTTCAGGCTGAGACTAAGAAGATTGAAGCTCAGGGTGAAGCAGATGCAAACGCGGTTCTCGCACAGAGCCTTAATGACCAAGTGCTACAGCAGCATTACATTGACGCTTTGAAGGATGTTGGCAAGGAAGGTAATCTTGTTGTGGTTCCCAATGGCTCTACTCCAATGATTAACACTGGTAAGTAATGTACATGCCTTGGAAACTTTAGGGTTGACCATGAAAGACGGATAGTTTCGGCTATGTGAGAGTAAATGATATATCATTGAAATCTTAACGCGAAAGCAATTGTGTTTAATATATGTAGAGAGGGTATGTCCTTTTGGACGTACCCTCTTTTTTTATGTCGAGATGATATAATATATACGCAAAGCAAATGTATTTGAGAATATATATGCCTACGTTCATATACACAGTATGTCAAAACAGAATTAAAGAACACGGAAGTTCTGTTCTTTGTGGGCTATGATAACACGTCTCATGATATGATTGAGGACACAACTAAACTGTATGATAAGTCATTTCTTTGTCCAAACTTTATACATGTGCGCGGAAAGAATATCAACACCTGTAAATCAAAGAAGGTATACTCGTGTAGATACGATGCCCTATGTGCAGCAAGGAAGATATTTAATAGTTCTGGAAACATATTGATGCCATATAAGTGTAAGATATGTAAGCGATGGCATTTAACACACAATTGTTCTGACGGATATAATCCGCAGGATGAATATGCAAAAGCAAGAAATGAACATAGGCTATATGATTAAGGGTTAAAGTGAAGTTCTCGAAGTTCGATATGCGAATGTTCAATGAAGCGCATAAAGAAGCAATGAAAAGCACGTATAAAAGACGCTCGCAACATGTCGGTGCAGTCATAACATATAAGGGGCATATCATAGGTAGAGGATGTAACAGTAATAAAACCCATCCTTTGCAAAAGGAGTTCAACAGATATAGGGATTACAACAATGCAGATGTATATTCCCCAGATAAATTACACGCGGAGATTTCTGCGATATGTTCAATCTCGTATACTGTCGGAATAAATGTGAGATGGGATAAGGCTAATATCTATATCTATAGACCGATGAACGACACTAAAATGGCGTGTGCAAAGCCGTGTCCTGCTTGTATGAACGCGATAAAAAGCCTTGGTATTAGGCATATATATTATACTGATAGTAATGGTTATGCCTATCTCCAACTTGATGTGTAATTATTTTGTGAAGAGAGTTCCATTTGTGTTACTTTTCTGATATAATATCATAAGAATAAAACAGAATTTTCTGATGGAAGATTCTTTGTGATGTAAATAGATTAAAAGAAAGTTGGAATATGATATATGGAAACACCCATTAAAGAACAAACAGTAGAAAATGATGATTTCTACTATAATTTTTATGGTTGTCTTGATATTGAGATATCAGATGCGGATTATGAGTGCGATCATGTTGGTGATTGTTCGTTGGAAGCTATTGAATGGTTATTGGAAAACGAATATAAACTTAGAGAGTTTTCTAATGGCGAGACAGATGAAATGAATAGAATCATTGATGGTGCGCTTAACGATGCGAACCCATATTATTTGTTAAACGAAGAAAAGGAATTGGCAGATTATTATTCATATGAAAACATGTGTGTCTCTGATGAAGAGATTAATCAAAATTTAATTGATTATGATTTTGATGAACGAGTTCTCGGTAACATGATGGTGAGTAAGTTTGTCAGAAGTTTAAGCGACAATGAAAAATATATTCTATCATGTCTGTTAAATGGGATGACACATCAAGAGATTAGTGATACAATGGATTGTACAAGACAGAATGTTACTAGGACTGTAGAAAGACTCGGCACAAAAGCTATTAACTTTCTGTCTTATAATTAAGGTTATATGCCAATAGAAAGGTGATTTATTATGGCACGTACAAAGAATACTGTAACTCAGGCTGTTGTAGACGAGCTTATGGAGAGTTGTGATATCGCTGTCACAACTGCATTTGATAAGTGTACCATTGTAGCATGTAAGCTGCCCAATGGATTTGTAATTGTTGAGTCCTCTTCTTGCGTTGACCCTGCCAACTATGACGAGGGTATGGGTGTCGATATTTGTATGAAGAATATCGAGCGTAAGGTTTGGGAGCTTGAGGGCTATCTTCTACAGAATAAGCTGTATATGGATGGTGTTTCATTTGATGATGATAAGACTGATGATACAGATGACCTAGAGTGCGATGGCGACTGTGAGAATTGCGACCTGTTTGACCGTGATGATGATGACGCTGAGGACGAGAAGGACGAGAAGCCAAAGCATACGGATAAGAAGTATGAGGATGACGAGTATTGGGATAAGCTCATTCAGACTTACAATGATTATCTAGATTATATTGATGATTATCTCGATGACTTGGCACATTACAAGCGCCATCATCGTGGTCGTAATCATTATTCCAATAATGTTTGGTGCTAAACAATAGAATACATATAGATTATATGGAGAATAGTTTTGATAATATGTATTCTGATAGAATACTAGTCGGAACTATTCTCCATATTGCTAAGGAGTTAATGTATGCAATTGTATCTTGATTCAGCTGGTACGACTAAGGTAAAACCAGAAGTTCTTAAAGCTATGATGCCTTATCTTACAGACGAGTTCTATAATCCGTCTTCTATTTACTCTGAGGGAGTAAGAGTTAGACGTGCAATTGATAATGCTCGTGAGTCTATTGCTAGTTTTATCAATGCTGATACGGATGAAATCTTCTTTACATCAGGGTCGAGTGAATCAAATTGCTGGGCTATTCAGGGCTATTTGCTTGCTGGCGTTATGGATATTTCCACTACCTCAATTGTCACGACCAAGATTGAACACAAGTCAATCATGGAATGTGTTGATGCCATGGAACGTTTTGGTAATGCAACTTATTATTGTGACGTAACATATCTTGACGTTGACAAAGATGGCTTTGTTAATATGGAGCAGCTTGAGTCTGTGTTTAAAGATCGCGAAGAGCCTGATTATTATGATATCTTTGTGTCCATTCAGCTTGCCAATAACGAGGTTGGCACTATTCAAAACATTAAAGCTATCTCGGATTTTATTCATAAGTATGGTGGCGTGCTTCATGTGGATGCAACGCAGGCATTCGGACAGATTCCCATTGACGTTAAGGCTATGGGCATTGATATGTTAAGCGCATCGGCTCATAAGATTGGAGGTGCTAAAGGAGTTGGGTTACTATACAAGAAAAAAGACATTGAGATTCAGCCCATTATATACGGCAGTCAGAACGATAGACAAAGGGGCGGCACTGAAAACTGCCCTGGTATTGTCGGCTTTGCGAAAGCCGTTGAACTCGCATCTGAGGAAATGGAAGACAAGCTGGCGCTATCTGTAATGCGTGATTATTTTATCAACGAGCTTACAAGAAATGGATGCAAGCTAAACGGAACTTCTGTTCATAGACTGCCAAACAACATTAATGTAATGTTGCCTGAAGGCATTGGTTCGGAAGAACTTCTGTATATGCTTGACCTAGATGATATTCAATGCAGTGTTGGTTCTGCCTGCAATAGTCATTCTAAGAAGCCATCATATGTTCTCAAGGCTCTTGGTTTGACGGATGAACAGGCTGCAAGGTCTGTTAGATTTACGATTTCTTCTGACATTACATATGAAGCCATTGATTATGTTGTGGAAAAAGTAGTAAAGATTATGAAGATTATAAGGAACAGCAACTAAATCAGTTGCTTTGGTGTGTTTGAAACTAAAACAGTTGCTATAATATGATAACAACAAGTTGAGCATAGTAGAAAGGTTACGATATGCTAGTAAATGGCGAGCGTGCATTGGCTTATCCAGTTATCGTTGAAGAGATTAAGCCTATTCCAAACTATGACCGTGTTGAACATGCACGTGTCGGCGGCTGGTGGATTATCGCCCAGAAGAATCAGTTTAAGGTAGGCGATAAGGCTCTATATATCGAGACTGATTCGCTTGTTCCTAATAATGATGAGCGCTTTGCATTCCTTGAGAAGAAGCATTATAAGGTTAAGACCATTAAGATGTGTAAGGTCTATTCGCAGGGACTTCTCATGCCCATTGATGTGTTCCCTGAGATTAAGGATAAGGACGTTCACGAGGACGTGACAAATCTGCTTGGTATTAAGTATTATGTAGCCGAGGATAATGCTCGTAAGGCTAAGTCTAATCCCAACGCCAAGTACAATAATATGTGCGCACGCAATTCTAAGCTTGCCAAGAAGAAGTGGTGGAAGTGGCTTATGAAGCGTGCATGGGGTCGCAAGCTACTGTTTGTTTTCTTTGGTCGTAAGAAAGACAATCCTAAGAATTGGCCTGTATGGGTAAAGAAAACAGATGAGGATCGCATCGAGAATGTTATGTTCATGCTCGAAGACAAGAATCCTTATGTTGTGACTGAGAAGATTGATGGCACTTCTACTACGTTCTTCCTTGATTTGACTGGTCGTAAGCCTGATTTCGGTGTGTGTTCACGTAATGTTCGCCAGATGGATGCAGATCAGAAGAACTTTGTTTCTGATATGTCTGGCATCGGAAACGTCTACTGGGAAATGGCTTTCAAGTACAATGTCGAGGATGCTCTTAAGGATATTGCAAAGAAGCATAACCATAAGCACGTTGTACTACAGGGTGAGACATACGGTGAGTCCGTACAGGGTAACAAGTACAAGCTTGATGAGCGCCGCTTTGCAGCATTCAATCTAATCTTTGATGGAGAGCGTCTTGGTTCTGTCGAAGCGAAGAAGATTCTAGCTGAGTACGATATCCCATTCGTGCCTATTATTGATGATAACTATATCCTGCCTGATGCCGATGACTTCGAGGAGTTCAAGCAGTCTGCCGATGGCAAGAGTGTAATCAATAAGAAGTGTCTGCGTGAGGGATTTGTGTATCGTAGTCAGGATGGACAAAAATCGTTCAAGAACGTCTCCCGTAAATTCCTGCTTAAAGCTGGTGAATAAATGGACACTAGCACAAAGCCAGTGCTAGTGTGTATGGTGGGTTTACCCGCAAGTGGTAAATCCACCATTGCTTATAATCTAGCAATGGAAAATAATTATATTGTATTCAGCTCAGATGCATTAAGAGAAGAACTTTATCTAGATATCAATGACCAAACTCATAACCATGAGCTGTTTGTGGAATTGCATAAGCGTATCAAGACGGCATTAAAAGAAGGTAATAATGTTATCTATGATGCTTGCAATTTAAGCTCTAAAAGGCGCGTTGCTTTCCTACAAGAGCTAAACCGCATCCCTTGTCGTAAAGAATGTATCATTGCCGCTACTCCATATGAGCAATGTCTAAGGAATAATGCGAATAGAGACAGGCACGTACCAGATTATGTCATTGAGCGCATGTATAAAAGCTTTGACACGCCTTATTGGTTCGAAGGTTGGGATGACATTGAGATTCATCACTGGAACGATAAAAGAAAAGATATTGACGAGTGGATTAATAGTTATATGGATTACGACCAAGATAATCCACATCATACATTAACTCTTGGTGAGCATTGTGTTTCTGTTGCTAACAAACTTAAAGATAACAATACTCTTTATTATGCTGGACTATTGCACGATGTTGGAAAGCCATATACAAGGATGGAAAAAGATGTAGAGATTTATGTTCCAATACATGATTTTGAGGATTTATATGCTATATCAAATTATGGCAATGTAAAAAATATTAAAACAAATAAGGTATTAAAGGGCAGAGATAATGGACATGGGTATCTAAGCGTTACATTGGGGAGCGAAACAAGAAAGAAGCGCTGTTATATACACAGACTTGTAGCAGAACATTTTTTGGACATACCAGAGTGTTTAAAAAAATATAAGAAACTTGATGTTAATCATATTGATTCAAATAAATCAAATAATTTTTATAAAAACTTAGAGTGGTGTACAAGAAGCCAAAATCAAAATCATGCATTTCAAACAAATCCAAATAGAAACGTTTCTGGTTTTGATAAATGGCAAAGTAAACTTTCATTTGGTGAAGTTGAGTCAATTAAATTTGTTAAAGAACATGCATGTTATACCAATGAAAAGATTGGAGATATGTTTGGTGTAGATGCGGCAACGGTATCAAGAATAATAAACAATAAGGCGTATATTACAGAGAATAAAGTTTTTAAGAAAAAAATATCGCCAATATTACCAATTGATCGTTGTAGATATTATTCGCACGAACATGTTGGAGCGTATGACAGTTTATTCTTTGATTATCCTGTTGGTATTAACGCATTAACTGTTTCAGCGCTTATCTCAAACCATATGAAACCTTGGGTATGGGAGAAAGACAACAACGAAAAAATGTATAATAAATATCTAAAATTGTGGGGCGATTATTTCATGCAATGTGTTATGATTCTACATGAAGCAGATAAGGCCGCACACTAAAGGAGTTTTTATATGTCATATAGGGTTTTTGATCTAAAAAATCGTGAATGGGCAGACCCCGATAAAATTCTAATTTCATGCGGAGAAAACAAGCTTCTGACCTGCGGAAACGCTGTGTTCGGATGGCAAAAATTGAAGGAATTGCCTGAAGATAGGTACTTATTCCACAAAAGTCTAGGAATTGTGGATAAACACGGTGTCGAGCTGTATGAAGGCGATATCTGTACGGTTGATATGCCAGAGGGACATGAAGATGGCGATACAATCACTGTTGAAGTTGCATATATCAAAGAGCGTGCTGCTTATTTCATGTTTGATTGGGAGCACTCTAAGTATTACAGCTTTGGCGAAGATATTGGTTTAATCATTGAAGTTGTAGGCAATGTATGCGATAGACTTGATGGAGAAAATGAGGAGGATGTAGCATGACGGTAATTGCAATCGTTGGAGTGGCGGCAATTGTGGTATCATATACATGTTGTAAGGTTTCCCACAAGGAAGATGAACTCCGTAGGTATGGGAATGAAGACTATGGTATTTGGGACGAGTGGTGATTAATATGATTCAGATTCGCAATGGAGTATTTGAGACTAATAGCTCAAGCACACACAGTATTTGTATCTCAAAGACACCTGTTGATGCAGATGGTTGTCATGTCGACTTTCATTTCGGAGAGTTCGGCTGGGAGAATGACGATGCCGATGTAGCGGATTATCTGTACACAGCCATCTATGAGCTTGACCCGAATGGCGACCGTGGGCTTCTTGATAAGCTAAAGGATATTCTTGATGCTCATGGTATCAGCTATACATTTGAGAAGCCAAAGCTAGTCCATCACGAATATGATACGATGGACTGGTGGGAGAATGAGACTGGATATATCGACCACGGATATGATACATATGAGTTCGTACATACAGTGCTTGACAATGATGATATGCTAATTCGCTATCTCTTTAGTGATAGTCATGTGTACACTGGCAATGATAATGATGAGGGTGGCATGATGTGCAATGCCGCAAAGCCTACAATCTGGAAGTGGGATACGGATTGGCACAATAGCTGGGAAGAGCCAAATCCCAATCATGATGAAGAGAAGTACGAATACTTCTATAAGGGAAACTAGGTGTTGTACAATGATTCAGATTCGCGCTGGCGTGTTCGAGACTAACTCAAGCTCAACGCATTCGCTATGTATTATGACTAAAGATGATTTCAATAAATGGGTTTCAAGTCATAATGGTGAATATTATTTTGTTGACGGAGATGGATATGGTTATTCTTTCAATCATTGTTTTGCTGATGGTGTTGGAAGCGGAATCTATGATAAAGAAACAGTAAAGCAAGCCATCGAAAATTACACAAAGTATTATGAAGAGAAACACAAAGATGAGCAGTGGTATACTCCTGTCGATGTTGACATGTTGGAGTATAGCGATGACGAAGATGTAGAGTCTAGCCGCGAGGATTCAAGACTATACGACCTAGGTATCTACACATATGATGATTGGTGTAGATATAATGATGAGCTAGAGCAGTATGAGACACCCTTTACAACTCCGTCTGGTGATGATATGATTGCATTCGGAGCATATGGCTATCGCTAGGAGAAGTAATGAAGATTCTTGGCAGTTATAAGAACAACGACTATACCTGTACCATGTTTTCAGACGGCACTAAAATTAGGTGGAATGATAAAGATTCATTTAACCCAGTCAAGCCTGAGTCTATTGACCTTAAGATTACCAACATGTGCAATATGGAATGTGGTATGTGTCACGAGAATTCAACACCTGATGGGAAGCATGGTGACATTCTGAACCTTCCGTTTATCGAAACCATGTTTCCATATAGTGAAATTGCAATCGGTGGCGGCAACCCTCTGACACACCCAGACTTGATTGAGTTCCTTGAGGGTCTTAAAGAGCGTAAGATTATCGCAAGCATGACGGTAAATCAAGTACACTTTATGCATAATATCGACCTACTGAAAGAGCTTACTGATAAGAAGCTAATCTATGGGCTTGGTATCTCGTATATCGGTGGTCGCCATAAGAATTGCATTGACGCAATCAAGCAGTTCCCCAATGCCGTTGTCCATGTTATCAATGGTATTGTTCATATGGACAGCCTAGAAGCACTTGCCCATAACGATTTGAAGATTCTCGTCCTTGGATACAAGGAGTTTAGACGTGGCAAGGCTCTGTATGATGAGTGCGGTAGTCAGATTAATTATCTAAAGGCGCAGTTCTATGACCTGCTGCCTAAGATGGTGAATGATGGTTGGTTCAAGTGCATTAGCTTTGACAACCTTGCAATTAAGCAGCTTGAGCCTAAGCGTCTTATGAGCGAGGAAGACTACTCCCAGTTCTATATGGGTGATGATGGCAAATTTTCTTTATACGTGGATAGTGTTAATCGACAGTTTGCCAAGAGTTCTGTTTCTACTGAGCGCTATGATTTGATGGATGATATCGCTGATATGTTTAAGGTTATTAAGGATGGTGTTAATGGAAAGTAAGTTGCTTTACCTTGCTGGTGGCATCAGCAATTTAAGCCGCGATGAACAGTGGCAGTGGCGCAAAGATGTGCGCAACAAGATTCTTGAGAGTATTAACTTTTATGGGTATGATTATATGCCTATGTTCTTCAATCCTCTTATGCACTACACTTTAGAGGAAGAACTTCATAAGAGTGAACGCGAAGTGTTTGAGCTTGAGACTTATAATGTCCGTAGGTCTGACTTGGTTATTGTAAACTTCAACTCGCCTTCGTCAATCGGTACTGCTATGGAGCTTGCTATTGCCAAGGAGAATCGTATTCCCGTTGCTGGACTAAACGAGGATAATGTTGAGCTACATCCTTGGTTGATTGAGTGTACAACGCGCATGTGCGATACATTTGACGAGCTTATCGATTATGTTGCATGTCAGCATTTGATGGCGTAATAGACTAATGTAAAACTAATGTAGACTAATGTAAAAATTTTTTAGATTATATTTTAGATTATCTGCTAGATTAGTTTGTACTTATGATATAATAACTAATGTTATATGCCTTAATAAATATACGGAGGTATCTTAGATGACAAATGAGAAGAGTGGCATTAAGAAGACTGACTGGAAGTCAAGCTTTGTTCTGGTTGGCGCTGCAAAGGTAAATGACTATACCTTTACTATCGACAAGCAGAGTGAGCGCAGTTCTTGGGTTTATAATTCTATGGGCCTTAACATTGACTGCGGTGAGAAGTATGGTACTGTACGCGCCGAGATGTTTGGTGGATATTCCCCAGACCGCGAGAACATTATCTATGCCCACGGCAAGGACGATAACGGCAATGATGACTTCTCTAAGCAGATGACTGTTGCTTGGGAAGACCGCTTTGATGATACGATTCTAGATGAGGTCGGCGACCTTTCGTTCATCGTTGTCGGTCTTGAGAAGACTACGACTGGAAAGACTTATTATAAGAACTTCCTTAGCGAGTATGATGCCATTGCCTATGCTCAGGAGCATCTTGAGGACGGCATGGTCGTAAACGTTAAGGGTCGTTTGCAGTATAGTATGTACAATGATACCGTTCAGGTTCGTAAGACTATTCAGAGCATTGTTCTTAGCAGCGCAGATGAGCCTTCTAAGTACTATGCTCGATTCACTCAGTCTGTTCTTCTTGATAAGGATTCTGCAAGCCTTAAGGATGTTGACAAGGACAAGGGCGTTATGTATGTGAATGCTCGTGTTCTTGATTATGTGAGTGAGCTTAACGGTACTGAGATTAATGGTCAGTATCCGTTCACAGAGCAGTTCGAGTTTCCAATGGACTTCACTAAGCCTGAGCTTTGCAAGAAGGTTTATGATAAGCTCTTTAAGATTAAGAAGAATGTTCGTCAGGTAACATTTGATGGTATCTTTGTTGAGGGCGGAGCTACTGTTACCGCAACAATGGATGATGTTCCCGATGATATCAAGGATCTAATTGATATGGGTATTTATTCTGAGGAGGAAGCACTTGCCAAGTGTAGTGCAAGCGGCTCTCGTGAGCGCCGTATGATTCTTCAGAAGCCAGTGATTAAGCTTGTTGGCGATGACAAGACTCCTGTTGTCCAAATCTTTGATGATAAGTATGAAGATGATGAGCTTGTAATTAACACTGGTAGCGATGAGGATGCGCCATTTGATACTGATGAGAAGTCTTCAGATGACTCGGACATGTCTTGGCTTGATTCCCTGTAAATAATATATACTATTAAGGTTATATGCGGGAGAGATAAGTTTGAACTCTCCCGCTCATTCTCAATTAACATCTTAGAAAGGTGAATACATATGGCATTTGGTAAGAAAAATAATGTGCGTCTAGACCCTCTTGCATATAACATTTGTCTTCTTGGCGAGTCTAAAGTTGGTAAGACTACCCTTATGAAAGAGGTTTGTGAGAAGCTTGCAGGCGATGACGGCTATCTGTTCCTAGAGTGTGGCACTGAGCGAGGAGCCGATGCCATTCAGGGAATTAACTATATTAACTGTCCTGAGTGGGATATGGATTATGATGAGCTTACAAACAGCGCTGGTCTAGCTGATGTTTGTGAGGATATTATCGAGAATAAGACTAGCGAGTATCCCAATCTTAAGGCGGTAATTTTCGATACATATGACCACCTGATTGACATTGCGGAACAGAAGTCAATCGATATGTGGAACAAGGAGTGCCGCAATAGCGGACATGCCGAGAAGTGTGTAAAGAGCATTAATCAGGCGTGGTCTGGCTATGGTCGCGGTGAGAAGAAGGCCATTGAGATTATGTTTGATATGATGGCTCGACTTCGTAATGTTGGAGTTGCTTCTATTATCATCGGGCATGTTAAGACGAAAGAGATTTCTGATGTAGTCTCTGGTGAGTCTTATCAGATTCTTACTTCAGATCAGCAGCAGAATTATTTTAACGCGCTTAAGAAGAATCTACATTTCCTTGGTCTAGCATATATTGACCGTGATGTTATCAAGGAGAAGACTGGTCGTAAGAATGCTGTGACTAAGAAGGACGAGGTTGTCAACAAGGTCGCATCGGAGTCTCGCAAGATTAAGTTCCGTGACGATAACTACGCTGTCGATTCTGGTTCTCGTTTCGCCAATATCATTCCAGAGATTGATATGAATGCAGACGCATTTATTCAGGCTCTTACAGACGCAATTAAGTCTGAACAGTCTAAGTCTGGCGTGTCATTTGATACAGCCAAGAAGAAGCAGGCTAAGCAGGAGAAGGAGCTTGAGAAGCGCGTTGCCGAGCAGGAAGAGCAGGCTAAGTCTCAGGCAGCTGTGGATGATGTAGTTGCTCAGATTGTTGATTTCTTTACTGAGAACAAGTCTGACATTGCAAAGATTAAGCCAGTTCTTGCAGCCGTCAAGAATCTTGGGTATGACAACCCCAAGTCCATTGATAATGTCGAGGACGCAAACAAGATTCTCGCTCTAATTTCTGAGTAATTCTGATATAATGTATAACCATGATACAGGACATAAAAAATGTAGTATGGTTATACTCACTAAAGAAAGGTTTGATTATGGCACAGTCTATTGAGGTCATGGAGCAGCGCTATCATATGCTACTTAACCGCAAGGGTAAGAATTCCGAGAATGTCGGCATCATGCGCAAGCTACGCCGCAAGATTAATAAGGCTAAGAACGGCATTATTCTTTCCTAGTATATCTTCATAGAATATTCCTTCAGCGAAAGGAGTTTATATGTCTTCTGACTTTAAGCAAGAGTTCCTGAAAAACAAGTATGAGTATATTTCAGACGATGCTTCCAATGAGCCATTAAAGAAGACGAAGAAGCAAAAGCCTAAGAAGTCTAATCATAAACATGAATATAAGAATTTAATTATTCAGTCGTATGATAAGGTGGCTGGCAAATGGACTGATACTTATGTAAGTTATTGTCCTGTTTGCGGCAAGCTGAACAGCTTTCAGGAAACTGATGAGATTGCAAAGATTTTCCCAAATATTCGAGTTGGTACATTCGGTTTTTGTATCGGTTTAACTTACAACAAGAGCAATAAAGAGTGGCAGAGCTTTGCAAACTGGTCTGGCGAAAATATTCCGCATGTAAAGTGGAAAGACTTTGTTTATTGGAAAGACAAGTATATCGACTTAAGTTTGCTAGATAATTAATTGACTTGAATGTTCTGCCCATGACATAACAGTCGTGGGCAGTTTTGTATAAGGAGGTTCCGCCGTGGCTAAGACATCTAAGAAAAAAATGACAGAGCAAGAGCTTGCAGATTGGGACAAGCTTTATGAGTATGTGCGTTCAAAAGTAATGGGCTACGATAAGAACCAATCATTGACACCATACATTGTATTGCGTTTAAAGGGTCTTGTTGACGGTAAAGCAGTGGCAAATAAAAAGATTAAAGATAAAGCCCACTATTCTTACAAGGTTATTTTAAACACATTTAAATATTCAATGCCTGATATTGGGCGTGCAGTTGAACGCATTGCATTTAAAGATGAGTCTGCAAAGTTTAACTATGTTATGAGAATTGTAGAGAACAATATCAATACGGTATATATCCGTATGAAAAATGTAGAGAAAGCAAAAGAAGAAGCAATTAGAACTTCTGCTGTTGAATCAGTATATAAAGAGGTACAATATAAACCTAAGAAACAAACTGTAAAGGCAGATAAGTTTTCTGATTTGTGGTAATAAAGGTGATATGTGTATGGCAGAAAAGAATACTAAATTAACTCCATTTGAGCAGCAGCAAAAGAAGGCGGCTGAGCAAGTTCTAGATTATAAACTTGGAGCAGAAGCATCTATTGTGTCGATGCTTTATAAGAAACCAGATTTGCTAACGCAAACAAATCTAGAATTAAATGAATTTCACAATAATGCATGGCGTGTATATTTTGAGATTGCACGTGATTTGGTTATCAATGAGAAGAAGACTGTTTTAACAGACGTTACAATTGGTCTTTATCTTGAGAAGCATCCTAAGCTTGCTAAAAAATATGATGAATATGGTGGCTATCAGACAATTGAAGATTCTGGTGCGTACATTGATATTGAAAATTTTGACGGTTATGTAACTGACCTCAGAAAATGGAACGTTGTAATCAAACTTATTAAGCGTGGATTTCCTTGTGATAAAAAACGTATTAGTGAGCTATGCGACATGTCCGCCGATGAAATTTACGCCGAGTACACTGTATATCTCAATGATATCTTTGCTAATATTGATAATAATGTTAAGTCGTATAATGGCTTTGAAGGTATGCGAGAGCTTGTTGATGAACTCGATGAAGGCATGAACGTTGGCATTCCATTTGCTAATTGTTCAATTCTTAACAATGAAACTGGCGGTATGCTTGGTGGAAACATTATTGGAATGGGCGCTTCATCGGGCGTTGGCAAGAGTACTTTAAGTATTAATTATATTTTCCCGTCTATGGTAAAGCATAACCTTAAAGCTCTTTTTATTATTAATGAGGAAGATCAAAATAAATTTAAGAAAGAAGCACTTGTATGGTACTGCACAAATGTATTAAAACATCCAGTACAAAAGCGCGTTCTTCGTGACGGCGGTTTTGATAAAGATACAAAAGAAGCTCTTTATAAAGCGTCTGAGTGGTTTGAAAGTCAAAAAGACAACCACAACATTACGATCGTTCCTCTTGAGCAATATACCGCAAGGACAGTAATCAAACTTATTAAGAAATATACAAGGATGGGCATTGATGTTATAGTTCTCGATACATTGAAAGAGAGTTACGATTCTCGCAATAAAGAATCGTGGAAATCGTTAATGACCGATTGTGTTGATTTTTATGATTGTATTAAGCACACCGATACATGTATGATTATTACATATCAGCTTGTAAAAAACAAAAGCAAATACCTTACCAATGCAGACATTGGTGTGTCAAAGGGTATTCTTGACGTATTCAGTGTCAATATGTTCTTTAGAAGACCGCTACCATCTGAGTTTGAAGGTGAAAAGGAAGAACTATATTGTTGGAAAAAACCAACTGAGAATAAGGCCACAACTATTCCTTTTAAACTTGAGAAAGGTGAACATTATATGATTACCTTCTTAAGCAAGAATCGTTTTGGACAAAGTGATATTCAGATTGTCAGCGAAGCAGACTTTTCAATTAATAGATATGAGGATATTGGATACGCAACGGTGGCAATAGACTACTAATAGGATTAGATAATGGGAATAAAAAGCGTTCAAAATGTAAATTTACATGACGATAGAATTGGAGAAGAACGTTGTAATAAAAGCGGTTGTCTTATGAAGATAATTGAGTATAACGGTAATAATGATTTGATTGTAGAATTTCAGGATGAATATCATTATTTAGTACATACTGATTATAAAAGTTTTAAAAATGGCAGCGTTAGAAATCCATATCATCCAAAAATCTATGGCGTTGCGGCAACTGGAAGTAAATACAAAACAAGGTACGGCAATGAAACAACGAAAGAATATTTAGCATGGTATGACATGCTAAGAAG